>Ga0134125_10003703_pt1 | contig 17610 bp, 29 predicted proteins | sample KB31751_FD_96464 | JGI IMG/M metagenome (GOLD analysis project Ga0134125, IMG submission 96464) | Terrestrial soil microbial communities with excess Nitrogen fertilizer from Kellogg Biological Station, Michigan, USA - KB3-175-1 | ecosystem: Environmental > Terrestrial > Soil > Unclassified ...
GTGTTCCGCATAAAGTCCGCGGATTAGTTTTATTTATTGAAGGTGAGTATTGGGTTACTGAGAGGGGAGTGTCAAGGGGTGTTATTTGGCTCTTGTCGATTTTGCCGGCCCCGAACACGTCGCGTTATACTTATCCGCAACCTGCGCCATCCGCAACAATTCTTCCTCCGCTAGTTTTGCACTTGGTGCGCCTTGCTTGATTGCATCGATGTAGATTGGCAAAACTGCGACCCACGGTCGGCGTGAGGTCTATTCTGCCGACCAAGATTTTCTTTTTGACGTTCATTGTCGTAGCTCCCTAAGCAATGAAGGGATGCTAACCTATCGCAGTAAGCATGTCAACAACGAAAAACGCCCGGCCACCTATGGACCGGGCGCTTCCCTCCGTGACGCTGCATCGCTTGCTTGCGGCAGAGGCGAAATTGGCGATCCCCGTGAGGCAACCGCCGCCTTGGCGTCTTTAACTCTCCGGAGACGGAGCTTATGTGCCGGCTCTACCGCTTGCCAGAGCGGCGTATCACCTAAAGGCTTGAGCGTTTAAGCGCGCCCACCGGCAAACTTCACTTCCGCAGCGCCGCCAAATCCAGCCCCGCCTTCGCCGCCTTCTGCGTCGGATTGGCGAACCGCGCCTTCGCTTCCGCGACCGCCTTGTCGATGGCCGCGAACATCGCATCGACCTGCGCCGGCACGTAGTCGTATGCTTTCGGGTCCGCGAGTTGTCCGACCAGCCGGATTTGATCCAGCGTGTTCGCCAGTCGGATCGTGCCGAGTTGGTTGAACCGGTCGGCGTTGTCCTTGTAGTTCTTGGGTTCCGGCTTTTTCCGGGGAGCGTTGGCCACTGGATGTCCTTTCAGATGGGCTAAACCAATGTCTAATCTTTATCACCCGGTTCTGCCGAATGCAAGCGCTTTCGCACTTCGCATTCAAGTTCGTGGCGATCCCGGCGAGCTTTGACGGGCCAACGTCCGTTGCAGAAGTAGCACCGCCAGCCACGGCGATGATTGGAGAAGCGCGAATTGAATGGCTTTGTCTTAGGACGGGTCGGTCGCATCGTCGCGCGGTCCGAGGTTGTCGAAGTGACCAAGTAACTTGAAGTCCCCGTTATCGGCTATTTCGCCCCACATGCCGACAAGGAACTTATCACGTCGCTTGACCAACCAATCAAACTGAGCGCGTGCGCCATCTGGAACGGGCCAAGTCGCTTGGCGGGCAACGCCCGATCTTGTTATCCATTGAGCGCGCCAAAGCATTTCTAATTCCTCATGTCACAGTTTAAGAAGCGGTATTATTGTGGAAAACTGCAACACAACAGCATTAAGCGTTAGATCGCGTATGTGACCGCTTGTGGTCTCATCTGGTTTGTTTCTTATTCGTTGCTCGACCGCGTGAATAGCAGCCGGAAGTGTGGTGTGTTCGGACCAAAAATAAGAGCCTATCCAAACTTCATAACGCATCATCCCGGCTCTCCATCCTTCTCATTCCTAATTTGTATCCCCATCCGGTTCGTAAGCGCCCAAATCGATATAGTTTCAAACCATGTCGATTGTTTTCCCGGCACGATACGCGTATTCATTCTTAGCCAATTGACGTTATTGTGTTCACGAACAACAGAGCCGTCATTAAGGCTAATGATATAGATACGAACAAGAAGGGGCGGACGCTCACTCATTGTGTGGTAGTTCGCCGAGGATTAGACCGCCATCGAAAACACCGCTTTCGTAGGTTCCTACCATAAGATACGAAACGCGAAGTAAACTATAAGTAGGGTCCCCAAGAAAATCAGTGAGCCTGTTGCAGAATCGGGAGGTATCTTGAAATGTTTCAACATACGGCTTATCGCCGAGACGGGTTTGATATTTGAACGCAAGCTGTCTCATTCCGGAAACACCGTCTGCAACTCATGCAGTGTTTCTTCAACCTTCATAAGTCGAAGTCTGATCTTCATTTCCGTTGCAAGCTCGCGCGTCATCCGAAACGCTTTCCGCATGTCAACGGATGGGTCGAATACATGCCAGATGCTACACCCGTTCCGTGGTGTTCCCGTTCGCCAATCCGTGGCGACGTAGTATATGGAGCGATCATCGGCCATGGATAAGCTCGAGAAAAGCGTTGGCAAAAAGAAATCCGACCGTGACCGCCCATGCGATAACTACAATCGAGCAGACAAGGGCGAGGGTAAAGCTGTGAAGAAAGGTATGTAGTTGGTTTCTATCCGCCATGGGGAAACATCCACACCACGGCAACCGAAACGGACGCCGCTACAATGAGCGCGTCCAGGGCTATTTTCCTAAGCATCGCAGATGTCCCTAACACAGATAAGATGCAGCAATCAGGCTAGCACAAAAGAAAGCGCCCCACAACCGGTTTAAGGCTGCAGGACGCTCCCTCATCGGGCCGGGTTAGGGAACCGGCCGGACTAGGCGGACGCGGCGTCGCGCGCCTTTTGGATGGCGTCGAAATCGGGATTGATCTCGACTACCTGCGTTTCCTTGTATTGCTTGCCGGGAACGCGGTCGCCCTTGTAGATGGCGAAATGTTTGCCGACGTAGGAGTTATCCGGATAGGCGCTCCGGAGGTTGTCGGCCGACATGGCGTTATAGACGTAGTTGAAATCCTCGCCGGTGACGAGGTCGCGGACGCGGCCGACGTTGATGACGACTTCTTGTTTGACGGTAGTTTTCACCCCGTCAATCATCGCTTCCATATCCCGATATGTCGGTTGTTCGTTGATCGGTTGGGTGATCGTGAACGCGACCGCCTCGCCGGTTTCGTGCTTCAACGTCGGCACGTTGACGAGGTTTTCGACCTTGAATTCCAGACCAGCGACCGAAACGGTCTTGATCCCGGAACGGTCGATGTCCGCCTTTTTGGCGGTGATGATCGAAAGGTCTTTCGTTTCCTTGGGCATGTAGTTTGTGCTCCTGTCCAGGCTCCCCAAGCTCGATTGAGCGGGGTTGAGAGCGGGACGCGGCAAGCCTATCAGTTCGTCTTCATCCCCGCAAGCACGGGGCCGGGTTGCGGTATTCCGACGCAGCGGACGTTGACCGAAACCGCGATGCTATAGGCCGCGATTTTGTTGTCTTTGCAGAACTGTTCCGCCCCTTCCAGGGTGGGCGCGATGGCGACAGCGCGGAGGTTCGGTTGTCCGTCCGGAGTAAGCCCCATATATTTATGGACGATGAAGATTGGCGGCATTACCATGGGTGGCGCGGCTTGCCCGCCGATCAAGGGAGATTGTTGCTGTGACATCTGATGAAGGTTCCGATCAATTCGATTTCAGCGGAGTTGAGCCACGCGGTAAAGACCTTGTGGAAAACGCGTCCGAGTATATCTCACCCGATACGGTCGCGCTATACGCTTTGTCGGGAATGCTCGCGTCCGGCTTCGATCATGCCGTCGCCGCGTCCCACGTCTGGAACATCATAGTTCCGGATTTCATGTCCAGCCGCGACCGCTATTGGGCGATGGTGGGCAACACCGGGTCTTTGAACCCCATGTTGAGCGGTTTGAACCCCGAAACCGGCCAACAATGGGAAGTCAAGCCGTCATCCGAACCTTCCGCCGCTGGAAGCTCTTTATCCGATCCGGCCGACGAAGAATAGAGTATGTCGGAGCCGGGGACTTCCAGAGAACGGTTTCCCCGGCCGCTACCTTTTTGAGCTTACTCGGCGGCAACTGAACGCCTTTCGAAGCGCGCTTGTGTCTCTTGCGCTTCCCCGTCGCCTTATCAATCCCGAAATCCCCCTCAAGAAGATAAAGCTTCTTCCCGCCTATGTAGGCTCGTTCGGCGGTTCCTTCAAGTTCCCACTGTCCCAAATCGGTTCCAAGATCAACGTTTGCTTGTCTGGCGACAATGCAATCCGTATCACAATAGACGGTATCCTCACTTCCGCAGATTGCACGCCAGAGCTTCGCACGAACTTGACCAGTGATTGAACTAGCAGTTGCCACATTGAAGTAATTCTCTTGTTGTTCCTCAAGCGGGGCGCGCAAGAGGGCATGGGGGCCAAGGATACCGTCGAATTCATAGCCGTCGGTTGAGGCTTGTTCCAGTTCATCGAACGGTACAGCGATATAGTTTCCGTAATTGTCGGGGTTGGACCCGAACTTGCCATATAGATCGGTCATGGCGTGCTTGTGGACGGTGTAGATACCCTTATTGCCGGTCGAGCGCCCTTCTTCTTTCAGCGCGAAATGGTAATCGATGTATGGTTTGAAGCTGATTTTTTCGGGCCAGTCGTAGCATTTGAGAAAGTCGATAACATTGACAGTGCCGGTAGCCAGACCAGCCCGCAATTCGTGCCCGGTAACGTGAAACAGTCGTTCTTCATGATCGGCGGGGAACCGCATAATTCCGCGTTCGTCTCGCCACGGCAATGCGCCAGAAGATCGTGCGATAACGGAAACGAGACTTGTATCGGAATAGTCTGAGGGGTCCACATTCTCGACATAGTCTAACCCATATGGTTGTTCAGAACACATAGCTTTCGGATAAGCAGACCGGATATCGACAACCTGATAAGGTCCCTCAAGCACCCCCTTGCGGAAGCATTGCACCCGTCCGCCATAATACCACGGCGAGAACTTATAGAAATACTCTTTCGTGCTATTAGGCGGTTTGCGCCCGGATATGTCTTTCCATGACGCCATACACGCCGAAGCCATGGTCAAATGCCGACCCATGGACGTTTCAAAGTCGGTAATCAGGTTGTGCAAGAAAACACAATCGTCTTTCAGATACAAAACGATCCGCTCATAATTCTCCGGCTTCGCACGTTGCGGCTTCTCGAATATCCGATAATCAATCTCCGTCTTCATATAGGTCGCAAGCGGAACCGGAAGGATATTCCAGCTATCCCGCAACTCGCATTCCCCGATCTTCGCGGAAACAAGCCGACCATTGATGACGGAAAGTCGGTCATACAAATTGATGTATTCAAGCAAAAAATGGAAATCGAACTTGCCGCCGTTGTGGGCATAGGCAAGAACCGGTTTCTTGCACAGATAGTTGACGAGTTGTTCGGTTGTATCAAGTTTGGTGAAGAACGCGCCGTCGTATATTCCCCACACGAAAGGTTCCGGCAACCGCCGATGGCGGAAGGGGTCTGTTTCGCAGTCGATTGTGAGGAAGGAACGTTTCATGCGGCGTAAATTAGACTGCCGAAATCTATATCAACATCATGTCGATTATATTCATCGCCAGTAAACCACGCACGAACATATTTGGTATTGTCGTCGTGATCATCTTCATAAACAATCGCCCATTGACACTCGCCAGACTTAACCACGTTATTAAAGCGATTAAACGCATCGTCAAAGCTGGAAAAGTCGGCTTCACTAACCTTGTTCATCAATTCATATTTGCAATGCCAATACATTAGCCTAAATCCTCCGCGACATCCGCAATAATGTTATCCCGTTCTTCTTCCGTATATGCCACGCCGATATATTTCCCATCAAGGAAGATGAGCCATTTCCCGCCCTTCCCCTTTCGGAACCTCAATCGCCGTGTCAACTCCGTAACCTTCTGGAACCTCTTTTCGAGGTATTCGTCGCGTGCCCGCGCCCGTTCCGCCATCAAAGGATAAGCATCCTGCGCGGACGTAAACGCCATGACACCGTTGAACCAATTGCCGAAGTAATGGCTATTCTTATCGTGAGCGTCGAAGTTATTCGCGCCGTAGTCGTTCATTAGTTGGTAAATGCGCTCGGATACTCTATCAAGGTGGCCGCCGTCGCCTCTCGCCGCGCCCCACATGAAGTATTCGCCTGCGCGGATCATGTAGAAATTCGCATCGTCGGAGTATTCGTCAAGTACTTCCGCGATGTAGTCGACCGCCGCCGCGCCGTCTTCGTCCGCGCGTTCTACAGCGTTAAGGATTATGTCAGGGGCTATAGAGTAATATCGTTGTCGTTTACTGGAACGCGTATCAGTGAGGACCATTCTAGAGCCGACTGGACGGCTTCGATCAATGGAAACAGATAAAGTGGCGTTGGGATTGATCTTCGGTATAAATCCCACATCGAATTTTCTATAGCCTTTCTGTCCAGTCGCACGAAAGACCTCCGTTTTCTCCCCGCGTTTGGGACGGTATATGAAGAATGGATGCGATGTCAGGGATTGGAGCTTGTCGTAATACTTCAAAACGGCCATACGTTGACCGAAGTTTGGCTTATGTTGCGCGCTATATCCTCTAGCGGGACGGAAAGCGTCCCCGGTGAACTTCCGAATAGCTTTAAGTTGCTGCTTATATTCGTGGAAGTCCAAGCCGTTTGCCCTCGGCCCGCTCGGGCCTCCCTAGGGCGCAAGCTGGACAGTGAGGCTCGCTCTTTTCGTGTGGTGTGTCAAGATGGCCACGGCATGGTTGACATGCTACAGTGCCGTACTACCTACTTGGCTAGGTAGCAAAGGGAATGACCATGGCTCCCCGTATCCGCCGCAAAGTCGAAGAAGAAATCATCCCGGAAACGGATACGTTGCAAGACGCCATGACAGCGGCGGATGACGAAGCGACACCGTTTGATGAACTGAAAGACTTCTTCGTTCAGTTGAACCAGCGCTCGGGCAATGAAGCGCTCGTTATCGTTGTCATGACGCGCGAGCATTCCTCAAAGCCGTGGTCAACCATCGATCAAATCCGTTTGGAAAGCGTTTCGGACTTCGATCCGGATGAAGCCATCGATAATGTTTGGCGTGAACACGGCGACGGCGAATATAAGTTCATGGTCCGTATCCGTGGGCGCGTCGTCAAACATTTAGAATTCCGTGTCGGCGATCCTCGAAAGAAGCATCGCGGGCGCGAAGAACAACCTGCCGCCCAGAACAATGACTTGATGCTTATGCTATTCAAGCAACAAGCCGACGCCTCGGAGCGGCAATCACGCGAAACCCAAGCGGCGTCTGATCGCGCAATGCAAATGCAAGCGACGATGATGCAAGGGATGATGACGATGATAGCAGCCATTATCCCGGCCGTATCAGGCAACAAAACCGATCCGTCAGAGATGATGAAAAACCTTGCGTCAACGATGCGCGATATGAACCCGCCGAGGGAAGGCGGTTCGTTGAAGGAAATGATTGAGACGGTTGTTGCCGTCAAAGACCTTGTCGGGGGCGGGTCTGACAAAGAGACATCATTGCTCGATATCGCAAAGGATGCGCTTCCCGCTGCGCTTAGCGCCATCGGTCCCATGCTGGAAGCGAGAAAGACCAATGCTCCGCAAACTCAACCCCTTCCGGTGGCTCGCACGGCTATTCCCCACACCCCGGCTCCGATACAACCCGCCGATGTTATCCCCGGCTCGGAAAACCCTTCTGAAATTCATCCGCCTGAGGCGCGGGAAGCGGCTCCCCTAGAGGTTCCGGCCGATCCATTGCTGGCGCTGATCGGACCTGATATCTTGTTCTTTGCGATGCGCAATTATCCGCCCACACTCGCGGCGGATACCTTGGCGGACAAGCTCTTAGAGAACGGCTATGACCTTCCCTCCCTCACGGTCAAGGTTACGCAACTCTTTGGCGATGGCGATTGGCTCGAAGCTCTCGCCGCCCACGGCGTTGACCTTCGGCCATACCGCGCATGGGCTGAGGAAGTTCTTCCGCTCGTTATCGAAGCGGTCGGGGGAGACGATGACGCTGGCGGGAACGGCGCGGATATCGTGGGGGACGAAGGGCGCGCAACAGACCCTGCTCACGATGAGGGAGCTAGCCCGCCAGGGTAGTCAAGACCTGAGGGTGCGGGCGGAAGCATTGCGGTGTGTCGAGAACATCGCGCCCAAGGATACGCAAGGCGAAGTCGAAAGTATCTATGACTTTGTCCGCACTCGCATAAGATACGTCCACGATATCAAGGACGTTGAAACCTTGCACTATGCTGCGACCTTGCTGGACGTTGGACAGGGCGATTGCGACGACATGGCGATATTGCTGGCCGCTATGTTGATGAGCATCGGTCACAAATGCCAGTTCGTCGCCGTGTCCTTCGCGCCGGAAAAATGGTCGCATGTCTGGACGCGCGCCTTTGTCAAGGGGCAATGGCTTGACTTGGAGCCCACCGAACCGTTACCATTCGGCGAGCGCATCCCCCTGAACGGTGGGGCGAGGCTGTTAACCCTGGACACTTGAAGCCGTGGATTTCTCCGCGTTACTCGCCGTCTTAGGGAAAGTGGGGGCGATAGCGGGAACCGCCGTCTCTGTCAAAGCGCTATTCTCATCGCCTTCCGGCAACAATACCGCCGCGCAACAGCAAAAGGTATTGGACAGCATAACTCCATCGGTGATGAACCAGCTTCAAAATCGGGGCATCACTTTGCCTGTCGGACAAGAACAACAGTATGTCGCCGCTGCGCTGGCGGGGCAGTTGCCGACGCAGCAAGTCAATATGTTTGTCCCGCTCGCAATCGCCGGGCTTGGCCTATTTATTTTGGTCAAGGATTAGGAACGGGCAATGAGCATCTTTGACGAAATCTATACGAGTTTCATCGCTCAACCATCCGCGACCGCGCAAGCGCGGGAAGAAGCGGATTGGCAAGCGTTCGATTTGCAGGCACAGCAATCGCCAGCGGCGACGCTGTCAAGCATGATGGAGACGGACCCGAACGTTATTGCGCAGACGAGCGCGGCGGTCGCGCAAGCGAAATCGCAGGAAGCGGCAAATAATACAACGACATGGGTTCTGATCGGCGGGGGCGCGTTGGCGTTGCTCGCCTTGTCCGCTCTGTTTTCCGACTAGGTCAACAGAATGGCAAACGCGCTCAATGTCGCCGCCAATACCGGAAGCTTTGCCGCGACGGGCTTGGCGGTCGGCGGCCCCATCGGCGCGGCCATCGGAGCGGCAGTTGGTTTCTTCGGCTCTATCTTCGGCGGACATCACGTCTCGCAAGGTCCGATCTTGCGGGCAACGGCCGATCAGGTTTCGCAAGAGTTGATCGCTTACGCACAACAAGAGCAAACGCAGGCGAGAAACGAAAGCGTTGTCTTGGCCGGGGCCATTTCGGTTTTGATCGCGGCTATCGCTGTGAGGAAACTTCATGAACACCGTTGATCGCAAGCTGGCAAAGCAAATCGATCTTTATCGCCAATGGGCGATGAGAACCGATCCGACATTGAGTGCGGCAATCGAAGCGAGCATCGCCGAAGAAATCAGTTCGCAAGCCGGCGGCAATCCTCCGACGGGTGTCAGATACCGTGCTGGTTCGGATGACGGCAATTTCGGTGACGCATCCGGCCAACCGGATTTCAGTTACAATGACGTATCATTCGACACTCCCGCTCCATCTTCGTCGGATAGTGGCTTTATCGATATTATCCCACCACAACCGCTCATCTTGTCTCCGACGCCGTCCTATCAGTTGTCGAGAGATACGTTTTCGTTCACCAATCTGTTTCCGTGGTCGCGTTCGGTAAGCGACGGGGGTGTTACGCCGAGTTATTCCAGCGTTTCCGGCGGCGCGTCCGGTTTGAATACCCCGTCGCCGAGCCTTCTCGGCATCATCAACAATATGTCCGCGACCGTGAACACGGCATTGAATGATGTCATGATTCCGGTGACGACATTGTTGAACGCTAAGATCAAGATAAACACGCTCAAAGCCCAAGCCACGGCGGCGGCCGGTGGCGCGGCGGCGACGGGACAGGGAACGGCGGCCTTCACCAATGCCCTAGGCTCGTCGCCCTTGATTTGGGCCGTGCTTGGCATCGGCGGTCTTGCCTTGGTTCTCGGCTCGTCAAGGCGTCGTTAAGACATGGTCGATATCGACCGCGCATCCAAAGCCTTTGAAGACTTCACCGGCTCCAAGCCGAAATGGGTCGAAAAACATAAGCTTGACGAGAGGGACCGTGCGGGTTACCGTATGGGGAAAGTCGTTGGTGTTGCGTATGAAGCGACCCGGGATGGGGAGCGAGCGCAATACTTCCATCGGTTCGCCCCCAAATCGCGACCGGAATTGGTCGCCTCATCCGATGGGCGTCAACTCTACATATCGCGTGGCTCTTACGAAGTCACAGACCGGGGGATTGAGGACCGAATGCCGACCCTATTTGTCGTCAATCCGTCTGAACGGAAAGGGAAGAAATCGACCATGCGCGTTCGTCGCCGTCGCCGGAAAGCCACCGCCGCCCGCCCCCGGACCACAGTCGTCCGGGTCCGCAGCAATCCCATTCGCCGTCGCAGGCGAGCTTCCGGGCGCAGGTCGCTCGTTTCCTACAAGCACAATCCGATCCGTCGCCGCAGGCGTCACTCGGGTCGGATGTCGCTCCGGAAATTCCGGCGCAACCCCATGGGGATCGGCGCGCATCTGGGCGGGCTGAACTTCGGGGCGATGCTCATTCCGGGCGTGCTGGTCGGCGCGGGCGCGGTCGGCGCGGAAGCGCTCACGGCGACGCTTCCCATTCCCGCGTCATGGAAGGTCGGGATCACCCGGCATTTTGTCAAGGCGGGAATCGGCATCGCAGCCGGAATGGCGATCGCGAGCGTTCTGAGGATGAGGAAGGCAGGCGAATACGTCGCGCTTGGCTCCATCGTCATCGCGACGCATGACGCCATCAAGGACGCGCTCGCGGCGAATATGCCGGGTCTGGCGCTTTCCGAATATACCGCCTCGCCCGGCGGCCAACTCGGTTACGCGTCCGTGGGCCAAGTCGTCGATGGGATGGGGGAATATGTCCACCGTCCCTCCTCGCAATTCGCCGGGGTCTAGACCCTTCATCGCCACGTTTGCGCGGTTCATCGCGTAGGCGGGTAACAACGTGTTCAGGAGAGAGACGATGAACACCCAAGTTGCGCACCCCGTCGCGCGTCAAAACGCGATGAACCAACATGCGCAGGGGGTCAAACCCTCTGTCGTTCCCTTCGCCCATCCGGCGGGGGACAACCCCGCGCACTACTCCGTCAACGTCCCCGGCGGCATGGAGAAGATTTACCAGCCGCTTTACGATATCCTCAACTATCCGGCGGCGGGGACGGCCGGGCTTACCTTCTTCCAGCGGACGGTCGGAAGCGGCGGCACGACGCTTTCCGATACGAACATGGCGGCGCAAGGCGCGTTGCCGCAGCCGCAGCAATTCATGATCCACGCCATTTCGGTCGACTGGTATCCGGGGACGGAGGCGACCGCGCTTCCCGTCACTTACGGAGCCGGCGCGGCGAACGGCGCAATCAACGATATGGTGAAGGTGTTCCGTTACGGCGGCTATGCCGTCTTCACCATCGGGACGAAGCAGTATCTGCAACTCGCCCCGCTCTCCAAGTTGCCGTCGCGAACGGCCTTCGATTTCCACGCCGCAGCGTCCGACACGACGACGGCCGGCGCGGGCCAGCAATGGCGAGCGCAAGCGCCTTACATCCGGGGTCCCATGTTCCACGTGACGCCGATGCTCATTCCGCCGATGCAGAATTGGAACCTGCAACTGGTCTGGCCGACGCTCATTCCCTTGGGCACATCGTCCAGCACCACCTATATCGGCGTGACGCTCTACGGCGAACTCTACCGCGCCATTCAATAGTTCCCACACGGGAAAGGGGAGGGGTCTCGTCGCCTCTCCCCGCCCCGGCTTCCTTCATCTTCTCCCTATGTCAAATGATCTTTTGGCATAAGGTGAACATGCAGGGAACAAACCGCGCAGATTATTTTTTGATATCCGCATAGCCCAACGGTCCCGTCGCCGTGTACGAGCTTCCTAGAGGCTCCCAGGCGTATACCGAAAAGCCACAGTGGACGATGAAAATAACAGCAAGGCTTGACATTTCGCGATGAACCAGACCCGGCGCAACCTTCTGCAAATCGCCCGCTCGTCCGATTGGCTCGCGAGCTTCAAGCGCCCCGACAAAACGCTCATAGATATCCAGCCGTATATCTATAACGGCTCGATCCAGGCGACCGCCGCCGCAGCGGCCGGGCAAGTCTCGATCCCCATTCAGGCGGATAGCGATTTTGTTATGTTCGCGATGACGGGCGCGGTTATCAACAACGCGACCGGCGGGTTTATCCTGAACCCGTATGAAACCATTCAGGTCACGGACACGGGTTCCGGCAAGACCTTCTTTTCGGACTACACCTTGTTCGGGCTGGTGTTCGGGCTAGCCGGCTTTCCCTACATGCTGGCGACGCCGCGCGTGGTCGCGCCAAATACGAACATCTTGGTGCAAATCAACAATCTATCGGCCCTGACATACAATACCTATATCGCGTTCGCGGGCGCGCGGCTCTACTATCAGAGCTAGCTATGCCGGGAATTCCAACCCGCCGCTTGAATGTCCCGCTCAATCCCGGTTTTTGGCCGCAAGACGGCTTGCATATCCCACAACAAACGGGAATGCCGGCGGTTGCGGCGGCGAATATCGCGACTAAGCGCGATTTCTTCGGCATGACGCTTTCGTTTGTTGCGATGGGCCACGGACTATTCACAACAACGGAACAGGTCCCGGCATACGGTGACTTTTGGTGTCGGAGCATGTCCGCCTTTTCGCCAACCGCCAACGGATCGGATGATCCAGCGATAGCGCAACCGTTCGCCGAAATCACACTCACGGACTTGAAGTCCGGATATAACTTCTTCAATCCCTATGTGTGGTTCGGCTTCCTGTCGGGTGTCGCGCCGGCCGAAACCTTGGGCGGCAATCCAGGGACGGATTACAACGATCCGGAATTCTCTGGCATTCCCCGTTCGGAATTGCCAATGTCCTATTGCTTCACTCGCAATAGCGTCATCCAAATCACCGCGCGTCGCGTCGCGCTTGCGGGAGAAGACCCGGACCCGGTCGATCTATACTTCCTGTTGGACGGATGGCTCGAATATGAATACGCCTCCGGCTAAACCAATCCGCTTCAAGGCTAATCACTCGGTTGTTAACGTATCGAGTGCATCGGTCCAATACATCCCCGGCAACAATCGGCGGACGCATTTGCGTCTCTATAACACCGGGCTATTCGTTGTCTATGCCCGCTTCGGAGCGATCAACCAAGGCGATGCGACCGGCGCGCACGGCGACGTTCCGATTACAGCCGGTAATTCGGCCGAATGGACAATCGCCGTTCCGGTCGATGGTGTGTTCTTGATCGCGCCCATTGGCGACGTTACCGTTTCAATCCTTGAAGGGACACCGATCCCAGAAGACGCGCGCTATGGGTGAACTTCTCAAAGCCGTTCTGCGTGACGCCTCCGTGCAGGCGTTTCCGCGCGTCTATACAGCGGCGACGCCGTTCTTGACTAATGCGACGACGCCGACCTATTTGAAACCCGATCCTCTTGTCATCACCACGTCCGATGACAGTTATTTTCTTGTCGAGAAGTGGGGTGTTCTAACATCCGGCATGACGATTGCTTTGACGACGGTTCGCACGATCTTGACGGACAACGCCGTTGTCGGACAATTCGGCAATATCTCGCTATTTAATCCGTTAACCGGCTATGAATACTTCTATCAGCCGGTGACAACGGCGTTTGTCACGGGTCTGCCGGCGGCCATCTTTCCGGGCATCCTGAACGACACGGACAACAGCGAAGATTACATCTTGCTAGAGCCACAACAAAAGCTCGGCGTTCGCTTGACCGTCACCAATCTGTTCGCTAGCCAAGTTTCTTATGGCGCGTTCTTTACGGGGACGGAATTCAAGTTCGCGTCGCCGCCCAACATGGCGCAGATACGCGCCCAAGCTTTGGCCTATGAACCGGCCACCGTATCGACCCGGCCCCTGGCGATCCCGCCGACCGGGCATGTCCGTTCACGTCCCCTCGCACCGATCCGCGAACACGGGTCCGCCGTCTCGCAACGGGCGCAATTGCGCCATCAGTTGACGGAATTGCAAGCGCAGCAACATGCGCTCGCGAGCGCTGGTCATTCCCCGGAATTGAATGCGCGGCGCACGGCGGTTCGCAACCAAATCGCCACTATCCGGGCGCAACTTACAAAGTTGAGCGCCACGAATACGCCATGAAGCTCGCGAAGCTCTTACTATTCGGAGCCTTCGGCGTGGCCGTTTACGAATTGGTCAAGGGTGCGGGATCGGCTATAAGCCCGGCCACGGAGCCGCTCGACACCACACAAAACCCCGTCGATCTTACCCCGGACACGCCGACACTCGATCTTACCGGACCGACAACGGCAACGGTCCAAATGCCGATCCCGAATGTCATTCTCGATCCGCCGACCTCTGTCACAATGCTGGCATTCGGGGCCAAGGTTTCGGCGGACTTCCGGTCCAAGGTTGTCGCCATCTGCCGATCCCTCGGGATCGATCCGTCTTGGCTTATGGCAGTGATGTACTCCGAGACAGACGGAACCTTCTCGCCATCGATCCGCAACCCGCTAGGCTCTGCGACCGGGCTTCTGCAATTCACGCAAGATAATGTTTCCTTCCTCGGCGTCTCCCTCGCACAACTCGCAAGTATGTCGGCCGTTCAACAACTCGACTACGTGCAGAAATACCTTGCCTATTGGCAACAAGTAAAAGGGAAGCTCACGTCTGTCGGGGATGTTTACATGGCCGTATTCAACCCCGCGCACCTTGGACAAGCGTTGTCAACTGTGCTATACTGGCAAGGTTCGGCCGGATACACCGGCAATAAGGGCTTCGATACCGCGACCAATCCGACGCCGCTAGGGTATATCACTATCGGAATGGTCTGGACTTGGGCAAACTTGAAGCTGGCCCAAGGGTTTCTGCCGGGGTTCGTGTGGGTGGGGGTGATCCAGTGATATACTACTTCAACTCCGGAGCCTATACCTACGAATTCGACACGAAGCGCGAAGCACAATTGCACGCGCAGAAGATGGCGAACAAGACCGGGAAGAAAATCCGGGTGATGGGGCGGGGACTGGAAGCGCCGAAGGCTGTGTCTCGGCAGAAGCCGAAGCCGGGGGCGTTTAGGAGGAACCCGCGCGACAGGTATCCTCCCGCAACCAAAAGCTCTATGAGCAAGACAAAATATACGGTCTATCTAAAGAAAACTGGCCAGAACACGGCACATATTCTTTACGCGTCCACACTAGCAGAAGCTCGCCGTATCGCCGAGCACAACCGCCACGAATTCGATACGGTGCGCGTCGCCAAAGCAACAGCTAGCGGCGCTTACAATTCCAATCCCGCCGCCCTTCACGGCTCCGTCATGGCGCGCCGTCACGGCGGCATCGCAACAGACCTGAAACGCCTCGCCCACGATATCCGCAAGACGTTTAAATCCGCCACCGGCCGGATCAAGACAAAGACCCGGACCCGCGCTCCGGCTCAGCGAGCGCCCGTCATCACCCACGAACCATACTCCGCCCGCGTGATGATCGGCAACAAAGCCGTCATCGAAAGCTTCGAAACAAAGGCTCAGGCTCAAGCCTTCATCAAATCCGCCAAGTCGCAAGGCTTTGGCGATGCGGTATTGGTCTAGGAAGTTACATCATGTCCGAAGACAATGTGATTAACTTTCTGGATGCGGCCGGCATTCCGGTTCCGGTTACACCCTCAAACCCCCTCCCGGTGACAGGTATCGTGGGCTCATCATTTGCGAATAGCGCGATCCTCGCTGGCGCTGGCAACTGGACGGTTCCGAGCAGCGTTACGCAGTTGCTCATGTTCATCGTCGGAGGCGGGGGAGGCGGTGGAGGCGTGGCCGGCGCAGCGGCTACAGCCGTTGGCGGGTCCGGGAATTGGGCAAACCTGCTATATTCCGTGACGCCCGGCCAAATCATCGCCTATTCCGTTGGCGGTGGTGGAAATGGTGGCGCTGCCGGAAACAATGCCGGCTCGCAAGGAACTTCGACAACGTTCGGCGTCGTTAGCGTCAACGGTGGCCTTGGTGGCCCCGGCTCGGCCGCCGGAAACGCAGCGGCCAACTCTAGCGCGACACAAACCGCCAACGTCCTGGGAAACATCAATCCAAATACAGGCGTCGTCATACAGATCGCCGGCACGAACGGCGGTGCAGCCGGATCGGCCGGTGTCGGTGGCCTCGGCGGATACTCCAAGTATGGCGCAGCCGGCGCGGGAGGCGTCTCAGGAGCCGGAAGCAATGCCACCGGATACGGAGCCGGGGGTGGGGGCGCTGGACAGGTCGCCCTTGGCGTTGCCGCCGCTGGCGGGAATGGTGCGCCCGGAACTATCGTCATCCTTTATTGAGGACATTATCATGACCGATATCGTTCTTACGTCATACACCGTCGCCAATCTTCCGGCATCACCCGCGCCGGCAACGATTGTCCAAGTTACGGACAGCGTGAATACCGATCAGTATTCCAATCTGATTGGAGGCGGCGATAACGTGGTGATCGCGGCTTATCACCCGGATGGATATTGGTATATCACTTAGGAACAACGAACATGGCGAAATCGGATGGTGGCGGGTTGATCGTGCCGCTGTTGCTTATCGGTGGGGCTTGGTATGCGTGGAAGTCCGGGATGCTCGGAAGCCTTGGGCTCGCCGCACCCACCCTGAAATCCTCGCCAGTGGACACAACCGCGCCCATAACGCCATCCACTCCGCCAGTTACCGGGGGAGGCGTTAAGTCGCCGGACCCGACCAACGGACCGCAACTCGACGTATTCGGATACGCCGGATACGTTGGAAATATGGGCAATCTTACGGGGAGCCATGACGACTTGACCAGCCAACAGAATGTTGGAAGCATCAAGGTTCACGGCGGGAGTTGGGCACTGTATGCGAAAACTGGATATCAAGGGAACGTGGTATATACCAACGGACTTGACTACGCCGACGCGGGGGTTTTCCTTTCGCCGTTGGGCGGGGTGATCGGGTCGGCAAAGTATCTCGGGAAGGCGACGAACTAGGTGGATGAACTGCTAGAGTTTGGCATACTCGGACTTGGGATATTTCTGCTTCTCAAGAATACGAACGTGCTTACTCCAGCGACACCGATTGTAATAGCGCCACCCGTCGATCCAGCAACGATTTCGCATCCGGGGACGGAATATCACGTTGCAACTGATAGCTTGAACCCTGGACATTATTACGCGTTTGATGTAACTGATCAGAAGTACGGAGACATCGGGCCAGTCATTCCGCCAGGGGACACGCGGTCGCTTTGGTATTGGGATGGGAAGGCGTTTAAGCAGGTTCAATAGGAGAGGTGAAGGATATGGCTCCGCGTAAAGAAAACGATTTGACGGAAGACAAGATGAGGGAACGGGGGATCGCGTTGGGCTACCTCCACGCCCTCTGGCAAGTCCACAAAGCCGGGTTCCCGGTGTCCGTGGAGGAACTGAACGACGCGGCCGACGCGGCCGGGGTCGGACACCACATCGAACTGAACCCTTCGAAGGAACTTGTTCCGGCTTGACCGGCGGAACTACCTGAGGTAAGGTACAGCGTTGAGGCGGATTTGCCCTCCGCGCTCCATCCATGTCGCCCCCTAAGCGACGCGAAGCCCGGCCCTTCCTGCGAGGGGTCGGGTTTTTCGTTGTTGACGGGGTTGTGGGATTGAGATAGGGTATCTTCATTGCTTAGGGAGAAAGAGCGATGAAAGAAGCAACGAGAATGGACGAGAAGACAGAGCGCGGAGACGCGGATATTGTCGCGGAAATGACGGTGCTTAGCCGTCAGACCTTCCCGATCTTCCGTGGTCCGGGAACCATCGGGCAGATGATCGACGCCCGCTTGCAGGA
>Ga0134125_10003704_pt1 | contig 17609 bp, 10 predicted proteins | sample KB31751_FD_96464 | JGI IMG/M metagenome (GOLD analysis project Ga0134125, IMG submission 96464) | Terrestrial soil microbial communities with excess Nitrogen fertilizer from Kellogg Biological Station, Michigan, USA - KB3-175-1 | ecosystem: Environmental > Terrestrial > Soil > Unclassified ...
CCGACGCGTTTCACAGGACAAGGAGCTACCAGCTCCAATCTGGCCACAACCGAATTGAGTGGCCGTCAATTTGTAATCCAGCAAAATGGGCTAGACAGCTTGAACGTGACCCGCAAGGTATATGTTCCTTCCGACGGCTACTTTGCCCGTTATCTCGATATCGTTAGCAATCCCAACGGACTGCCGGTTACGGTGGATTTAAAACTCACCAGTAACTTCCGCTTTGTTACGAAGGCGCAGAATGGTTTCTCCTTTAACAGAGAGCCCAGAATTATTTCTACATCGAGTGGAGATGCCCTGCTGAGTGTTTCCGATCCGACGAATCGGGATTTTTGGGTGGTAGTAGATGACGATGAGGACGGAGACCCCTTTTCATCCTCCACGAACATGCCGTCGACGGTTCACGTTTTTGACGGTCCCAATGCTCCACAGAATGCTTCTGATGCTCAATACGTAATTGATTTCAACAATAATTTTGGCCAGTTGGAAGAAACGTGGACTAGCGTTACTGTTCCTCCCTCGGGCTCCGTTGCCATACTGCATTTTGCCGCCCAGCAGACAAGCCGGGCTGCGGCGCTCGCATCGGCAGTCCGCTTGGATCAACTGCCGCCTGAAGCGCTGGCGGGACTTGCGGCGAATGAATTAACTGAGATACTCAACTTCGCTGTGCCTGCGAATGGGGTCAGCCAGATCTCGGCGCTCCCGGCAATTAATGGCAGTATCTCAGGGCGGGTACTTGCCGATGACAACGTCACTCCGATTACCGGAGCAGCGGTCAAGTTCCAAAGCAACAACATATTTTTTGGCCGGACTTTTGCGACCACATCGGACGGCACCGGCAATTTTTCCTTTGTCTCTAGAGCGGGAAATTTCGGAAACTCGGTGGCGATTCCCATAGATGGATTCACACTGCTAGCCACCGACAGCGTGACTGGTCTTCAGTCTCCCGCGACAATTGGCAGTTTCAGCGCTGGCTTGATTACAGCAGTGCAAAACATCGTCTTTGGAAACAGCGGCCTCGTTACGGGGACTGTGAAACGCGCCACCGGGGATGTGGTCAGCCTGGGTAGCGTAAAGATTTCCGGTTCAGGATTGCCGCAGCCGGCAACCACCAACATCGCAACAGACGGGTCATATAGCTTTGCTGGTGTGCCGGCTGGAAGCTACAGTCTTCTGGCGACGCTCCCTCTCTCGGAAGGTACGCCACTCACTGCGAACACCACCGTGACACTCGCAGATAATCAGACTAGTACCCAGGACATCACGTTTGCTCCCACAGGCGGAGTTTCAGGATCTGTACTCAGGGGATCGGGCGAGATCGTGATCAACATTCCCGTCCAGTTGCATGGGACTAACCCTGATGGAACGAATCTTTCCCGCGCTGTCCGCACTGACAGCGCAGGCCAGTACACCATATCCGATGTGCCAATTGTGCCGGTCACAGTGGAGACCGTCGATAGCGCCACGAATACTGCAGCCAGCGCACACCTCACGATTGTTGCCGACCAGATTTCACCTCAAGATCTGACGTTGAGCGTGGGTGGAACGGTCAGTGGATTGATTACGGACCAGAATGCACAGCCAGTTTCCGCGGCCCACGTCACCATCACTGCAAGCAATGGTACTTTTACCGTGACGACCGGAGCCGATGGTAGCTATTCTCTGGACCATGTTGCTCCTGGTCCGGTCGCAGTGTTGGCGCAGGACTCCACCAACAGCTTTGCCGGCCAGGCAAGCGGCACGTTGACCTTTGCTGGCCAGACACTTGTACTGAATATTAAAGTGACAGCGTCTGGTATCGTGACCGGAACCATTTTCAGGTCGGACGGAATTACCGCAGTAGGCAACGCCCAAGTCACGATCAGCGGTTCAGCGGGCGGTACCATCATGTCCGATGCCCAGGGTCATTACACCTTCAACTTTGTTCCCCTCGGGTCATTCACGATTTCGGCCACTGATCCGGTCACGGGAGATCGTGGAAGCATCACCAACCAGGTGAACGTGGCAGGAGAGGTCCGTACTGTCAATGTCATCATGGTTGGTGTGGGCAGCCTTACCGTTGTGGTGCAGGACTCGGCTGGCAATCTTTTGAGCAATGCACAGGTTTCACTATTCGAGGCGGGACAGCCGAGTCAGACCGGCGCAACGCAGGCGGACGGAACAATTGCCTTTGCCAATGTGCTGGCGGGCTCCTTCTCTGTCAATGCAACCGATCCTGCCACGCAATTAAGCGGGTCGGGTTCGGGCACCATGGTCGGGGGGCAAACACAGAACCTTTCAGTACAGCTCCAGCCCTCGGGTGTGGTTCTCGGTAAGGTCCTGGCCCCGGATGGTGTTACTGCGATCGCCGGCTCTCCCGTGCAGATCAGCGGAACGGTAACGCGGCAAGTCAACACCGATGATGATGGCAGTTTCCAGTTTCATGTACCGCTCGGCAGCTACACGCTCTCCGCTTTGACAGGGAATGGGGCGGTTCGCGCTCGCCAGGGTGGCATTTTCATTGCTCTTAACGGCGACTTGGTGGCCAGGAATCTGGTTTTGGTCGCCGAAGGAAGTGTTAGCGGGCAGGTATTGGACCCGGCTGGCGCTCCCGTCGCAAGTCTCTCTGTGTCCCTCGGCAGCGCCAATACGCAAATCGGCGGTTCGTTTTCGGCCACCACGGATGCCACTGGCCACTATTCGATTAGCAATGTACCGATTGGGCAGTTCACGGTGAGCGCGACGAATCCAGGGACGCATTTGTTTGGGCAAAGCAGCGGAAGCATCGCCCAGGATGGACAGGCGGTAGTGCTCAACATTCAACTGACGAACAGTGCGGTCAACCTGCCCACGAATCTCTTCGACTTCAACGGGTTCAAGTTTGATGTTCAGGCGAATGGCAGCCTAACTGACGGAACACAGGATGCCTACGATGGAGGCCTGAACCTCAGCTTGTTCTCAGCCGGAACAGAACTGCACTTCACAGGATCGTCGATCGGATTTACACAGCAGAATGGACGGCAGATTGTCATTGAACAGGCAGGGCTCGCTGGCCTCGATGTGGTTCGAAAGATTTACGTGCCAGATACCGGTTATTTTGCTCGGTATCTCGAAATTCTCACCAATTCCGGTCCGGCGCCAGTCACAGTAGATGCACAAGTATTGTCCAACCTCGGTTCGGATGCGCAAACGCGAATTGTCACTACCTCCAGCGGCGATACTGTCCTGGGAACCGACGATTTCTGGGTAGTATCGGACGATGATGACGGAACCAATCCCTTCCCCAACTCTGATCCTACTTTGGCACATATTTTTGGAGGCGCGAATGCAAGTCTCGGGGTAAGCGCAGTCTCGCTGCCTTCCTCAGGCGTGGACATTCTTTCGTACCGGTGGAACAACCTGACCATTCAGCCGGGACAAACGATCATTCTTATGCACTTCGCTTTGCAGAACGCGGTTCAGGCTTCGGCTGTGGCTTCTGCGCAACGGCTGGTGCAGCTGCCTCCGGAAGCGCTGGCCGGGCTGGCGAGCAATGAAATTCTTGCGATTCAGAATTTTGCCGTGCCTGCCGATGGCAGCAGCCCGGTTCCGCCGCTGACGCCACCCGCGCTAGGGACTGTAAGCGGAAAAGCTCTCGCTGTTGACGGACTCACAGCATTGTCAAATGTTACGGTGAAGTTCCAAAGCGGCAATCTGATCTTTGGAAAGACCGCCAGTTCGAGCAGTGATGCTAATGGCGCCTTTACGCTCAACAGCGTTCCCATAGATACATTCTCATTGCAGGGAACCATCAACAGTTCTCAGTTCATCATCAACTCTCCTTCAGCGTTCGGCTCATTTGCCCCGAACCAGACCACCGCTTCGCAGAATATTGTCTTCAGTAACACCGGCCTCGTGCATGGGACAGTAACGCGCAATGCTCTTCCAATCACATCCGCAGTCGTCGAAGCCATCACCAGCCCGAGCGTGGGTTTCTTCTCGGTAGGATCGACAAATCTTGCATCAGATGGAACTTACGTGATCCCGGTGCTCCTGCCGGGGAGCTATCGCATGCTGGCGGACGATCCGGTCCCGCAGGGAGATCTATTCGGAAGCACAAATATCACGGTTGTGGCCGGGCAAATCACGCCGGCTGATATCGCGATTCAACCCACGGGGACGGTAACGGGTCTGGTGGTCACGGCAAGCGGAGCTCCAGCTTCCGGGCTGACGGTTTCCTTCACCGGGACCGAAAATGTTGTTACCGGCACTACCTTTAGCGTTAACCGGTCCGTTGTCACCGATGCATCGGGACACTACACGTTCAACGATGTCCCGACGGGAACCTTTACTTTGACTGTCAGGGAACCGAACTCTGGGGTTGCGTCAACTGCCTCCGTCATCGTTGCAGCGAACCAGACCACCACCGCGCCGATACTCACGCTGACGGGGCTGGGGACGATTCAAGTACAGCTGAATTTTGCAAATGGAAGCCCGGCGGCTAACGCCGAAATCGACGTGTTAAACAGCAGCCGCTTCCTCGGCGCTTTCAGCACTGATGCGACCGGGAAACTCACGGTTCCGGATATTCCTGTAGGAACGTTCACGCTGCACGCTTTCAATCCCAACAACAGAAATCTGACCTCTGACTCCACTGTGACCATTGTTCACAATGGCGACGTCATTCCGATTACTATGACGCTCCAACCGACGGGTGTAATCACCGGCAGAGTCAGTCTGGGCAATGGACTGGGGGCGCCGAATACCGTTGTTCTGGTGCTGCAGAATTCGAGAACAGTGGCAAGCGCCACCACTGATGCAAATGGAAATTATTCCATTCCGCAGGTGCCTGCTGGACAGGCGATAACCGTACGCGCGTTGCGCTCCAACTTCTTCAGGGATTCGGTGGTCACGCTGACAGCGGATGGTCAAACACTTGCGGTCAACCTTGTCCTCCCTGCGCTTGCTTCAGTGAATGTGACAACGCAGCAGGCCAACGGCACGGCACAAGCGGGACTGCGCATCAATTATCAGGATTCGCGCACTGGATCCTTGACATTTGCTGGCTTCACCGATGCCAACGGCCACCTGACGATTCCCAATGTGGAGGAGGGACCATTCACGGTGCAGGCTCTCAACCCGAGCACATTTGCCATCGATGGCGAGGTTCAGGGCACAGTGAGATCCGTGGATGAAGGGGCGACGATCAATGTCACCATCAACCCTGCCAATTCAGGAACTGTCCAGGGCACGATTGTCGCTGGCGACGGACAAACTCCGGTACGGAACGCGTTTGTCGAACTGCTGGATGTAATTACCGGACAGTCAATCAAGTCGACCGACAGCGATGCGACCGGCGCGTACAGCTTCCGGAATGTAACCGTGGGCAATGGAGGATTCACGGTCCGCGTGCACTCAGCCAACAATTTCAATGTGACCTTTGACCAGAGTGGAAGCTTCCAGACCTCAGGAAGTACCGTGACTCTGAATTTCGTTCTGCCAATTGGTGTTGTGAAAGGAACTGTAACCTTCTTTGATGGGACGCCCGTGCCGTTCCCGAACGTGTTTATCGCGCAGACGGACGGCACTGGTACGCAGCACACCTTCTTCGGCAGTTCCACTGATGCGAGCGGCAATTACGTAGTGCTTGGTCCGGCGGTGGGCGACTTCACCGTTACCGCGGAGGACGACAACGGCTTGAATGCGTCCGTCACCGGCACGCTGTCCAGTGTGGAAGTTGGCGTCACGCAGGACATCGTCCTGCCGCCGTCAGGCAGCGTCACCGGGACTGTCATGGATGCGTCCGGAACCCCGGTACCCTTTGCACAGGTTGCGCTGGCGGCCTCAGGCGACCGCTTCACCAGCTCCACTCAGAGTGATGTAAATGGCGTGTACACCTTTGACCATGTGGGTACCGGCCTCGTGTTTGTCCAGGCCAGAGATCCGCGGGCAGGCACGGTTGGAGCAGCCAACGCAACCCTGACCGGCGATGGCCAGACCGTTACCGTCGATATATCGATCCCGGCTACCGGGTCTGTCACTGGCAGCGTCTTCGAGCAGGACGGAGTTACGCCGGCCGCGAACGTTTCTGTGACGGTCCAGAATTTCACCAACGCCGGAGAGGAAGGCTTCTTCCTTACCAGGGTGCAAACCGATGCGGCGGGGAACTATCAGGCGCAAAATGTGCAGTCAGGCGCGATCCAGGTAGCGGCCCAGGACTTCAGCAGCAGTTCGTTCGGCCTGGCGGACGGAACACTGGAAGCTGGCTCGTCTACCATCGTGAATGTTACCCTGGGCAATGCAGTCACAAGTTCCATCGTACTGAATGGCAGCAATGGCTTCAGTTTCAGGATCGAGTGCGATGGGACGCTGGACGGCGGCAGCGTCGACGGTACTCGCGCAAATCCATACCATTTCAGCGAATCCGTCAACATCGACGGAGATTCTTTTGCCTTCCCGTGTGTCAGTACGGCCCGTGCAGAATTGAACGGGAGGCAATTTGTGATAGGTCAGGCGCACATAGCGGGGCTGGACGTCACGCGAAAAGTGTTTGTGCCTGCGACCGGCAACTTTGCCCGCTACCTCGAAATCTTCACCAATTCGTCCAACGCGCCAGTCCGGTTGCAGGCGGGTCAGGAGGCTTTCCTTGCTTCCACTGACACGACCTCGCTTCTGGTCGCGCCGACGGACACCAACAACACTTATCTGATAGCGGACGAATCAAAGTCATGCTGCTCCAACACAAACGTGGCGGAAATCTTCGCTGGAACCAATGCTGGAGTGCCCGCTATTTCGTTTGACTTCAACGGGAATAACTCTGACATCCTCTGGCGCTGGGATGACGTTACGGTTCAACCCGGCCAGACTGTCATTTTCATGCACTTCACCACCCAGCACGATCCCGCGGATGGCGTCGGTCTTCAGACCGAAGCGCAGTCGCTGGTGAACCTCACGGATCCGGACGCGCTCACGGGAATGAGCCCGGAGGACCAGAGCGAGGTAGTCAACTTCAACATCGCAGGAACACCGGTGACCCACGGCACAGCCAATGTCAGAGTAACTGTTCTGTCAGCTGACGGCATCACGCCGGTTCCTGGCGCAGAGGTGATTACCCAGGACAGCACCGGATCTGCGTTCGTAGGAACGACCGATGTGACGGGAACAGTACTGGTCTCGGGCGTTCACTCCGGAAGCTTCGTTGCCAGTGCCCGACAGGGAAGTGTTTTTGCTGGTTCTACCCAGGTGAACATCACCGCGGGTCAACTTGGAACGACGGTTGCGCTCACAATTCATGCTCCTCTGTTTGGCAACATCTCAGGAACGGTAGTGGCTGCCGATGGCGTGACACCGGCGGGCTCAGCGACGGTTCGGGTGCTGGATGGGGCCAGTGGAGCGCTGGTGGCGGCTATCACAACTTCTTCTACAGGACAGTATCAACTCAATAATGTGCCTTCTGGACCCAGTGGTTTCCTTGTGCGCGCGTTCGTGTCGCAGTTGCCTGCGGCAATTGCAAGCCAATCGGGTGCCTTTGCTGCCAACGGTGCTTCCGTTGTTATCAATCTTACGTTGCAAGTGAATGCGGTGAAGGGTACAGTCACGTTTTCCGATGGTACCCAGGTGCCTTCTCCGGGCGTGCAACTGATCGAAAATGGCCAGTCGTTGACGCCCACGCTTGCGGATGGCAATGGCAACTTCATCTTCCTGGCAGTGCCTTTGGGAACATTCACGATTACTGCCAGTGATCCCGTCTCCGGGTTGACGAACACCGTTACCAGTCAAATTGCGGCTGCAAATGCATCTGTCGTAGTTAATATTTTCTTGCCTCCGTCAGGAACTGTGAACGGACGCGTTTTTGCCCCGGACGGTACTCCGGTGGGCACCGCTCTCGTGACGCTGTCCAGCATGCAACTCAATTTTGATCGCTTTGGCAGTACCGATGCGCAGGGCGCATTCAGCTTTGGACACGTGCCGCTGGATGGGTTCCTGGTCCAGGCCAGCGACGCAAATAGTGTTGCTGCGTCAACCGCGATAGGTCGCCTGGGTTCGGATGGTCAGGTCGCTGCTTTCAATTTGACGCTGCCCACCCTGAATACCGTGAGTGGAACCGTCTTTCAGAACAATGGTGTGACGCCTGCAGCAAACGTCGATGTCACGGTTCAGAACTTCGATAGCAATGGAGCCATCGCGCCGTTGTTCCCGCAATTCCTGACCACAGATGCGAATGGGCATTTCCAGACGACAGGTGTTCCGCAGGGACAGATCTTTGTCTCGGCTTTCGATCCTTTGCATCCTGACCAGGCCGGACGATCCGATGGCACGCTTGGGACAACTCCTGCGACGATCAATGTGACACTGGGGAATGCATTCACCTTCTTTACTCCAAATTTCCAGCCGCGGGCTCTGAACGGAACGGACCTCTTCCTCTACGACTTCGATTGCAATGGCGGGATCGATACGGGCGGCACGATCGACGGGCGCCTGAGTCGAGCTTATGATTTTGCTTTCGTTTTCAGCCTGAATGGAAATTCTTCCGGAAATGCTTTTGGTGCGACGTATCTCTGCTTTATTGCCGTTCCTAACGATCCATCAGGCCGAGGCATAACGTACTCTTCGGTGGGATATGGTGGTCTTCGAGTCAGCCGCAAGGTTTTTGTTCCCTCAGCCGGCGGTTTTGCCCGGTATCTTGAGGTGGTCTCAAACCCGACCTCATCTCCGATCAGCGCCGCTGTGCTTGTGGGCTCTTTCCTCGACTCGGGAAACAGCACGCAGATCGTTACGGCACCTTCCGTCACTGGAAATACCTATGCAATTACAAAAGCAGGTGCGGGCTGTTGCACACCTTCTCTCGGATTTGTTTTCAGCGGAGCTACCCCAGCGATTCCCGTCAGCAGTACAACTTTCGTGAGTGGCAGCGGTTACGTAGCTTATCGCTGGGATGTGAACGTCCCACCCGGGGGAACAGTTGCCCTCATGCACTTTGCCATCCAACGTGACCCTGCGGATACTGCAGGGGTACAAAGCCAGGCTGAAGCCCTCGCCAACCTCACTGATGCCAACGCATTGACCGGGCTCAGCAGCGTGGAGCGGGCTGAGATTGTGAATTTCCAGATTCCGCTTGCTTCTGTGATAGCGCCCGACAAGCTTTGGGGCACTGAAACGCTGAGTTCTTTTCGACCCTTGCTGTTGAACTCGCCGTTAGCGAGGCTCAATGCGCCACTTGAGTGCACTGTCGACATGGTCTGTCTGGCTCGTGATGAGAATTTAATTTGGACAACAAACGGCGTCTCAGCCCAAGACGAGCACTCTTCAACCCTGCTGTCGGAAAACCCAGCGGCCATTCTCCCCAATACCTATACGGATACACCACAATGAAATATGGAACGTCAAAAACTACTTCTTTCTTGATTCTGATGTTGCTCGGCTGGTCCTCACTCAAAGGAATGGAGCCGACGCGGATTCCCGCTTTGCAACTAACAGCCCTCGACGGACAGGTGATCAAAACGGCTGATCTTCCCAGCAAGGGACACTGGCTGTTGATGTACGTTACCCCGACTAGCCACTTTTGTTTGGACGCGCTCAAGCTACTTAGAAAGGGAGACTATCCGAAGCTGCCCGGAAACGCGGTCATTATTGTAGGCGGTTCGATTGACGATGCCAAAGTCTTGCAGGCGAAGTTCCCTGACTTGGCGACAGCTGAGTGGTTAACCGACCCCGGGCAGGACGTCTTTCGACTTCTCAAGTTGCGTGGTTTACCCTCCATCATTGGTGTCAATCAACAGACGATGCAGTGGATATCGATTGGCGCAGCTGATCCAATTGCCTTAAAGTCGATGTTAAATACATGGCTTGATCAAGGGGATCCGCAAGCAAAGCCGTAGGGGGAACCCCTGTCGCATCAACTATTTAGTGGTGCCGAGAGGGGGACTCGAACCCCCACAGACCTTTCGGTCCTGCGGATTTTAAGTCCGCTGCGTCTGCCAATTCCGCCATCCCGGCAACTGCATTCATTCTACATGGAGGGTTGAGAGCCGGATTCACCGCTGAGGACGCGAAGAGCGCAGAGAAATTCCAAGGCTTACCGGATCTTACGCTTTTGTCCGGTTTTGGGCTCCGCAGCGAATTCTACTATGCAGTCGCAGGAAGGCGAGTGTTCACAGGCTTAAACGATCGCGCAAGGCGCGCGATTGCCGTCGGGAAACCGAAATTTGCATTCCATCAGAGAGAGTTGCCAGCAGGGCTCCGTCCGGCTGAGGTTGCAGCGCGTTGATTTGCTGCAGATTCACGATTTGTGAGCGGCTGGCACGAAAGAATATGCCGGGGTCGAGCTTCGCCTCCAGTAGAGAGAGAGACTTGTTGATCATGGCGCGGTTTTCCCCAAAATGGACCCGGGTATAGTTGCCTTCAGATTCAAAGAGGCGGATTTTGTTGACCGGCGCAATCCAGCAATGGTCGCCCTCACGCAGGAAAACGCGCTGCGCGTAACGGGCTCCCGCAATTTTTCCTTCCATGAGCCCACGTATCTTGTTCAACGCGGACGCCAGGCGCTCGGCGACGATTGGTTTTACCAGGTAATCGACGGCGCTGACGTCAAAAGCGCGAACGGCATAGTTTTCATATGCAGTGGTGAATATAACCGGAGGCGGATCTTCCATTCGCTCCAGCAGTTCCAGGCCACTGCAGCCTGGCATCTGCACATCGAGAAAAAGCACATCGGGCTGCAGCCGATGGACTTGCGACAAGACTTCATTCGCGTTGGCGGCCTCGCTGACCACCTCGACGTCAGAATGCGCCTTTAACAGCCGGCGCAGTGCTACGCGAGCCAGTCGTTCATCATCGGCCAACAGAGCTCTCATGCAGCACCGTTCATGCGTTCAAACGGCAAAGTGACTGATGCTCGGACGCAGCCTGCCTTGGTGTCCAGCAAGGCAAAATGCGCCCGTGCTCCGTACAAAAGCTGCAATCGATCCCTGGTATTCTGCAATCCCACCCCCGAACCCGATGACGCTTTCACCTCACCGCTGTTCAGGACTTCCAGGACGAGCTGTCCGTTATGGGTGAGCGCACGGATCGTGACTTCGCCGCCCTCGGGTTTACAGGCCGCGCCGTGTTTCACGGCATTCTCCACCAACGGCTGCAACAGCATAGGCGGGACACGTGCCGAGCGTGCCCTGCTATCTATTTCCCAACGCACCCGTAGCCTTTCTTCATAGCGCGCGGCTTCCACTGCAAGATAACCGTCAATGGCTTCCAGTTCGTCAGCCAGGCCGATAAACTCTGCGCTGCCTGTTCGCAGCGCATATCGCAACAGAATGGAGAGTTTGGTGATGACCAGCTGTGCTCGTTCAGGGCTTTCGATCATCAATTCCCTCAGAGTATTCAGGGAATTGAAAAGGAAATGGGGATTCAATTGCGCGCTGAGATTGCGCAGCTGCGCTTCCCGGGCGGCAAGTCTGGCCTGCACTTCTTGAAATTCCAGGCCGCGCCGCCGCTCGGCCTCACTCAGGGCCAGATAGCAACCCGCCCAGGCACAAGAGAGTACCAGGGTTCCGAGAGCGTAGCCCATGATGATCGCCGGGTCACGGAATAAGCGATAACGTTCCGGTCCTGAAAATAGTTTTTCTGGAAATCCCCCTGCGAAGTAAATGGCAGCCATCAGCACGACCGCCACAGCTATACGGGCAATCATGCTGCTCGGAGGCAGATATAACCAACCTCTCCTTTTTGCAAGGACATGGAATACATGGGTGGCTAACACCAGCAGCCCAATGTTTGCGACTGACCAAAGAAAGTCCAGCAGGGAAGGGCGCCGCCCTATGGTAAGAAAATCCGGCAGCAAAACCAAAGACCAGAAGGTCAGCTGAAAGATCCAGTACGATCTGCTGCTGGGAGCCGGGGGCCACGTATCGCGTGTGCGATCCATTTTTCACCCACCTTGAAAACACATTATTGCACCAGTTTGATGGACGCCCCAGCTCCGGGTCCGATAGCCGCTCATCCCTGAATTTGGCCGTTGGTCATAGTTCTCTCGACAAGAGATTTGCCAATATTTGTAATTTAGTTTGCGCCGATTCACATTCCCAGCTCCCTCCCCAGTGCCGGTGCACCGCTGTTGCGATAGAAAGAGACGACCATGTCCATGCCTTTGCCAAGCGCGCAAGGAAACATGAAATTAGAAAGCGAGTACAGCATCGCGAACGAGCAAGCGACAGGCACCCGGAACTGTCCGCGCCAGGACTGCTGCGTGGACCGGCTTGTGGTACGACGCGGCCAGCGCATCTCGTCCATCGTCCTCAACAATATCGAGTGGATCAGCTCGGCCAGAAATTATGTTGAGTTGCATCATAGGAATGAGGTTTTCAAGTCAAGGTCCACCCTTGCAAAGGTCGCGGCGTTGGTTCCTCCAAAGCAGTTTCTTCGCATTAATCGTAGAACCATTGTGAATCTCGAGTCCATCGAAGTGGCGACAGCAAGCTCAAACGGCACAATACGGATGCGGGTCAGTGGGGGCATGGAGCTTGTTGTCAGTCGGCGTTACAGCGACCGCGTTCGCGATGTACTGGCAGCAAAAGCGCGCAGCCTGCATGCCGTTGCCGTCCCAGGTGCGTTCCCCATCGTTACGACAGATGCGAATTGAAACCGGGAAGGTGAGATGTACGTTAAAAACTTGACAGCGCTAGCATTGACATGTGAACAACATGAAAGTATGCTCAGCGCATGTCAAGGATGATTCAGCTTCGCAACGTGCCGGACGCTCTGCATCGCACACTGAAAGCCCGGGCAGCCATGGCGGGGATGTCCTTGTCTGATTATCTGCTGGCAGAAATCAGAGAAATCGCGGAGCGGCCAACGCTATCGGAATTACGCGAGCGTCTGCACAAACGCAAGCCTGTCCCGGTGCAGCTTGATACGGCTCGCATGGTGAGAGAAGAGCGGGAAGTACGGTGATCGTTCTCGATGCCTCCGCTGCAGTCGATTGGCTTCTACAGACAACTGCCGGGCAGCGCATTGAACAGCGCATCTATTCTCGCAACGAATCCCTGCATGCTCCGCACCTCCTGGATCTTGAAGTTGTCCAGGTGCTGCGACGCCTCGCGCGGCAAGGAACGGTTCCGCCGCGCCGCGCTGAGGAGGCAGTGCTTGATTTGCAGGATCTCCGAATCACGCGGTACCCCCATTTCATGCTGCTGACGGAGATTTGGCGCCGCCGTAATAATCTTTCCGCTTACGACGCGGCCTACGTGCTGCTTGCAGAAAAACTGGATGCGTCTTTGCTCACGCGTGACAGCCGGCTCGCTGCTGCTTCGGGCAATTCCGCAATTATCGAGCTGTTTTAGGCTTGGTGTCCCCCTTCACCAGACGAGCATAAGATGTACTAGTGTGAACAAGCCCGACCCGGTTGAAGCAGCGCTTGATCGAGTTGCCGCGCTAAAAAATGAAGCGGCAGGGTCTTCCGTGTCTGCTGAACTCAGGGCGTTTCTCAAAAATCGTTACAACCTTGTGGTGGCCAACGCAGCCAAGTGTGCCGCTCACTTCCGCGCCGCGGAACTCGTTCCTGATCTGGTGGCGGCGTTTCATCGGCTGATGCAGAACCCGGCGAAACTGGACAAAACTTGTGCGGCCACAACCGAGATCGCGAACGCTCTTTACGAGTTGGACTATGTGGAGTCGGAAATCTATCTGCTCGGCATTCACCACGTGCAGATGGAAGGATCGTTTGGTCCACCGATAGACGCGGCAGCCAAGCTGCGCGCGATCAGTGCCCTGGGCCTGGCGCGTACAAATTATCCCGCCGCGCTCGACGAAATTGTTTCAGTGCTGGTTGACGAGTGGCCCGATGCGAGGATTGGCGCGATTCGTGCTCTGGCTGTGAACGGCGGTCGCGCGGGCGCTCTTTTGCTCAGACTTAAAATACTCACGGGTGATAGGGAGCCTGACGTGCTGGCCGAATGCTTTTCCGGGCTCCTGACGGCCGTACCGGAGAGGTCCCTGCGGCTAATCGCCCTTTTTATGGACTCCGAAGAGATAGCTATTGCTGAGGCGGCTCTGCTGGCGCTGGGAGCATCAAGGCTGCCGGAAGCTTTTGATCTGCTCAAAGCCAAGTGGGAAAGAACGGCAGGCGGTCCGTTGCGGAAGACAGTGCTCCTGGCCATTGGCATGATCCGGTCGGACGCCGCCGTTGAATTTTTGCTCGCCTTGCTGGCGGAGTGTACCCCGGCAACGGCAAAAGACGTACTTGCAGGACTGGCATTATTTCGCGATAACGAGAAAATACGTAGCCGCGTGCAACGTGTGGTTGCACATCGCAACGAGAAGAGCCTCAATGAAATTTTCGGTCAACAGTTCTAGATTACGTGTTGCCGCCTTTACGCTGACTTACTCTCTCCGCGCGCAAGGCGTAGTTGGTTTTCAAGAATGGCAATCTCTTCCTGGTGATGACGAATAGCGGCAGCGAGTTCCTCCGTCTGAGGCCGGATTTTCTCCAGCTGCTCTTTGAGCTTCTTTAAAGTGGCGAGTTGTTGTTCGGCTGCCGTTACCATTGGGAGCCTTTCCGGGTTAGGCTGCGAGATCGGAACGGGATTTTCCGATCTCGTGCACCTTCTCCGGTAAATCCAGCGGAATATGAGGATCGCGAGCCGAAGCGTGACCGGCCCGGATCCAGCCAAAGCGTGTAAGCAGAGAGCCCGCCAGGCTCGCTATGCCGGCGGCACGACGCAGCTTGCTGTTTCCGGTGAACATGGCGGCGAGCCGCAGAGCAAGAGGCAGCGGCCCGGAGAGGACTCCGCCGGTGCGCACAATGGCTCCGCTCACGCCACGCTTGAGAGGTTGGTTGACGCGGTCGCGTCTTGTTTCTATCTCAATGCCTTCGTAAACCTCAAAGGCTGACGCAGCGGCGCCGAGCAGGTTGAGAGCACGGCTGTCACTGTGTCCCATCAGTTCGAGGATGGAGACGGCGGAATTCACACCGGAAGCGGCAAAGTGATGAGGCAGGCTGACGGCGTGGTCATTCCAAACGGGAATCGCGGTTGCGCCAATCAACACGCCTGTGTACGTTGACAGCACAAGCCCCGTCGCTGAGGCGAGCATTCCGGCGGCGTCTTCCACAATGCGAACCGGCAGAGCGTCTGCGAAACGTTCACGCATGAGGTTGGCGAAAGCGGCGGCACCGGAAAAAGAAGAAAATGCCGCCAGAGTCCAGGCTCCCATGTTCATCGCGCTTTGCGGCTTGAAGACGCGCAGCATGTTCAGGAAGCGCGAGGGTACGCCGAGATCAGAAATCAACAATGCCGGCGAGATGGCTCCGCCCACGGCTGCGACCCATCGCGCACTGCGCACCAGGTCGCGATCGCGAGTGAGCAGTTTGGCCGCGCTGGCAACCACGGCGGCGGCTCCGGCTGCGCCGCCGACAAACAGGTACACGGGGACTTCGGGCGTCCACTGCGGTTCCTTGAGCAACGGAACGCCGTAGTAGCCGGTTTCCGCGCTGGCCTTTGGGAACGGCGCGCCAGCGGGGGTCACGCCATCTCCGGTGACGCGACCTTTTTCCGATGCTTCACGGCGGATCTCCGCCAGGCGATGTTCGCTCTGTTCGTCGGGCGTGCGATTGGGAACTTCGGGGAGAGAAACTCGAGTCATCGGTGATTGTCTCCAAGAAACGCCAGCAGGGTGGCGCCGAGCATGGCGCCGGCCGCAACCGCGGCTGAGCTCCAGGCTTTTTTGAGGTATGTGGTAGGAACCTCCGGCTTCGGCGGCAGGTTGTAGGCGCGCGGATCGCCGCGAAGGAGGAAGAAGGCATGAATGCCCTTGACGCTGGTGTCCACAGGATCGTAGATGACCGCATCGTTCACGCCGCGGTCTTTCAATGCTTCAAGTCGGAGTTTCGCTTCGTCCCGTAACTCATTGATCTCACCAAACTTGATTGATTCCGTTGGGCACGCCTGAGCGCATGCCGGTTTCAGGCCGGCGGCCTGACGATCAGAACAGAAGGTGCACTTGAAGGCGCGGCCGTCTTCCTTATTTTTCTCCACGACCCCGAAGGGACAGCTCACGACGCAGTAAGCGCAGCCGTTGCAAACGTCCGGCTGGACAAAGACCGCGCCGGTTTCCATGCGAACGATCGCGCCCGTAGGGCACGCTTCAAGACAGCCTGCGACTTCGCAATGCTTGCAGACGTCGGAAGAGAACCCCCATGCGGGCAGTTGGCCGGCTGCATTGCCGCCCTCGCCGGGAACGGTTGGGTTCTCCACGAACTTTACATGACGCCAGGTGGAGTGACCGACGGCTTGAGTGTTGTCGTACGAGTGGCCGCTCCAGTCGTAGCCGTCCGCGGAAACCTCGTTCCACTCTTTGCATGCGACTTCACAAGCTTTGCAGCCGATGCAGAGAGTGGAATCGGTCAAAAATGCGCTTGTGTGATGGCCATTGGTGTGATGGCCATTCGTCGGGTATGTGTCTGTGTGATTCATGCCGCCTGCTCCCGTTTTGCTCTGAGTTCTTCAAGCGCCTTCTTGCCTCGTGGACGCCGGCCCGGCGTGATGTCGCACAGGAGCGCCTTGGTTTCCATGATTCGTACGTTCGGCTCTTCTGAGATCGGCAGCAGGTCGTTGACCATGTCGCCTTTCACCAGACCGTTGGTGCCCCAGTGATAGGGAAGTCCAACTTGGTGGATAGTGCGGCCAGCCACGCGAACCGGTTTCATGCGACCGGTCACCATCACCCGCGCTTCAATAATGGAGCGCATGGTGGTGATGGTGGCGAAGTCGCCGTGTTGCAGACCGAGTTCTGCTGCCATTTCCGGCGAGACCTCGCAGAACAGTTCCGGCTGCAACTCCGCCAGGTGGCTCAGGGTACGCGTCATTCCGCCGGCGGTGTGATGCTCGGTCAAACGATATGTGGTGAGAATGTACGGGAACCTTGGATCTGCGGGTTTTGCGTATGGATTGTCAGGCCGCTCGCGGCGCAGCACCGCAGGGTCAGTATTCTGCTGTGGGTAGAGCGGATTGGAGAATGGCGATTCCAGCGGTTCATAGTGCGTGGGCAGAGGACCGTCTTTCAATCCGCTGCTCACGTAGATCCAGCCGACTCCGTCGGGGTGCAGGATAAATGGCTTGTCGCCGGCCAGCGCGGCATCGCCTTCTGCATCTGGTCCGGGACGATAGTCTGGCGCTTTGTCTTTGGTGAAGTCGGCATTGTCGAGCCCGGTCCACTCTTTTTTCTCTGCGTCCCACCACACGAGCTTCTTGCGTTCGCTCCATGGTTTTCCGTCAGGACGGGCAGAAGCGCGGTTATAGATAATGCGGCGGTCGGAAGGCCATGCGTATCCCCAGCCGTGTCCATACAAGCCTTGTGGTTTGCGTTCATTGGCCCGGTTTTTGTCGCGAGAGGGATAGCACCCGGAGTAAATCCAGGCGCCGCAGGCAGTGGACCCGTCGGCTTTCAGATCTCTGTATCCGCCCACCAGTTTGTGATCGGCCACGGTCCAGCCGTTGATCTCCATCATGATTTCGTCGGCGCTGGGCTCGGCATGCGGGCCGTGCGTCGTGTAATTCCATGTGAGTGCGGTAAGCGGGGCGTTCCGCGGTCGCGGATCCTTGGCCGCTTTGGCTTTCAGCAGACGGCCCAGGTGATACATGAACCATGTTTCGCTGCGGGAG
>Ga0134125_10003705_pt1 | contig 17605 bp, 18 predicted proteins | sample KB31751_FD_96464 | JGI IMG/M metagenome (GOLD analysis project Ga0134125, IMG submission 96464) | Terrestrial soil microbial communities with excess Nitrogen fertilizer from Kellogg Biological Station, Michigan, USA - KB3-175-1 | ecosystem: Environmental > Terrestrial > Soil > Unclassified ...
ACACGCGCGCAGGCTTCCACCTGCCCGCGATCCGCTCCGGCGCCGGCCGCAAGCTCCAGCGCCTGATCCACCACGTGAACGGACTTCGGACGCACGCAGGTGGAGTAAAACCAGCTTGCCGCACGCTCGCGGGCAAAGCCGGCATCGAACCCCGCAATCCGCTCCGGACGGGCGAAATGCGCGACGAGGGCCGACTTGATTAATCCCTGAAAATCGACCGCCAGATCGAAACGGTACGCCCGCAGCGCGCGGCGCGTCTTGTTCCACGTGCCCGGCCGATGGCGATGGAAAAGAACGACGTCGTCGACAATGCCATTCCGCTCGAGGAGGGGTGCCCATTTCTCCTCCACGGCCCAGACCATCCGGGCGGACGGAAAGCTGCGGCGCAATGCGATGGCCGCCGGCAGAGCGTGCAGAATGTCCCCCATCGCACCCAGACGCACAATCAGGATATTGTTGACGTCGCGCGGCAAACCGTAGTCTATCAAGGCTGCGACTCTTTGATTTCCGCGGCGGCGACCACGCGATCGGTCGTGACGCGAGTCATGCAGCGGTGGTCAATCGGACATTCCCGGAACCCGCAGGGCGCGCAATCGACAGGCTCGCGAAGCACGTGCGCGCGTGCGCTCACCGGTCCGGTGCGGGTTTCATCCGTGGGCCCGAACACGGTCACGGAGGGCACCCCGGCGGCCGCGCAGACATGCATGGCTCCCGAATCGTTGGCCAGACAGAAACTGCAGGCCGCGGTCATGTCGATGAATTCCCGCAGGGTCGTCGCGCCCGCCAGATTGTGTCCGCCGGCCCCGGCTGCCACCTGCCCGCAGAGCTGGCGTTCCGCCTCCGTGCCAAACACGGCAATAGACGCGGAATGAGCGGCCGCAAGCTGCCGGGCCGCTTCTGCAAATCGCTCCGGCAGCCAGCGTTTGGCGGTGCCGAACGCAGCGCCGGGATTGATTCCGATGACCGGCAGCCCTATACCTCGCGCGGCGAAAAGCGACGCACCGCGGGCCCGTGATTCGGCCAGCCCATCGAAAAGGATCTCTTCGATTTCGGGGAGTTGCTCGATCAGACCGGCGCGGCGCAGCAGCTCCGGATAGTAATAGCGTTCGTGCGGCGGAATCTCGCCGGGGCGGGGAACATCGATCGCGTCCGTGAGCAGAACAGCGCGTCCATCACGGGCGTAGCCCACCCGCCGCCGCGCGCCGGAGAGCCAGACAATCGCGGCGCTCTCAAACGAGTTCGGCAGCAGGACCGCAAGATCGAAGCGCTCTTTCCGCAGTTGCGCGCCGAGCTTCCATTTCGCCCGCCAGTCGCGGGCGCCGGAAGCGGCAGTCAGCGGGATGACGCGGTCAATCGAGTGCTCGCCTTCGTAGAGCGCAGCCACCCACGGCCGCGCCAGCACAACCATTTCCGCCTGCGGATTTGCGGCGCGAAGAGCGCGAATAGCCGGGAGAGAGAGAACGGCGTCGCCCAGCCAGTTGGTGGCCCGGACGAGAATTTTCACGCGAGCGGATCGCGCGCTGTGACTTCAGCGGCCGCCACGGCGCTTGCGGCCACGTCGTCGTTTGCGGCCGAATCATTGCCCGCCCCCGCCGCCACGGCGAGCGTCATCGGACTCCCCGGCACCGAATTCAGGAACTCGCGCAGGGAATCGGCGGAGCCGCCGAAATGATGATCCAGAAACTGAGACAGCGCCAGACGCCGCAGCTTGTCGCGTTCAATCGCGGGCTGGTAGCGGAAGCCGCGGCCTTCTTTGCGGCGAGAAACCGCGCCACGGCGGGACAAGCGATCGAGCAGCGTCAATACCGTGGTGTATGCAAGAGGACGCGCGCGCGAGACGCAGACGCGAACCTCTTCAACGTTTCCTTCCCCTAACTCCCACAGGGCGTTCAGGCAGGCCATTTCCAATGGGGGAGGCAGTTCGCGATCTTTAGGCATTTTCGTGATTCCTTTCCGCATCCGGCAACCGGCCCCCTGCCAGCGCCGTACGCAGTTTATCGCCAAATTCCGAGCCGTTCTCCGTCAGAACGGGCTCCCCCTCGGCCGCGGGCTGCTCACCGGCTTCCGGCTCGCAGGCGCTTGCGTCCGCCATATAACGATCTTTCCGTAATACCACGCGTTCCAGCGGCGAGCTCCATGCCGTGAACAATCCTTCCGCCAGAGCGCCCTTTTCCGCCGCCGCCCGCATGCATTCCATCTTGGAATCCATATCGTCCAGATAGTGGAGCAAAAGCGCCTCGGGAAACAGAGGCACTTTGGGCGACCCAAACTCCAGCTTCCCATGATGGCTCAGGATCATGTGCTCCACCAGCGTCCGCAGCTTCTCCGGAAAATCGGGAAACGCGCGAAGCTGATCGGAAAGCATGCGCAGCCCGATTGCAATGTGCCCGATCAACTGCCCTTCGGTGGAGTAGCCGAAGCCGCGCTCGTAGGTCAGCTCAAAAATTTTGCCGATGTCATGCAGCACGATGCCGGTGACCAGCAGACTCCAGTCCACCGTCTTATAGTGCGCCGCAACGGGCCGCGCCAGAGCGCAGAGTGACAGGACGTGTTCGAGCAGTCCCCCGCGAAATGCATGGTGGATGGATTTCGCCGCCGGCGACACGCGATAGCGCGCCGCAATGGCCGGGTCGTCCAGAAAGGCATCGAGCAGCCTTCGCAGATCGGTATTCGTCAGTTCCGCGACAATCTGCCGCAGCTCGCCCCACATTTCATCGGGATTGCGCAGCGAGGCGGGAAAGAAGTCCGCGAAGTCCACTTCCGTATCGAGCATCCGGCGCAGGCGATGGACGATGAACTGCGGTCGTGTGTTGTAAATCTGCAGTTGTCCGCGAATCTTGACGAAGTGATCGCGCTCGAACGTGTCCATGATTTCGGCCACGTTGTCCCACATGCGGGCTTCGATCTCGCCGGTGCGGTCGGAAAGCGTCAGTGACAGATAGGGCTCGCCGGTGCGCTTCTGGCGGATTTCCTTCGATTGAACCAGAAAAATCGCTGTTGCGATTTCGTCCGGTTTCAGCTCGCGAACGAAGGGGCTTTTCATCAGCGGGGACTGCCGTCTGAATTATTCGCCGGCGGCGCCTGCTGGACAGGCGTCGCGGTTGGAGGAGCGGCCGGCGCCTCGTCCTTCTCGCCCGTATAGCCATACGGAATCACATGCAGAAATTTCTTCATGTGCCGCTGGTTGGCCACCTGAGCCTTGGTTGTGGTCTGCGGCAGCAGACGGGCGGGATCGCGCCATGACGTATCTTTGCCGGGCGCCGCGCCGCTATCGATGTAGCCGGGCTTGATCTGCAGAAAAGCGTCGCGCCGCAGATTGGTCAGCAACTCACGCAGCTTCGGATCGGCGATCGGCTTCGCCAGAATGTTGTTGATCTGATTCTTCACATCGTCGAACGTCGCCTGGCCGGCGGGCGTGTGGTCTTCGATTTTATAGATGGCAAAACCAACGCCGCGGATCTCGATCACGTCCGTCACGTAGCCTTTCTCGTGACTGAAGACGATGTCTTCAATTGCCTTGTTGAGCTGGCGGCTGGGATCGGCGCCCTTGCCGCGTTCATACGGGGGCAGCAGACCGTCGTCCGCCGCGCTGGGCGAATCGGAGTACTGCCGCGCCAGATCGGAAAACTTGTCCGCGCTGCCGCGTGCGCGCGCCAGCAGTCCATCGGCTTTCTTGCGCGCCGCCGCCACGGTTTCCGGTTTTCCGTCGCCGCTCGAAACCAGAATCTCGCGCAGCGTCACCGATTCCACGCGGACGAAATCCGACTTATGCGCGTCATAGTATTCCTTCAGCTTCGCGTCGGGAATCACGATGTTGCGCCACACCTGATCTCCCACTACGCGCTCGGTAATCAGCGAGTCCTTTCGCTTCTGCTGGAAATCCTCGAAGGACATTCCCGTCACGCTGCGAACGTATTCGTGAAATTTGTCGGGATCGGCGATCTTGCTTGCCGATTGCATCGCGGCGATGTCCTTCTTGAGATCGTCATCCACTTTGATATCGAGCTCTTTGCCCTTCTGCACCAGAAGAAGCTGATCGATTTCGTTGCGCAGCAGGTCTTTGTCGGCCTGATCGATCAGGTTCTGTACATCGGGACGTCCAGCCGCCTGCCGCCGGATTTCCGCTTCCATTTCCTGCCGGTCTTTTTCGAGCTGCCCGCGCGTCACGATGCTGCCGTTCACCTTCGCCACGATCTCTTCCACGACCTTCGGCGGCTCGGGGCGATCTTCTGCTTTCAAACGCAGCGCCGCCGGACCCAGCACGCAACCGAGAGCTAAAGTCGTCGCAGTCCATCGCACGAGCGACCGGGAAATGCGAACCGCGCCTTCGAATGAAGGCCACAAGGTGGGGGACATATGTAGTTATTATGCCAAACGAATCGCGGAGGTTCCGGGCCGTCTGGCGCTCCTCGAAATAATCGTACGTTTCTTCGCAGAATGCGGTTACGATTGTTTACGATTGAGACTCATGCGACCGATTGCGGCGTTCACAATTGCCGTTGCCATTCTCCTCGCGGCGCTGAGTCCGCATGCCTTCGCGGCGCGTCCGGCGAAGTCGGCCACCAGCAAAACCACGTCGGTGAAAATTCGGCCCCGGAATCTCGTCGATATCAATCACGCCACCATGGAGGAGCTCAAAACGCTTCCCGGCATTCAGGACGCGCTGGCAGCGAAGATTATCAGGAACCGGCCCTACGCGAACAAGACCCAGCTTTCGAGCAAGGGGATCGTCTCAGCCGCGGCCTACCGGAAAATTCGGCCGCTCATTATTGCGAAGCAGTAGGCTCTCTTGCTGTGCTAAAGTTCAGGATTATATGGCATCGCGCAGCGTCAACAAGTGCATTCTGATCGGTCATCTCGGGCGGGACGCCGAGACGAAGTTCACTCCCGGAGGAGCTGCTGTTACGCGCTTCTCGGTAGCGACGAACCGGCGATGGAAAGATCAGCAATCGGGCGAGTGGAAGGAAGAAACCAACTGGACCAATGTGGTCCTGTGGCGCGCGGAAAACCTCGCCAATTACCTGACTAAAGGTAAGCAGGTATATGTGGAAGGCCGCATCCAGACCCGCAGTTATGACGATAAGGACGGCAAGAAAGTCTACGCCACCGAGGTCGTGGCGGACGAAGTCATTCTGCTCGGCGGTCAGGGTGGCGGCGGTGGCGAACGCGGCAGCGGCGACGATTTCGGCCAGCCGGTTTCCATGCCCCGCAGCGCACAGCGCGGAAGCGGTTCGCAACAGCCCGCGCCCCAGGAAGATTACGGCCAGGGCATCACGGACGACGACGTCCCCTTCTAGTACGTCGGACGGACTTTCCGCCTGCCGCCGGACTTCCGCCCGCGCGGAAGCCCCTCACCATAGATGCCGCGCCAGATTACTTTCGAGCTCCACGCCGAATGCCCGGTTACCCATGCGCGCGCGGGCGTGCTGCATACCGGGCACGGCGATATCCTCACGCCTGCGTTCATGCCCGTGGGCACGCAGGCAACGGTCAAAGGCCTCAGCCAGCGCGATCTCTGGGAAGACCTTCGCGCCACCATTATTCTTTCCAACACCTATCACCTCTATCTGCGGCCTGGTCACGAGCTGATCCGCCAGATGGGAGGCCTCCATCAGTTCATGGCCTGGCCGGGCGCGATCCTCACCGATTCCGGCGGTTTTCAGGTATTCAGCCTCTCGGGTCTGCGCAAAATCACCGAACAGGGCGTCACGTTTCAGTCGCATCTGAACGGCGACACCCACCGCTTTACCCCGGAGTCCACGGTCGACGTGCAACTGGCGCTCGCGAGCGACATCATGATGGTGCTGGATGAATGTCCGCCGTATCCGGTGAGCCACGAAACAGCGCGGGTCTCCATGAACCGCACGGCGCGCTGGGCGGGTGAGGCGTTCGAGCACTACCGCCGGCGCATCGCGGATTCGCCGACCCGCCACGCGCTGTTTCCCATTGTTCAGGGCTCGATGTTTCCCGGCCTCCGGAAGGAATGTGCCGCCCGCCTCGTGGAACTCGACGCCGATGGCTACGCAGTGGGTGGGCTTTCCGTAGGAGAACCCCGGCCGCTGAGCATGGAAATGGTGGAAGCCTGCGAGCCGCTTCTGCCGAAAGACCGGCCCCGCTATGCCATGGGAGTCGGAATGCCGGACGAATTGCCGGAATACGTGGCGCGTGGGATCGACATGATGGATTGTGTTCTGCCCACCCGAAACGCCCGTAACGGCTCCCTCTTCACGTCTGAGGGCCGGGTGGTCATTAAACACGCTCGTTATAAAGAGGACAATGGGCCGCTTGACCCGAACTGCCCCTGTTATACCTGCAAGACGCACTCCCGGGCGTATTTACGCCATCTGTTCCAGGCCGGTGAGATCCTTTTTGCCTCCCTCGCGACCCGGCACAATATACGCCGTTACCTTGACATCATGGGGGAGATCAGGCAGTCTATCCTATTGGGTCAATTTCCACAGTACCTGGAGTCCGCTCGGGCGCGTCAAACGAAAAGCGGACTTGCTGGCTGACGGGGAGCGACTCCCGGCCCTCATCCTGAGAAAACAGAGACCTGCATCCCGTGCTTTTTCCACTCCTACTGCAATCACAACCCGGCAATTCCATCGCGCTCTTTGCGCCTTACATTCTGATCGCGGTTGTCTTCTACTTTTTGCTGTTCATGCCCATGCAGCGGCAGAAAAAGAAGACAGCGGAAATGCTGAAAAATCTGAAAAGCGGGGATGTTGTTTCCACCAGCGGCGGCGTCGTGGGTACAATCGTTTCGGTCGAACCAGACACGATAGTATTAAGGGTCAAGCCGGATAATGTGAAGCTCCAGTTTTCGCGCTCCGCCGTGAATTCACTGGTGCTTCCCGAAAACAAATGAGGCGCCGCCGCTGTTCCGAGCGGCTGGCAGCGAACTAGAGAAGAACAAGCATGCACCGTAATCTGATAATCAAGACAGGCGTCATTGTTGCCACAATACTCATCTGCATTTTTGGCGTGATCGGTTTCCCGGGCTCGCTCGAGCAGGCTGAGGCCAACGTCGGCAAACGAATCCATCTGGGCCTCGATCTGAAGGGCGGCACTCACCTGGTGCTCTTCGTCCATACGCAGGACGCCGCGAAGACGAAGGCGGATGGACTGATTGACTCCTTGCGTTCGGAAGCCCGCACGCGCAACATTTCGATCGAAGGCATTGACCGGAACGATCCGGAGACCGTGGCGGATACCGGTAACATCCAGATCAATATCAAAGGCGTCGATCAGACCAAGACGTCGGCGTTCCGCTCCATGGTCGCCGATCTCTCCTCCGACTCCTGGGTTCTCACGCCGGTCAACAATACCGACTATTACCTGCGGATGAAGCCCCCGGCCGTGAACGAGCTGAAGAAGAATACGGTGGATCAGTCGATCGCGACGATTGAGCGGCGCGTCAACGCTCTCGGCCTCACGGAGCAGACTGTGCAGGAGCGCGGCGATCCGACCGTTGACGCCGAAATCCTCGTCGAACTGCCGGGCATTGACGATCCCGCGCACGTGAAGGAGCTCATCGGCCAGACCGCGCAGTTGAAAATCGTGCAGGAAAAGGAAGGACCGTTCCAGAGCCGTGAGGCGGCGCTGGCGGGCAAGGGCGGCATTCTTCCGCTCGGCACCGAGCTTCTGGAATGGCCGGGTCACGGCTGGTATCTGGTGAATCGCTCGCCCGTGATCACGGGTCAGGACATTCGAAGCGCGACTTCTTCTACCGATTCGGATTCGCCCGGCCGCTGGGAGACGGGATTCAAGCTTTCGCAGGATGGCGGCAATAAGTTCGAGAAATTCACGTCGTCCAACATTGGCAATAACCTCGCGGTGGTTCTCGATAAGGACATCGTGAGCGTGGCGGTCATCCAGAGCTCGATTCGCGATTCAGGCCGTATCAATGGTCTCTCGAGCCAGCAGGAAGCGGGCGATCTGGAACTGGTCCTCAAGACTGGTGCGCTGCCGGCAAGCATTTCTTTTGGGAATGAGCGTACGGTCGGTCCGTCGCTTGGTGCGGATTCGATCCACGAAGGGCTTTATGCGGGCCTGGCTGGTTTTCTGGCCGTCGTGATTGCGATGCTGATCTATTACAAGCGGGCGGGCATCAACGCGGTGCTGGCGCTGGTGCTGAATACCATCATATTGATCGCCGCGCTCGCCTACTTCGGCGCCACGCTGACGCTGCCGGGCATTGCCGGTATCATTCTGACGGTTGGTATGGCGGTCGATTCGAATGTGCTCATTTTCGAAAGAATCCGCGAAGAGATGAGGGCCGGTAAAACGGTCACCGCGGCTATTGATGCCGGCTTCGGGAAAGCGTGGTGGACGATCGTCGATACGCACGTGACCACGATCGTGTCCTGTCTCTTCCTGTTCCTGTTCGGAACCGGGCCGGTGAGGGGCTTTGCCGTAACGCTGGTGATTGGTCTGTTTGCAAACGTATTCACGGCGGTGTGGGTTTCCCGCGTGATCTTCGATTGGGAAACGTCGGGCAGGGAACTGACGGAGCTCAGCATCTGAAGCGGCCGGCGGGCTGGATTCCGGCAGCCGGTAGCAGTGATGTGATAAGTTTTTTGATTCGTTCGGATAGCAGGGGGCGCGACAGAGAGAAAGCTCTGGCGCTCGAAACGAAAAAAGATTAAAGGAACATTTTCATGGCGGCCGGTGTCACTACACAGTGGCACAGTTCGACCGGGCCGCCGGGCGGGCAGTGATAGATGGAATTATTCAAAGAGACAAATTTTGATTTTCTCCGGTGGAAGTGGCCGTTCATCGGAGCCTCGCTGGTTCTGAGTGTTGCCGGGTTGCTTAGCCTGGCTATTCACGGCGGACCCAAGCTGGGCATTGAATTTAAGGGTGGCATGGAAGTCACGGTCAAGTTCGCGACCTATCCCGGCGTGCAGACGGTGGAGAAGGTGCGCTCGGCTCTGGGAGTGGCGCTTTCCAGTCCGCCGACCGTCCAGTCGATTGAGGGTGGTTCGACCAATCAGAAGAACTCGATCGTCATTGGCACCGAGGGTGGAGACGATCAGACTCTGGCGAAGAATCGTCAGATCGTGTTCGATACGCTCGCGAAGACTTTCGGCCAGCCCGGCAACGGCAAGCTCGATTTCAACAACGCGACCATAGATCAACTGACATCGCGGTTGGCTGAACCTCTGCAATCGGCGGGTGCGCAACTCTCGGATGCGCAGGTGCAGGATCTGGTGAAGTCGCTGGCCGCGACGCGCGATAAGCAGTACAGTGGGCTCATTACAAATTTTGACCAACTGAAGGGGACGCCCGGCTTGACACCGCAGGTGCTCACGGTGTTGAATCGTGAATGCTATCTCGCGCCCTACAATGCGGGGCGGGATATTCAGATCGTCGGCCCGAAGGTTGGCGCGGAACTTCGCAAGCAGGCCGTGAACGCAACGCTGCTTGCTCTGGCCGGGATGCTGGTTTACATCTGGTTCCGGTTCGAGTGGATTTATGGAGTGGGGGCGGTAATCGCCTGTCTCCACGACACGATCATCACCATTGGACTTTTCTCGCTGTTCGGGAAAGAGATCACTCTGACCGTGATCGCGGCGCTGTTGACTCTGGTCGGTTATTCGATGAACGATACGATCGTGATCTTCGATCGTATCCGTGAAAACAATCGCCTGGGCAGCCGCGAGAGTCTGGCGGATCTGATTAACCGGAGCGTCAACCAGACGCTGAGCCGGACTGTGATGACTTCCGGTCTGACTTTCCTGGCAGTGATTGCGCTGTATCTTTTCGGTGGCCCGGTACTGCACGGCTTTGCTTTTGCGCTGGTTGTCGGTATCCTGATTGGAACTTATTCTTCGGTGTTTGTGGCGAGCCCGATTGTGCTGTTCTGGCATAACTTCGCGGACGCGAGAAAGAAGACGGCGCCGGTGGTGGCGCCCGCGCCGAAGCCCGTTGCCGAGGTGAAGGGAAAGAAGATCGGGAAGGTCAGATAAGATGGGGCGCCCGGTCCGCCGCGGACCGGATAGTTTTCCCGATGTGGGTTCTTTGTTGTATGATGTGAGGCGCTGTATGCATGCCCGGATTAGGGGCAGGCCCAATGAAGCGCCAGACTTTGGTTGAGGGTTCAGATATTCCGGCTCGCTGAAAGCGAAGCTGAAAAGAGGGAAACCATGTTTGAACAAACATTCGTCGATGGCGTGGGTAAAACCAAAAAGCCCTACACGATTATGTTGTCGTTTCTGATACAGATCGTGATGATTGGCATTTTGGTGATTATCCCGCTGATCTATTACGAGACGATGCCGGGGGCGCAGCTTTCGAGCTTCCTCGTGGCTCCGCCGCCGCCTCCGCCGCCGCCCCCTCCGCCGCCTCCGCAGACGGTAAAGGTGGTGCACACGGCTCCGCGTCAGTTTGTCGCGAACCAGTTGATTGCTCCCAAGTCGGTCCCCCAGAAGGTGCTGATGGTAACCGAAGAAGAAGCGCCTCTCGCAACAGGCGTGATCGGCGGCGTTCCCGGCGGTATGGCCGGTGGAGCGCTGGGCGGAATTATCGGTGGTCTGCCGGCTGCCGCGCCGCCTCCGCCGCCGAAGGCTCCGCCACCACCGCCCAAGCCGACGGGTCCGCAGCGGGTTGGCGGTCAGGTGCAGGCTGCAAATCTCATCAATGCTGTGAAACCGGTTTATCCTCCGCTGGCGAAAATGGCCCGCCAGCAGGGAACCGTCCGATTCGAGGCGACCATCTCGAAAGAGGGGACGATCGTGGATCTGAAGGTTCTGCCCGGCGCGCCGCCGCTGCTGGTCCAGGCGGCGACGGAAGCCGTGAAGCAGTGGCGGTATAAGCCGACCATGCTGAACGGCGAACCCGTTGAAGTACTGACCACTATTGACGTGAACTTTAGTTTGACCAATTAGTCGGATTCTGATTCTAAGTGCGGATTACCCGGCGGCCGGCCCTGGCCGACTGCCGGCGGGCAGGACTAGCTGAATAAAATCAACTCGCAGGAGAACAAGGAAAAATGCTTTTACAGATGCAGGTTTGGGCGTTCATGCTGTTGCAGGATGCCGGAGCGCCGGGATGGGATTTCCGCCACCTCTGGGAACAGATGGGCGACCTGGCCAAAGCGGTCGTTATCGTTATGTTCCTGATGTCGGCATGGTCGATCGGTGTGATGATCGATCGAATTATGGCCTTTAACGCGGCCCGCAAGCAGAGCCGTCAGTTTGCGCCGGCTGTGGCGGGCGCTCTGCGCGAGGGCAAGCTCGATGAAGCCATCAAGGTTGCCGACCGTTACAAGAAGAGCCACCTCGCCAAGGTCGTGGTTGCCGGTCTCCAGGAATTCCAGGCGCATCAGGGCGCTTCGCAGATCTCCGGTGAGGAAATCGAAGCTTCCCGCCGCGCTCTCGAACGCTCCGAAGCTATCGTGCACGCTGAACTGAAGCGTGGCGTCAGCGCTCTGGCCACCATCGGTTCCACCGCGCCGTTCGTCGGTCTGTTCGGAACCGTCGTCGGTATCATCAACGCGTTCAAGACCATGGCCGCTCAGAAAACCCCCGGTATCGGCGCGATCGCCGGCGGTATTTCGGAAGCCCTCGTCACCACCGCTATCGGTCTGTTCGTCGCGGTGCCCGCGGTCTGGATGTACAACTACTTCACCGGCCGCGTTGACGCGTTCGACGTGGAAATGGGCAATTCCAGCTCGGAGCTCCTCGACTACTTCGTGAAGCGCTCTGAAGCGAAGGCCGGCGCGCGTAAGTAAGCCGAGCAGGCAGCCAGCGAGTTGATTGGACCCCCGCGGTGGCGGTTTCGCCGCCTGTAACAGAGGCGCTCGAATCCGCGCCGCGGGGAAAGTCCGGCCGGCTCCAGGAATCCACTCAGGAGAAAGCAGAATGAAATTAAAAGCAGCTCCGCCGCCGGTAGCGGACATCAATGTCACCCCCATGGTCGACGTGATGCTCGTGGTGCTGATTATCTTCATGGTCATCACGCCGATGCTCAACAAGGGCGCGAACATTAATCTGCCGATCGCCCGCAATCCGAAAGCGCTGCCGGATGCGGATAAAGAAGATGCAGTGAAGGTTTCGATCACGCGTGATAGCCAGGTGTTTCTCAGCCCGGGCCTCGAACGCGTGAACCCCGAAGATCTGGCCCCGAAAGTACGCGATCTGATGCAGAACCGCGCCGACAAGACCGTCTTCCTGCGTGCTGATGCGCGGGCCAAGTACGGCCGGGTCGAGGATGTTGTAGATAATCTGCGTTCGGCTGGCATCGATCAGCTTGGTTTGCTCGCCGACCAGGACACGACCGCTCTGGACGTAAAGAAGTAAAAAGGATTTTTCTCCGCCCGCTCGCGCCGGCTTCCACACCCCGGTACGCGAGTTCCACGGATGACTATGGAATCGGAATTCTAAAGGAGCTATCCATATGGCAATGGCAGTCGGGTCCTCTGGCGGACCCAAGGGCGATATCAACATGACGCCCATGATCGATATTCTGCTGGTTCTGCTGATTATCTTCATGGCGATTTCTCCGGTTGTCCCGCACGGCCTGGATGCGCTGGCGCCGCAGCCACCACCTCCGAACGCGCCGCAGCAGCCGGACGATCATACTGTCGTCATCGTCATCGACAAAACCGGTAAGGTCAAAATTAACGAAGACGATGCCGACTGGAACAACCTCGAGAGCCGGCTGGTCGATATCTTCAAGCTCCGTGCTGAAAAGGTTGCGTTTGTCAAGGGCGATCCGGATCTCGACTTCCAGATGGTTGCGCGTGCCATCGATATCGCGCATTCCGCCGGAATCGATAAGGTCGGTCTCATGACTCCAAAGGTGGAGCTTGGCCAATGATGCTTCTTAAGATCCGGACCAACGGATTGAAGCCGGCCGGTATCGCTCTGTTCGGAGCGGTGCTGTGCGTGGCGCTGACGACCGCCGGTTGCGACAAGCTGAAGGCGCGCGACCATCTGAATCAGGGGGTGAACGCCTTCAAGACCGGCGCCTATTCTCAGGCTGCCGATGAGTTTCGGCTCGCCATCGATGCCGATCCCACTTTCAGTGTGGCTCGCCTCTATCTCGCCACGGCCTACGAACAGCAGTGGGTTCCCGGCACCGACACGGATCAGAACAACAAGTTCTGGACGGCGGCGATGGAAGAGTTCAACAACGTTCTGAAGGACGACCCGAAGAATCTGCTCGCCACGCAGTCGGTCGCCAGCCTCTACTTCAACCGGGGTAACACCAAAGGCCCCACGATGGCTGACGATATGGCTAAAGCCGAAGAGTGGAACAAGAAGGTCATCGCTCTCGATCCGAAGAACAAGCAGGCGTATTACACGCTGGGCGTGATTCCGTGGCTGAACTTCGTCACGGCGGACCGCGAAGCCCGCAACGCTCTCGGCATGCGGCCCGATGAGCAGGCGCCTTTGAAGCCGGACGCTAAGGGCAAGACCCTCAAGGCGGACCTGAAAGCGAAGTATTGGCAACCATTGACCGATGGCATCGAATACGAGAAGAAAGCCCTCGAAATCGATCCCCAGTACGAAGACGCCATGTCCTACATGAACCTCCTGATTCGCTACCGTGCGGATCTCGAAGACACGAAGGACCAATATACGGCTGATACGAAGGAAGCCGACGTCTGGATGAATAAAGCTCTCGAAACCACGAAAGCCAAAGCAGCCAAGAAGGCGGAAGCCGCCGCGCAGGGCGCGCCAACCGAGTAGTTCTTTCGTCAGTTCTTCAAAAAGGGCGGCTGGGTAACCAGCCGCCCTTTTTGTTGTCTGCACTAGAATAGAAGTGTGTCATCAGTTCCCGCGTCCGAACAGGCGCCGGGTCCGATCCCTCCCGCGGCAGCGTCTGCCGCGATAGCTTCCGATCCCGGCTTTGAACGCCTGCTCGCGACCGTACGCGAACATCGCCCCAAAGACAATCTCGCTGGTATCGAGAAAGCCTGGGAATTCGCGGCCAGTCACCACGCCGGCCAGAAGCGCGCCTCTGGCGAACCCTACCTCTCGCATCCCCTCGCCGTGGCGCAGATTCTCGCCGGAATGCGGATGGATTCCGTCACCATCCAGACGGGTCTGCTGCATGACGTTGTCGAGGATACGGCGGTCTCCCGCGAGGATGTCCGCAAGTTGTTCGGCGACGAGGTAGCCGCCTGCGTTGATGGCGTCACCAAGCTCAGCAAAATCGACTTCGCCTCCGCCGAGGACCGGCAATCGGAAAACTATCGCAAGATGCTTCTGGCGATGGTGGACGATATCCGCGTCATCATCGTCAAGCTGGCTGACCGGCTGCACAACATGCGCACCCTGGGCGCGCTGCCGCCGGAGCGCCGGGAGCGTATCGCGCGCGAGACGCTCGAAATCTATGCGCCCATCGCGCACCGGCTCGGCATGGGTAAAATCCGCGGCGAGCTCGAGGATCTGGCTTTCGTCCATATGGAGCCGGAAGCCGCCGCGGAGATTTCGAAGACGATCGAAGACCAGCAGGCGGATAACGAAAAATATCTGGCCCGCATGCGCGCCACGGTCGAATCCGAGCTGCGCCGCGAGGGCATTCCGGCGCGGGTGCAGGCCCGCGTCAAACGGGCTTACTCCGTCTATCAGAAGCTGAAGCGCCAGAAGATCACGCTCGATCAGGTCTACGATCTTCTCGGCCTTCGCATCATTACGGATTCGGTGAAGAACTGCTACGGCGCGCTGGGCGTAATCCATAACGAGTGGCGGCCCGTGCCCGGCCGCATCAAGGACTTCATCGCCATTCCGCGTCCCAATCTCTATCAGTCGCTGCACACGTCCGTGGTCGGGCCGGAGGGGCGGCACTTCGAGATCCAGATCCGCACCGAGGAAATGCACCGCATTGCGGAAGAAGGCATCGCGGCGCACTGGAAGTACAAAGAAGGCAAACGCGGCATTCAGGACGATCAGCGCGTTGCCTGGCTCCGGCAACTCGTCGAGTGGCAGCAGGATATGCGGAATCCCGGCGATTTCGATTCCACCCTGCGTCTCGATCTTTACGCCGAGGAAGTCTACTGCTTCACCCCGAAGGGCCGCGTGGTGTCTCTGCCGGCTGGTTCCACGCCCGTCGATTTCGCGTATGCGGTTCACTCCGAAGTCGGCAATACATGCACGGGCGCGCGCGTCAACGGGCGGATCGTCCAGCTCAAATACACGCTGCGCAACGGCGACATTGTCGACATCCTGACCACGCCCGGACATAAGCCGAGCAAAGACTGGCTGTCGATCGTCAAGACCTCGCGCGCGCGCAACCGCATCAAGCACCTCATCAATGCGAGCGAGCGGGAGCGCGCTATCGAAATCGGCCAGAAGTATCTCGAAAAAGAAGCGCGGCGGTTCGGCACCCGAATGGCTTCCATACGCGGCGAGGATCTCGAGCGCGTAGCGAACGATTACGGGCTCCACAAGACCGAAGATCTGTTCGCCGCATTGGGCTACGGAAAGTTCTCGCCCCGCCAGGTATTGCAGAAGGCAATGCCGGAGCTGATGACGGAAGAAGCGCCGGCGCCGCCGCACATCCCCGCGGAGCCCGCCGCGCCGGGCCGCAAGGAAAAATCCGACGATAATGCGATCCGGGTCAGCGGTATCGAGGACCTGATGGTCTATCGCGCCAAATGCTGCAACCCCATTCGCGGGGACTCCATCGTCGGTTACGTGACCCGCGGCAAGGGCGTCGCCGTCCATACGCGAACGTGTCCGAATGTGCAGAACCTGATGTACGATGCCGAGCGCCGGATTGATGTGGAATGGTCGCGCAATGCGGAAGAGACGTTCCCTGTCCGCATCGTGATTCATACCGATGACCGGCCCGGCCTGCTCCACCAGCTCACTTCCGCGATAGCGGATGAGAAAATCAATGTAAGGAATCTGGAGGCGCGCACGGACTTCAGCCAGTCGACCGACGCCGCGATCATCGAAATGACCGTCGAGGTTCGCGACCGCAAGCAGCTCGATAAGCTCTGCGCCGCAATGCGAAGGCTCTCCGGTATCCGCGACGTTGAACGCACGCATCAGTCCTGAACCCACGAATGACCAACCCAGCAACCGACCCTGAGCACATCGCCGTATCCAAATCGCGCGGCATCGATATCGACTGGAAGGACGGGCATCACAGCTCGTACACTCTCGAATACCTGCGCGACTGGTGCCCCTGCGCGACGTGTGCGGGCACGCATGGAACCGAGCCGCGCAGAAAAACGACCGAGTCGCCGGCGGAGCTGTTTCCGATGTTCAAACCGAGCCTCCGGATGAACAGTATTGAGCAGTCCGGCAATTACGCGCTCCACATCGCCTGGAATGACGGCCATTCTTCCGGCATCTATTCGTGGGATCATCTGAGACGGATCTGTCCCTGCGAGACCTGCAGGCCGCAGGCCGGCAAAAAACGATAGGAATGTCCGGGAAAATCGCGATTGTCGAGGACGAGGCCGAGCTCGCCGGGTTGATTGAATACAACCTCTCGCGCTCCGGCTTTGAGTCCCGCGTCTTCGGCGGCGGCGATGGCACGCTCGCGGCGCTCGAGAAGTTCACGCCCGATCTGGTTGTGCTCGACGTGATGCTGCCCGGCCAGGACGGCTTTGAGCTTTGCCGGCGCATACGGTCCGGCGGGCGCCTCGCGCGCGTGCCGATCCTGTTTCTCACGGCGAGAACCGACGAGGTGGATCGAGTCCTGGGTCTCGAAATCGGCGGCGACGACTACATCACCAAGCCGTTCAGCCCGCGTGAGCTTGTAGCGCGCATCAAGGCGCATCTCCGCCGCCAGGAAGGGAAGGCGGAGCCGCGGTCCTCTGAAGTGCGGCTGGGTCCCTTTCGCGTCGATCAGGCGGCGCGGCGTGTGTACCAGGCGGGCAGGGAACTCGACCTGACCTCAACGGAGTACAAGCTGCTGGAATTCTTCATCCTCCATCCCGGCCACGCCTTCTCGCGGGAGCAGCTTCTCCAGCAGGTGTGGGGCGAGCAGCATTTCATCACTCCGCGAACGGTGGATGTCCATGTCCGCCGCCTGCGCGAACAAATCGAAGAAAAGCCGGACGAGCCCGTGTTTCTCGCCACGCTGCGGGGGTTCGGTTACCGCTTCGAAGCGGCGTAAATCTCTCCTCAACAATCCGGGTCCGCCTGTCTGAACACCGCAGCGCTCCGGCAATCGAGTGACGCTGCGCAAAGTCAGGGCGGATGTCGTCATCAACTACGCGTGGCATATCGACAACTTGTGGCAGGTCTCGACCCCCGGGAATATGCCGCTCGAGCGGTGGGACATCGAAGCGGAAACCGCGGGCGCGCCGGATGAAGACACGCCCCGGCTGATGTTCCAGGCAATGCTCGAAGACCGGTTCAGGGTGAAGGCCCACTATGAGCAGCGGGAGCTCGATCAGTGGGATCTGGTGGTTTCGAAGCGAGGTAAATCGAAAGCGCCGAATCCCGAAACAACGATGACTCTTTCGGGTCGGCCGGTTCCTCCGGCGCCCGGATTGCGGATTCCTTCAGCCGGATACCGGAGGCGCCCGTCGCGAACAAGACGAACCTTGACGGGCTCTACCAATACAACATCCTGCTGGACGAGGGCCCTCCTAATATCCCTTCAGTCGCGGACCGCGAACTGGGCCTTAAACTGA
>Ga0134125_10003706_pt1 | contig 17605 bp, 14 predicted proteins | sample KB31751_FD_96464 | JGI IMG/M metagenome (GOLD analysis project Ga0134125, IMG submission 96464) | Terrestrial soil microbial communities with excess Nitrogen fertilizer from Kellogg Biological Station, Michigan, USA - KB3-175-1 | ecosystem: Environmental > Terrestrial > Soil > Unclassified ...
TAGAATCACTCTGATGCAGTGGGTTCGCCCCAAGTCCCTGAGCGGCCTGATGCTCTTCGGGCTCGCGCTCCTCGCCCTGCCCCTCCTGGTCGCCATCGTTACGGCCGCCCTGCAGATCCGGACGCTCGCCACCACGGGCCAAAAGATCGTCATCGAGGGCGTCACGGCCGCGCGTGCCAGTCAGCAGCTCTTCAGCCAGATCGCATCCCTCGAGAGGACGGCGCGCCTCTACGAGGTTCTCAACGACCCCAAGCTCCTGGAATCCTACGAGCAGGAAGATGAAGCCTTCTCCGGTACGCGGACGAAGCTGTACATGGACGCGACTGGGGCAACACGTCAGACGCTTGCCGAGCTCGCTGCGGTACAAAGAGGCATCCGAGCCGCAGTGCTGACCACGCCAGCGAGCGCGCAAGCGGCGGATGCCGCCGGCCTCTCCAGGCAGTTCTCAACGCTGAGCGGCCTGGCCGACAAAGTGGCTGAGCAGAGTAACGAGCAGATCGACGCCGAGGTCGCCTCGCTCCAACGCCAGACCGATCGCGCGCGGGCACGGCTGTTCTGGCAGGCCGCGCTGCTCCTGCCGCTCACCTTGATTGCCATCCTCACGCTGACGCTGGTCGTCGGCCGTCCCTTGCGGCACATCGACCGCGTGATCAACGACATCGGCCACGGCAACATCAGCAATCCGATCAGCGTCCGAGGTCCTCATGACCTCGAGCGCCTGGGCAAGCAGCTCGAATGGCTGCGCCTGCGGCTGCTCGAGCTCGCGCAGGAGCGCAATCGATTCCTCCGCCACATGTCCCACGAGCTCAAGACTCCCCTCGCCAACATCCGGGAAGGCACGGAGCTGCTCATGGATGGCGCGGTGGGCGAGCTCGACCCGAGTCAGCGGGAGGTCACCGCCATCCTGCGCGACAACGGCATCAAGCTGCAGCGGATGATCGAGAACCTCCTCTCCTTCAGCGCCTGGCAGACCTCCTCCAGTGTCGGTCTGGAGACGACCGAGTTCCGTCTGCGACCGGTAGTGAAGCAGGTGCTGGAGAACCAGCAGCTCACCCTCCTTTCGCAGCGCGTACGCCTGGACGTGCAGGTGGAGGATGTGACGCTCGTCGCTGATCGCAGCAAAATCCGCCTGATTCTCGAGAATCTGGTATCGAATGCCGTCAAATATTCCCCAAAGGGGGGCACCATTCACATCAAAGCAGCCACCGCCGCCAACTCGCTCACCATCGATGTCGCCGACAATGGCCCCGGCATCCCCAAGGAAGAGCGCGACCACGTATTCGAGGCCTTCTATACCGGCCGCGCGGCCCGCACGACGGCCGTCAAAGGCACGGGAATCGGGCTGTCCGTGGTGCTCGAGTTCGTCGCCGCACACGGCGGCACCGTCCAGATCATCGATGGGGAATATCCGGGGGCGCATTTCCGCATCCGGATGCCGATCACGTTCGCCCGCGGCGGCCAGCCGAGCGATACCCCCCAGCGTAGAGCGCAGGCCGCCCATGCGGCGTAGCCGACCGGAAATCCCAGCCCCGCAGCGGGCTGCGGGCATCGGAGCCGCGCGCGGCCTCGCCGCGGCGCTGGCTCTGGGGGCGGCGCTCCTCGCGAGTGCCTGTTCCACCGACTTGTTTGCGCAGAAGCCCGTGCCGACCCCGAAGCCCGTCATCGATCACAAGGCGGTCTCCTCCGAAGTGCTGGCCGATGACTTCACCATACTCGAGAAGCTGCTCGCCTCCCCTCCGGCGCAGCAGATGCAGATCGTCGGCTCGGCGGAGCAGGACTTCCAGGCGACCCCAACCCCGAGCAAGAAGCTCCGCCTGGCGCTGGTCCTCGGCACCCCCGATCAGGCCGGCGCCGACCTGCCACGGGCGCAGCAAATGCTGCAGGAGCTCTCGGACGGCCCCCATTCCTCCCTCCTACCCGGAGAGCGCTCGCTCGTCACCCTGCAACTGAAGCAAATTGGCGACTATTTGACGTTGGAGGCGGAAAACCGCACCCTCCAGGCTGACGCCACCCGGGCCGACCAGCTCGCGGCTCTCAAGCGCCGCCTCGATGGCGCCGCTGGGGAAAATGCGAAGCTCAAAAAGCAGCTCGAGGAAGCGAAAGCCAAGCTGGCGGCCATCGCCAACATCGAAAAGTCGCTCAACGAGCGCAAACCTGGCAACGAGGGACGACCCAAGTGACTCTGACCCCTGCTGGCAGCGTACTGCCCGAGCGCAAGATGACCACTCCCCCGAGCACCCTTAGTCAGTCCGGGCGGCGCAAGGCCCGTATTCTCGTCGTCGATGACGACCCCGGGCTTCTGCGACTGCTGACTATCCGCCTGCGCGCGGAAAGCTACGACGTCGAGGCCGTGGAGAGCGGCGCGCAGGCGCTGGCCGCCTCGAGCCGCTTCCGTCCGGATCTGGTCATCACCGATCTCAAGATGGATCAGATGGATGGCATCGGCCTGCTCAAAGAGCTGCAGAACCGCTGGCCGGGGCTGAAGGTCATCATCCTCACCGCTCACGGCACCATTCCGGATGCGGTGCAGGCGACGCAGATGGGCGCTTTCGGCTTTCTGACCAAGCCGGTGGACAAGCAGGAGCTTCTCGATCAGGTACAGAAGGCACTGCGCATCTCGGGCTTCGGTGCCTCGGATGAGGACTGGCGCTCCGAGATCGTCACCCGCAGTGCCGTCATGGAGGAGAAGCTCGCCCAGGCCCACATGGTCGCCGGCACCGACGCGCGCGTGCTCATCACCGGTGAGAGCGGCACGGGCAAGGAATTGCTGGCCCGAGCCATCCACCTGGCCAGCCCCCGGCGCAACAAGCCTTTTGTCGCCATCAACTGCAGCGCCATGGCGGAAAACCTCCTCGAGTCCGAGCTCTTCGGCCACGAGAAGGGCTCCTTCACCGGGGCGACGCGCGCTCACCGCGGGCTCTTCATGGCCGCAGACGGTGGCACCCTGATGCTCGATGAGATCGGCGACATGCCGATGCGCCTGCAGGTGAAGCTGCTGCGGGTGCTGCAGGAGAACGTCATCCGCCCCGTGGGCAGCACGGATGCGCTTCCGGTCAACGTACGCGTCATCTCGGCCACGCACCGCGACCTGCAGCAGCTGATGACACAGGGGCAGTTCCGCGAGGACCTCTATTACCGTCTCAACGTGGTGCACATCGAGATGCCCCCGTTGAATCGCCGCCGCGAGGACATTCCGCTGCTGGTCGCCCACTTCCTTGCCACGATCGCCAGAGAGACCGCCCAGCGCAAGATCTACGCCCCCGAGGCGGTCGAGCTGCTGGCTACCGCCGACTGGCCCGGCAACATCCGCCAGCTGCAGAACGTGGTGCGTCAAAACGTCGCGCTGTCCCAGACGCCGATCATTCCCGTGGAGCTGGTACAGCAGTCGCTCGGCGGCTCCCCGGGGCGCCTACCCTCCTTCGATGAGGCGCGGGATGAGTTCACCCGCAGCTACCTGTCACAGATCCTGCAGATCACCGGTGGTAATGTGAGCCAGGCCGCACGGCTGGCAAAGCGCAACAGGACGGATTTCTATAAGCTCCTGGCGCGGCATCAGCTGACCCCGGAAGAGTTCAAGCAGAGGTAGGTGGGCTCGACCCCGCGGGTCGCTGAGGCTGCGAGGAGCGGCCATGCCTCCCCATGCGCATGAGAGCCACACGCGCGCCAGGACCGAGCTGATCCGTCCCGAGCAGAGACCATGATCGAATTGAAGGTGCTGATCGTCGTGTTGGGGTTGAGCGTGATTGTCTTCGCGCTCGCCAAACCGGTGGCGCTGCAATTCAGCGCCGAGGCCGATTTCAAGCGCCGGCGCAATGTGTGGATGGCGCTCACGGTCGTGGCTTTTCTGAGTCCGAACATCTGGCTGTTCGCACTGCTCGCAGCGCCCGTGTTGTACTGGGGAGGAAGAAAAGATTCCAACCCGTTGGCGTTCTATCTGCTTTTACTGATGATCATTCCACCGGTTTCCCGCCAAATCCCGACCATTGGAATCAAACAGCTCTTCGACATCGACATATACAGATTGCTGTCATTCTGTGTTCTCATACCGGCAGCCTGGCGACTGCGAAAGTCTCCGGATCCGGACCGGATCAGGGGCTTGCGCGGCACCGATCTCCTGCTGCTTGGCTATGGCGCACTCCAGGCGGTGCTGTTCGTCTCTCCTGACCCCGCTCAGTCCCACGGCATCCTCCATAATTCCTTTACCAATACACTGCGAACCGCCTTCCTCTTCTACATCGACGTCTATGTCCTCTACTACGTAGCGACCCGCGGAGGGAAGACGCGTGGCGCCATCAGGGAGGCGCTGGCAGCGTTCGTACTCTCCTGCGCACTGATGGCCACGGTCGCGGTGTTCGAATCCACGAGACACTGGCTCCTGTATACCGACTTCTTCGCGCGCTGGGGCGGTGACCAACTGCGCACCGAGTACTACTCCCGCGCGGGACTGCTTCGCGCCGAGGCTTCCTCCGGACAGCCTCTCGCCCTCGGTTTCCTGCTCACCGTCGCGCTCGGTTTCTGGCTGTATCTTCGCTCTCGCATCACGGGGCTGACGGTCCGCAAAATGGCGGTGACGCTCGTGCTTCTGGCGGGCCTTTTCGTTTCCTTCTCCCGCGGCCCCTGGCTCGCAGCGCTGGTGATCTTCCTGGCGTATTCCTCCTTCGGAGGAGCCGGCAGAGCATCCGGTCTGATGAAGGCAGGCATGGTCATTCTGCTCCTCGGTGGCCTCGTGCTCCTGTCTCCCTTCGGCACAAAACTGCGCGCGGCTCTGCCGTTCAGCGATCCCAATTCAGCGGCTCAGGCCTCTCTCATGTACCGCAAGGAGCTGCTCGACCGATCGTGGCAGATCATCCAGGCTCACCCGCTTCTCGGGGATCAGCTCGCGCTTTCCGATATGCAGGACCTGCGCCAGGGCGAGGGTATCATCGACGTGGTCAATACCTATCTGGGTGTCGCGCTGTTCTACGGCGCCACCGGCACCGTCCTCTTCGTGACGTTTCAGCTCCTACCGCTCTACAGAACGCGTCGCGCCCTACGGCTACTGTCACCATCCGATTCGGACGATACCCTCCTTGCGATAGCCCTGGCTGCAACGGTCATCGGCACCATCATTCTGTTGGCTGACTCCAGTTTCCGCTCCGCGCCGAAGTGCATATTCTATGTGCTCATTGCAACCGCGGAGGCACATTTGGCAGTACTCTATTCGATGAAAATGCGGGCCGTTTCCGGAACGGAAATGCAGCGCAAATCCTCCATCGCGGTGCCAGAGAGCCTCTAGTGAGATTCCTGGTCCATTGTTCCGGTTCTGCCCGGCGTCCTCCACTTCGCGTACATGCTCAAACAACAAATTACGAAATATGTGCTGATCGTCGGCGCAATGAAAGCCGGCACGACGACATTGTTCCGGTATCTGGAGCAGCACCCGGCGATCTGCCCTTCCAGGCCGAAAGAGGTGAGCTTCTTCGCCTTTGACGCGCTTTGGAACAAGGGGCTCGACTGGTACCGGGATTGCTTCGAGTTCGATGCCGCCCGCCACGTCTGGGCACTCGAGGGTTCCACCGACTACACGAAACGTCCGCATTGCGATGGTGTCATCGATCGGCTGCGCTCACTTCCCGGCGTGGAGTACCGCATCGTCTATATCATGCGAAACCCACTGCGTCGCATCACGTCGCATGCGTATCATGTCGACCGCACGCGGCAGGAAATCGGCCAAATAATGATCGAACGGGAAGACCTCTCCCTGGATGGGGGAATTTCCGACGTTTGGATCGACATCTCCCGCTATGCCTACCAGATCCGGCCCTATGTGGAGACTTTCGGCCGGGATCGCGTATTCCTCACGACGTTGGAACAACTCGAGGCCGATCCGCAGGCCGTGGTTTCCCGAGTGTTCGCATTCCTGGACCTCCCGCCGCACCCGATCGACGTCTCCCGCCGCTTCAACCAAAAACGTGCCGCGACGAGCCCGGTGGCGCTATGGACGCGCGCCAGCGCATTCGCCCCCTTCAAGTTGCTCTATCGCGCCGTCACGCCACCGAAACTGAGGGCGCCTCTGAAGCGCCTCTTTTCCAGGAAGCGCTCCGGCTTCGGGCGCTTCACCCTCAATGCAGAGGAAGAAGCATACATTCTCTGCGAGCTGCGCGAGGATCTCACCAGGCTTTCGAACGAGTACGGCATCGATGTCGAGCGGCTCTGGGGAATCAACCTCAACTGAGATCTGCTCCTGCCCAAGCTCCGTGCGGGACGACCCGCACGCCCTTAGGAACCGCGCTCAATGTCGAGATTCAAGCTCTTCAACGTCAGGGGCGACCTGTTCGCCACCGGGGTCCAGTTTTCCGCGCAGACGGGCATCAAGCTCATCAGCAGCCTGATCCTGACCCGGATTCTCGCGCCCTCTGCCTACGGGACGATCGCGATCCTGATATCGGTCGTAGCCATCTTCGTGTTGTTGTCCGATATTGGATTTTCCGCGTGCATAGTCCGCTCTACCAGGGGAGAAGAGCCCAGCTATCTCAACACCGCGTGGACGATGCGGCTCGTGCGCGCCGCCATCAATGCATCGATCTTGTTTCTGGCTGCGCCTCTCATCGCCAAGCTCTATCACGCACCGATCCTGACGGCCCCGTTCCGCGTCATGTCTCTATGGTTCGTGATCGACGGATTCGAGTCCACGGCCTTTCCCCTGGCGATCCGACGCAGGAATTCGCGAATCTACAGCTATTCCGAGCTCCTCGGATCCTTTACGTCCACGATATTTTCCCTGGTGTATTGCTACATTTCCCGGGACTTCTGGGGCATGCTCTACGGCGTGCTGGTGAACCGGCTGGTCGTCGTCATCATGAGCCACCGATTCTATCGGGAGCTCAGGCCGAGAATTCAATGGGACTGGGCGTCGGCCAGGGAGATCTTCGAGTTCACGCGCGTCGTCATGCCTTCGAGCATACTCACGCTCTTCCTGAACCAATTCGACAAGGCCATATTCCTGCGGCTCTTCGACTTCAGGCTCCTCGGTATCTACAGCCTCGCGTACAACATCATCACTCCCGTCGAGTCTCTCATCGACAGGGCGAGCCAAGTGGTGCTCTACCCGCGCTGCGCGCATAACTTCCGCACCGACCGGCATTCGTTCTCCCTGAAGTACTACCTCGAGAACACCAAGCTCTTCATCGCCACGCTGGCGATTCCCGCCGCCCTCGGAGGAGCCGCCCATCTCCTGATCACCACGCTTTATGATCCACGCTACGTGGACGCCGCGGCAGTGCTTCAGGCGGTCGCGGTCCGGGCGGCACTCAAAGCCTTCCACTCCCCCGCGGAAAGGATGCTGATCGCAACCGGCGAAAACCGGCTGATTCTCGTAGGTAACGTATTCCGCGTAATCTGGGTCGTGGGGATCAGTCTTCTTGGGTACCGCTTCTTCGGGTTTCTGGGATTCACCTATGGCGTCGCATTGAGCGGCGTCCCGGCGCTCGTTTACTATTGGTCGCTGCAGCGAAGGAAGGGGATGCTCATAGTGAAGTATGAGTTCTACAAGATCGGGTTCGCCTGCGGTGTGGCCGCGTGCGCCTACTGCGCGAGCAGCTTCATCATGATCCTGTTACCCGGTCTGCGGATCCATATGTGATGGATGGCGAGCGGCGCACACTGGGTGGGATGTTTCGGGTTCCGGACTCATCAGAATGAACAACCATTTTATCCTATCCTTGGGACGCAGCGGTTCGAACCAGCTCGTTGACCTGATCAACCAGCATCCGAATCTTCTCAACTATGGTGAAGTTCTCGGTGAGTGGATTGCGATGCGGCGCCTGCAGCGCCGGATTGGAATCTTCCGGAATAACGATGCGCGCTGGCTCGATTTTCTCCTCAAGAACCGAATGCCGTTTTATTCCGCGCAAGCCGTGCGCGCGGTGCACCAGCTCCAACGTGGTGATCGTCCCGAGATCAAGGCCCGTAAGACCGTTTCCAGCTTGGGTGTCAAAGAGTCTTCGTTGAATCTCTACCGCTTCGGGCTCGGGAATTATCTATTCGAGCGTCCATGGCTCAAGATCATATCGCTCCGCAGACTCTCCGCCCTGGATCGGACGGTATCGTCTCTGATGCTCCATGACACCGGCGTCGTGCTCGCGCACAAACACGGTCCCGATACCAGGCGCGCTCCCGTGGTGATTGAACCCGCGCGGTTTGTCAGGACGCTCAATGCAGTCGCAGAGGAGAACGCAGAGCTCGATAGAATTACGGCAGCTTTGCCCTCTGAAAGAGTTCATCGCATGAGCTACGAGGAGACTTTTACGGATCCCGAAGCGTTGCCGAAACGGATAGATGAGCTCTACCGATTTCTCGATGTGGATTGCTTCGAGCCACGAATTCGAATGCGCAAGATACTGCCGCGTAATCCTGCGGAGGTCATAGCGAATTTTTCCGACTGCCGTGATGCCGCCATGAGCGCAGGACTCGAGCGATTGCTCTCGTAGTCGGGTTCGGGCCCAGGGTATGCGCCAGCTAGACATCGCGGTCGTCATCGTCACGTACAGGACCGGTGAGCTGACCGTCCAAAGTATAAGCTCCATTCAAGCCGAGCGCTCTTCGCCCGGGATCAACGTTCGAGTAGTTGTCGTCGACAACGCATCCGGAGATGCTTCGCTTGTTTCACGAGCCATCGAAGCCAACGGCTGGTCTTCGTGGGTGACACTCGTCACAGCGCCGAAAAACGGCGGCTTTGCTTACGGGAACAATCTCGGAATCGAGCGCGCCTGTGCCGACTCGGTTCCGAGCTACGTCTACCTCCTCAATCCGGACGCACAGGTGCGCCCGGGCGCAATCGAGCGGCTCGCCAGCTTCCTCGAAGCACATCCTGAGGCAGGAATTGCGGGGAGCGGCATTGAGAACGCCGACGGCACCGACTGGCCGATTGCCTTCCGATTTCCGGGTTTGCTCAGCGAGCTCAACAGCGGACTCGAATTCGGGCTCGCCAGCCGGCTGCTGCGGCGCTGGGCAGTGGCGCAACGGATGACCAAGAGCCCAGGCCAGGTGGACTGGATCTGCGGCGCGTCGATGATGATCCGCCCCAACGTCCTCGCAGCCGTCGGCGGCTTCGATGAGAATTACTTCCTGTACTTCGAGGAAACGGACTTCTGCTATCGGGCCAGACGCGCCGGATTTGCAACCTGGTATGTGCCTGAAAGCCGCGTCATGCATATCCGCGGCCAAAGCACCACTGTGACCGATCTGACCATCGGACCGAAGCGGCTCCCACCCTACTGGTTCGAGTCCCGCCGCCGCTATTTCGCCGTGACCTTCGGCGTCGGGCGCGCCATCAGCATTGACGTCATAGCCCTGCTCGCCTATTCGTTAGGAACGGCGAAGCAAATCCTGCTTGGGCGCAGGGGCGCTATCGTGCCTTGCTTCGTGCGCGACCTTCTCAGGCACAGTATTCTTTGGCCGCAAAACCGCAAGCTCCCTCCGCCGAGCAAGCGAGCCGGCTGCATCGCGCGATCGCCGACCCACGCCGGCTCAGGAAGCTCCTGCTGAGCGATTTTTTCGTAACCGGCGCATGACGATCGGGGGCAGCAGGTCCTTGGCCACGCTGGCGATTCGTTGGCGCATGGTCGGCGTGAAGTCGCCGTCACGCCGGGCGCGGAATATCGTCGTGTGGTCCCCGGAGATCTCCTCCGGAGGGCGGCCGTTGCTAAAGTAGTAGAGCGCCAGCGATTTTCGCGTCATTTCTTCCGGACACCGCAAGGGATCCGGGTGACCGTGATAGGTGAAATCGGTGGTTCCGAAGATCATTACACGATTGAAGACCGGCAACACTTTCGCTTCGCAGTGGGTCATCTCGCGATCCCACAGCTCCAGATGGCCTCCGTATTGCTCCTTCCAATCCTTGTTCAGATAGAGCAGAAGGTTCAGGCGTCGATCCAGGTTGTATTGCCGGTGCTTGTTGAAGTCGGCATGAATTCCGAGCTTGCCGCCGCGCACGATCTGGTGAAGACCGCCCCCGTCGAAGCTGGGATCGGGGATGAGATTGGGAATGCCGGTGATCGTGCTCAGGAATTCGAGAAAGGTGATCGAATTCAGGTGATATAGAAGTAATCTCGTGACGGGGCCAAACGACGCGTCTGCCGCGGAGGCGAGCTTGATCTCCCGCTCGTTATCGAAGCGCTGCCAGCGGATCTGTCCCGGTTTGGGAAATTCGTCGAGCACCGTATCCACCAAAGCCGGGTCGAAGAAGTTATCGAGGACAATGTGTGGAAACGGCTTTGCGCCGGAATATGACGAGTAGCCCGATTCTTCCACCGCTCTCATGCGCGCGAGCGGCAGAAACGATTCAAGGCTGAGATCGTGGACGGATTGCATGAACTTACCTCTCGACTGGACTCAGGTGCTCGCGGCCTGGACGATCGCGCTCCTTTTGACGATCCTGGCACTGAGCCTCTTCCCGAATGAGATCCAGGGCGCCTCGTAGTAGAACGTGGAGACGTGCGCGACGGCGAAGATCGCCGCGATCAACAGAGGGCGCTTGGCATACTTGACGAGTATCGAGCCGCTACCCAGCCAGGTGTGGTCGAGCAGGGGATGCACGATATACAGCGCATACGAGGTCTGCGCGATGTAGGCCAGAAGCCGGGACTTCAGGGCGCCGTGCAGATAGCTCTCGTTCCTCATCAAAGTGGACCCGACCAGCGCCGCGGCGCAATACGGACGCAGATACTCGAGCCAGCCCGTTTCCGGCAGACATGACGCGATCAATGCCACCAAGGCCGCTTCCGGCCTTATTGCCGTGATCCACTTCCTGATCCTGATCTTATCGGAGTAGATCAGCGCCAGAATCCCGCCTGACATGATCTCATCGACGCGATAGTAAGTCACGACGGATGCCGGCATCCCACTACCGACCTTCAGCACCATGACTGCCGCTGCGCAGACCGGAATGGCCCATAGTCCCGATCTCCCGAATAGAGCACAGGCTATGGCGATCCCGAAGTAAAACTGCATCTCCACCCCGAGTGACCAAAAATGACCGGTTACGGTTGTGAGGTGGAACGGCGGCAGATTCGCAAAGAACAGGAAGTTAGGCAGATAGTAGGACGGAGGCGCGTGCGCCATCCAAAGTCCGACGATCAGAGCAAGCCACGCGAGCGGCAGGATGCGGCAGCAACGCCGGATGAGAAAGTCCGCGATGCCATGTCCCTTCAGCAGGAAGCTCGTGATCAGGAATCCCGACAGGCAGAAGAACAGCGCCATGCCGAAGTAGCCGGCCGCAAAATTCAGCTCCCACCGCTTCGGTCCGAGTGGCAGCAGATGACATGCCAGAACCGCGAGAATGCTGATTCCGCGCCAGCCATCCAGAACGTCGTATCGACCTTCCCCTCGACTCCCAGCCACAATGCCACCCTCCAAGCGCTCACCGGTGCAGGATATGGGACGCAGACTGCGCTCGTTGGTCGACTCCTGCCGCCCGCTGTGCCCGCTCGAAATATCCCAAATTTTCAGCGTCTTACAACGATTCCATTCTACATTTCAATCGCCGCAATGGTATCCTGCCCGAATCGGGGAGTGAGCAGCAATTCGTATTTCTTGAGGCTTCATGGGTCAAGACCGAAACGCCGCGGGCGCGGTTGGCGTGGTGGTCATCGGCCGAAACGAAGGCGAGCGCCTGAAACGCTGTCTCGAATCGGTCCTCGGGACTGCCGAATGCATCGTCTACGTGGACTCGGGCTCCAGCGACGACTCCGTCCAGATGAGTCGCACGTTGGGCGTCGAGGTCGTAGAGCTCGATTTGCGCACCCCCTTCACGGCAGCGCGTGCCCGCAACGAGGGGTTTCGGAAGCTGATCGAGATCCGGCCGGAGCTGCCATATGTCTTCTTCGTAGACGGCGACTGCGAGGTAGTCCACGGGTGGCTGGATGAAGCTTGTCATTTCCTCGAGGTGCACCCGGACGTCGCGGTGACTTGGGGACGCCGGCGCGAGCGGTACCCTGAGAAATCGGTGTACAACTTGCTCTGCGACATCGAATGGGACAGCTGGCCGGTCGGCGAGACCAAGGCTTGCGGCGGAGATGCCGTGATGCGCATCGATGCCGTGCGGCAGGTGAACGGGTATCGGCCGGATCTCATCTGCGGAGAGGAGCCGGAGCTTTGCGTTCGTTTGCGCGGCGCGGGCTGGCGGGTCTGGCACCTGGGTGTCGATATGACACTCCACGACGCGGCGCTGTATCACTTCGGCCAGTGGTGGAAGCGGGTGCTGCGGGGCGGATATGGGTACGCGCAGGGATCCGAACTGCACGGGGCTCCTCCGGAGCGGCATTGGGTGATGGAGTCTCGCCGGGTTTGGTTCTGGGGTTTGGGGCTTCCCGTTGCCACTTTCGTGCTGTCCCTCGCCTTCGGGCGGTGGGGACTCTGCCTGCTCGCGCTCTATCCGCTTCAGGTGATCCGGCTCGGTCTGCGCGGCAAACGCACCGCGCGCGAGAACTGGTTACGGGCCGGGGCACTGGTCGTGGGCAAGTTCCCCGAGATGCTCGGCCAGCTGAAGTTCCTGCTCGACAAGGTTCGCCGCGTGCAATCCGGGTTGATTGAATACAAATAATCCTTCTTGAAGATCGCGTACTTCATCAACCAGTACCCCAAGGTCAGCCACAGCTTCATCCGGCGCGAGATCCTGGCCTTGGAGCGGCAGGGATTCGAGATCCTGCGCATCGCACTGCGGGGCTGGGACGGCCTGCTGCCGGACGCAGAGGATCAATGTGAGCGGCGGCAAACGCGCTACGTATTGCGCCACGGCGCCTTGGGCTTACTGATCCCGGTACTGAGCTCGCTCATCCGATCGCCGGCGCGCTTCTTCCGCGCTTTGAGGCTGGCGGTGCGGATCTCACACGAATCCGGCCGTTCTCTCCCCTACCATTTGATCTATCTTGCCGAGGCGTGCCGCATCGTGCCTTGGCTGATCGAATTCGGAGCTGAGCACCTTCACGCTCACTTTGGCACCAATTCGGCCGAAGTCGCGATGCTCGTCGGTGTCTTGGGAGGTCCCCCGTACAGCTTCACGGTTCACGGCCCGGACGAATTCATGAGACCGATGGGCCTGAGCGAGAAGATTCACCGGGCCGCCTTCGTAGTTGCGATCAGCGACTTCGGGCGCAGCCAGCTCTACATGCGGGCGCGATATGCCGACTGGCCCAAGATCAAGGTCGTGCACTGCGGAGTCGAGCGGACCTTCTACGAAGAGGCCGCGACTCCGATTCCGACGGCGCCGCGACTCGTCTGCGTCGGACGCCTCTGCGAGGCAAAAGGCCAGCTTCTGCTGGTGGAGGCAGCCGCACATCTTGCGGCCCGAAGCCGCTCATTCGAGCTGGTGCTGGCCGGGGACGGACCGATGCGCGGCGAGCTCGAGGGACTGATTCGGAATCACGGTCTGAGTAAGCAGGTTCGGATCACCGGCTGGATCAGCAGCGCGCAGGTTCGAACCGAGATCCTTGCCGCCCGTGCCATGGTCCTTCCCAGCTTCGCGGAAGGACTGCCTGTGGTGATCATGGAAGCCATGGCGCTCAGGCGCCCGGTGCTGTCCACCTATATCGCCGGCATCCCGGAGCTCGTCCGTGCGGGAGAGACCGGATGGCTGTTCCCCGCCGGGTCCGTGGACCACTTGATCAAGGTCATGGAGGACTGCCTGACGAAGCCCGTCGAGGCTCTGCAGGCGATGGGTGAGGCGGCCCACAGGAGGGTCACTGCGCGCCATTCCATCGACACTGAAGCGGCCAAGCTCGGTAAGCTGTTCCATGCGCCGATCGAGGTCCGAACCGAGAGACGGTGTGGTGATACGCAACCGGCCCGCCAGCCATAGTCGCTGATCGGAAGTACAGTCGCGTCACTCCGATACTATTGCCATGCTCGAGAACATTCGCCAGGACCTCAAGGCCCACGGCGGCAGATGGGGCGCTCAGGGCTTCTGGGCGCTGGTCGTGTACCGGTTCGGCCGATGGCGGTACCGGGTACGGCCCGCGCCTCTGCGCAAGTTCTTCTCACTGATCTACTGGATTCTCTACAAGCTCATCCAGATCCTCACCGGCATCGAGCTGCCCTGTGAGGTCGAGATCGGCCGCAACTTCGTCATCGATCACTTCGGCGGCATCATCATCAGCGGCTACGCCAAATTCGGCGACAACTGCCGGATTCGTAACGGTGTGGTCGTTGGCTTGCAGCGGGTGGAAGATCCTGCTGCCCCGGCGATCGGCAACAACGTAGACATCGGAGCGGGCGCCAAGGTTTTGGGGCGTATCTCGATCGGCAACAATGTGGCCATCGGCGCGAACGCCGTGGTGATCACCGACGTACCCGATGATTGTGTGGCCATAGGTGTTCCGGCAGTCATCAAGCCGAGAAAGAGAAGCGAGGGATAGATGCTGCTGCTCGAAGTCCTGCTCGGCGCGGCGGCTCTCGTAGTGCTGGCATTGGTCCTCATCCTGTCCGTGGAGGTACTGAGCGCCTCGTCCAGTACGGAAGGCGAGCCGGAGCCGATGGGCGCGCGCCCGCGGCTGGCCGTGATAATCCCCGCGCACGACGAGGCGTCGGGAATTCGTGACACCCTCCAGTGCCTCACTCCACAGCTACGGAATGGCGATAGGCTACTTGTCGTTGCGGACAACTGCAGGGACGATACCGCCAGCATCGCCGCCGCTGCGGGAGCTGAGGTCGTCGTGCGCACGGACCCGTCTCGGCGTGGCAAGGGCTATGCGCTGGATCACGGACTGCGCCACCTGCAGCTCGATGCGCCGCCCGAGGTGGTCTTGATCATCGACGCCGACTGCCGTGTCTCCGAGGGCTCCGTCGATCGGCTGGCGCGCGTCTGTGCGCGGACGGGTCGGCCCGTTCAGGCGCTCAACCTCTCGCACGCCCCGCCGGGGGCAGGCCTCGGAATGCGCATTGCCGAATTCGCATTTGCACTCAAGAACCACGTTCGCCCCCTGGGACTGCGCAGACTGGGAGTTCCCTGCCAGCTGACGGGGACGGGCATGGCGTTTCCCTGGGCGTGCATCAGTACGGCGACACTCGGCACTGGCCACATCGTGGAAGATCTCAAGCTCGGGCTCGAGCTTACGAGTGCGGGATCTCCGCCACTCTTCTGTCCCCAGGCGCGGGTGGCGAGTGACTTCCCCGCTTCCGGGGATGGCTTCAAGAGCCAGCGGACGCGTTGGGAGCACGGATACCTCGGCGTGCTGGTCACGGATGCCCCTACGGTTCTTCTGAAGGCCCTGTCCACAGGGAATCGCCAGTTGCTGGCGTTGGGACTCGATCTGTGCGTGCCGCCGGTTGCGCTCCTCACCCTCCTCAGTGTCGCGGTGTGGCTCGCAAGTGCCCTTTTCTATGCGGTCGCCCGGGGGGCGGTTCCCCTGCTCATTGCCAGCGCCGCCGCAGCGCTCCTCATGCTGTCGGTATTGACATCCTGGGCGCGCTACGGGCGCCAGATCCTATCCCTCGGGAGTCTCGCCCTGGCGATCGCATACGCGTTCCTGAAGATCCCCTTGTACTTCCGGTTCCTGGTGGCACGACAGTTCGAGTGGGTGCGAACGAAGCGCGACGAGGATCGGCCCTCCTGAGGCCCGGTCGCAATTCACTGCGCGGTGATTGACGACGGAGGGCAGGCGGAGCGCGCGGGGTTGAGGCGCAGCGAGGCCGCCAGAAAGCCCGTCAGTCGTCGCGCCGTGAATCTCGCGCCGAAGGCGAACCGGGCGAGCGGACCGAAGCTGTTTGCCGAAGCCAATCCTACCCAGAACAGGCCGGGCACGGAACATTCGAAGTTGCGGCTCAGGATCGGAGCCTCGTCCGCCGTCAGGATCCTCGCGCGAAGGTCTTCAGCGAGAAACGGGAGCCGCCTGATCGCAGGCTTGTAGCCCGTCGCCGCGATGACGTGAGCCAGCTCGAGAGTCGCTCTACCGGCAGATCCTCGATCGAGAGCGAGACCTAGGCCGCCGTTCTTGACCTCTACTCCGGCGATGACCGTACCCATGTGCATCGGGAAACGCCCCATGACACGCTCTTTCATGAACCAGCCCGGAGCGGGACCGAGATGGCGCTTCACGACTTTCAATCGGAATGATTCGGGCATCGAGTGAAAGAGCAGCGGTGCATCCGTGCACAAGCGCGACCGCCATCCGATGCCGAGGCCAGATCGCGGTGCGAGAATCCGGTCCATGAGCGGGCGCGGCTCCTGCGATGGCGAGTGAAAATCGATGGCCTGCCGCCGTGCAATCAAATGCACATCCGCGCCGGCCTCACCGAGAAGGGCCGCGATGTCGACGGCCGAGGAGCCTGCGCCGATCACGGCGACCGGCTTTCCCCGGAATCCCTCGAGCTCTGAATGCGCGGAGCTGTGGGAAATGAGCTCCGGCGGGTAGCCCGCGAGCTCAGGCGGGAGGTAGGCGAAATGGGTGATCCCGGCCGCAACGACAACGCAGCGCGCGCGCAGCGTCTCGCCCGTCGAGAGAGTCAGGCAGAACCCCGGCTCCCCCTCGCGTACCAGTGCGACCTCGTGGTGCTCGAGCTCCGGCACCAACCGCCGCTGGAACTCCAGGCCGTATGAGACGAACGTCTCCAGAGGCACCGGATTACCGACGTCGGCGTACGGCAGTCCTGCGTCTTTGCAGTACTGACCGAGCGTGAAGAATCCTTCCGGGTCGTAGAGGCTCGAGGCGAATCCCTCCGACTTCAGCAGCATGCCTCGTGGCATGTGCCTGCGCCAGCTCAACATCGGCTCTCCGAAGATACGGAACTGAAGCCGGTGGGCGCGCAGGTGAGCAGCCAGCGACAGGCCGTAAGGCCCCGCACCGATGATGGCTATCGGCAATTGCGAATCAGACACAGATTGAACCTTTGATGCCCTGTTGATGACGACGGCAAGCGCAACCCGACCGCTGCCGGGAAGCCGGGTGCTATTTGACAATAACCCCGGTTGGGTCCGATGAGAATCCGAGCCGGGCGGCCAGACGGAGGAAATGCCCGGTGCTCGGCAACGGGTCGGGCTTCCTGCCTCTCATCCGATGATACAGTCGTGACAGCCATTGCCGCTCCGCCCACGGTTGGCGAAGCAGCTCCCGAACGAGTGCCGGCTCGCTCCACGGTACATCGTAGTAGCACTGCTGCATGTAGGGATTCTCAGGATTCCACGCCAGCGCCTGCGGGAAAAAAGCGATCACGTCCCGGTCGATGGGCCTTTCCGACTTGGGCGCCCCTCGCGCACCGAGCTTCGCGCAGAGAAGTCCCGCCAGGTCCCCCTGGCCGGGCAGCACCAGGTGGCCGAGCTGTGTGCAGCGCGCGTTGAGCTCGATCAGGTAGGCCGTCCCGGTGCCCTCCTCCAGAATGAAATCCAGACCGCAGAATCCCGAAAGACCGAGACCTCGAGCTAAGGCGATGACTGCCGTCGCAATTTCCTCGCTCCGGATCAACCGCACGATGGTGCTGGCGCCCGTCGGGCCCTGGCTGCAGAGCACCTCGACGCTCGCCATTCCCAGCACTTGCCCCTGCCAACACGCCGCCATCGCGTTTGCCGGCCGCCCTGGTATGTACCTCTGCAACGAAACGCTGTGCGCTGTCGCCTGTCGTCTGGACCAGAAGGCAA
>Ga0134125_10003709_pt1 | contig 17603 bp, 18 predicted proteins | sample KB31751_FD_96464 | JGI IMG/M metagenome (GOLD analysis project Ga0134125, IMG submission 96464) | Terrestrial soil microbial communities with excess Nitrogen fertilizer from Kellogg Biological Station, Michigan, USA - KB3-175-1 | ecosystem: Environmental > Terrestrial > Soil > Unclassified ...
CACCCACGCCCAGCCCTTCTGCAGCTGGCCCGAGCCCTCCGCGGAGATGTCGGGGTCGATTGCCCCACCCCGGCGCTCTGCTTCGCCGAGACCCAGAGGCGGGTGCCGACGTCGCACGAGTAGCGGACATGGACCTCGGCCACGTTCCCGTGCGCCGCAGAGGTGACGATCTGGTGACAGGTGTGTTCACGCCTGGTTGATCGCGCTAGCGTCAGCGGCCGTGGCCTCGATCGACGACGTCGCAGCCGTTCCGCTCTTCGAGTCGCTCGACGACGACCAGCGGCGGCAGATCGCCGGCTGGTTCCACGTCGAGACCGCCGGTGAAGGCGTGCGCCTCGTCGGCGAGGGCTGCCACGGCTACACGTTCTTCGTCCTGACCGAAGGGACCGCCGGGGTCTCGTCCGACGGCGAGTCGCTCTCGTCGCTCGGGCCCGGCGACTACTTCGGCGAGGTAGCGATCCTCGGCGCGGGACGCCGCACCGCCACGGTCACGAGCACGTCGCCGGTGCGGCTGCTCGTCATGTTCGGCACCGAGTTCCGGCAGCTCGAAGCCGGCTACCCGGAGATCGCCTCGCGCCTCACCGAGGCGATGCAAGCGCGCCTCGCGGGCGCGCCTCAGGGCTAGTCCCCCGCGACGTCGCGGCGCAGAAAGACCAGGTACGCGGCGATCACCGGGATCGCGATGTACAGCGCGCATACCCAGAGCGCGCGGACGACCGGCACCCAGTCGGCCGGTACGCGCAGGAACCCGTGCCACGCCTCGAACTGCGTCCCGAGCAAGTAGGGCCGGATCGCTTCCGTGCCCGGCAGGACGCCGAGCAGCTGCATCAGGAGGGCCCACATCAGCGCGCCGACCACCGAGGCGGCGCTGTTGCGCGTGATCGTCGAGAGCAGCAGAGCGAACGCCGCGATGCCCGCCAGCGGCAGCGTGTAGACGAGCAGGCTCAGCAGCAGCAGGCCGAAGCCGTGGCCCGCGGAGACCTTCGTCCCCGAGAGCGAGGTGAGCGGGTGGAAACCCCAGGCGATGCTGCCGGCGACGAGGCCGGTGATCCCCATCGCGAAGACCGCCGCCATCGTGTAGGTCGCGGTCGCGAGCGCCTTGCCCGCGAAGACCTGGCCACGCTCGCGGGAGCGCGTCAAGATCGTCTTCAGCGTGCCGTTGTGCGACTCGGCGGCCACGATGTCGCCGGCCACGAGCGACGTGATCAGCGGCAGGCCCCAGATCGACATGAAGAAGAGCACCACGAACGGCACCGCCAGGCCGGTCTGGCGGATGTAGCGCCCGAGCGGCACGTCGTTCGGGCCGCCCGTCTGCAGCTCGAGCACGACGACGAAGACGATCGGGACGATGACCGCAGTGAGGAGGCCGAGGTAGGTCCGCTTCTGGGCGAGCAGCTTCGCCACCTCCCAGCGGTAGACGCGCAACGTCCCGGTCACACGGCCACCTCCGACGACTCGGCGGCGCGGTCGTGGTCGGACGACTCGCCGCCCGTCATGCCGAGGAAGAGCTCCTCGAGGCTCTGCGTCTCGGGCACGAGCGCGGTCACGCCGATGCCGGCCTTGCCGAGCGCGACGCTGAGTGCTGCTACCGCCTGCTCTTCGCCGGTGAATCGCAGCTCCTGATCGTCGAGTCGCACGTCGTCGATGCCGTTCTGCGCGAGCAGCACGACGCGCGCGCGCTCGGGCTCGAGCACGCGCAGCCGGTAGCCAGAAGCGGCGGTGTCGAGCAGGTCACGCAGCTGCCCCTCGTAGATGACGCGGCCCTTGCGGACGATCGCGACGCGGTTGCACAGCTCTTCGACCTCGTAGAGCAGGTGGCTCGAGAGCATGATCGTGATGCCCTCGGCGGCGAGCCGCCGGACGAGGTCGCGCATGTCGCGCATGCCGGCAGGGTCGAGGCCGGTCGTCGGCTCGTCGAGCAGCAGCAGCCGGGGCTGCCGGAGCAGCGCCGCGGCGATGCCGAGCCGCTGGCGCATGCCGTGCGAGTAGCCGCCGACCTTGTCCTTCGCGCGGTCGCGAAGCTCGACGAGCTCGAGCACCTCCTCGATCCGCGAGCGCGAGACCGGCTCGTCGTAGTCGGAAAGCAGCTTCAGGTTGCGCATGCCGGACAGATACGGATAGAAGCGCGGGCCCTCGACGAAGCCGGCCACGCCGTCCAGCGCCTTGGCGCCGTCCTCGAGCGGGTCGCGCCCGAACAGCTGGGCGGAGCCTTCCGTCGGGCGGATCAGGCCCAGCAGCATCCGCAGCGAGGTCGTCTTGCCCGCGCCGTTCGGCCCGAGGTAGCCGAAGACATCCCCTTTTTCGACCGTCAGGTCGACGTGGTCGACCGCGACGAGGTCTCCGTACCGCTTGACGAGCCCGCGCGCGGCGACGGGCCGCGAGTCGGTCATCCGAGCGCGCGGGCGGCCGCCTCGGCCGCGGCCGGCGGCACCGACCCGGCGAGGACGAACGAGACACCGCCCTTGCGCCACGTCAGCGCAGTGCCGAGCTGCGTGGCGAGCTCGTGCGCCGTCACGCCGTCGAGCGAGACCGTCGGCAGGGCGCCGAGCATCCCGGACGAGCCGCCGCCGCTGGCCGCATGCTCGAGCACGACGATCGCCCCGAGCCCGTGGCCGTAGACAGCGAGCAGCGCGCGGGAGTCGCCGTGGCCGACCAGACGCACGTCCTGGCGCGGAAGGCCGACGAGAGTCGCCGGCGCGACCGCGCTGAACGGTGCCGCGGCGAGCGCGGCCGAGCCGGTGGCGGCCGTCTTTGGATGCTGCTCCTTGCCGCCGCTGCGCTGCGCGAGGTTGCCGAGGTCGGTCACCTTCGCGCCGGCAGGCGGCGAGACGTTGACGTCGCTCTGGGGCACCGCACCGAACGTGACGTTCGTCGCTGCGAGCTCTAGTACGGGCTTCGACGCGCCCTGCGCGTAGATGCCGACGCGCAGCGGAACGGGCCGGGTCGCGGCCCAGGCCAGCTCCGCGGCGCCGAGGAGGCCGCCGTCGTGCTTCGGGGACACGCGCACGCTGTAGGCGGGCTGGCCGCCGACGTCGGTCGGGCGCGCGGCGCTCACGTCCGCGTGCTCACGCGCCTGGGAGAGGAAGGTCCCGAGCTCGCTGATGGACGGCAGCGCGCCGCCCGTGTCCGTGCTGCCCGAATGCTGCGGCAGGGTCGCCTTGTAGACCGTGTTCGACGAGGCATCGAAGATCGTGACCGTCTGCTGATTCCAGACGATCTGGACGTCGCCGGCGTCCGACTGGAGCTCGAGCCGGCCGCGACCGTCCGCGGTCGCCCAGAGCCGGCCCGAGGCGCCGGACATCAGCGCCGAGCCGACGGGGCCGAGCGCGCCGGAGGGGAAGAGGTTGTTCGTGAACTTGATGCGGGCGGTCACGCCGGCAGGCGCGGGAGCTGTGATCGAGTCGTGCAACGCCTGGGCGAGCGGCTTCTGCGCGGGGACGGGCCCGTTGCTCCGGCCGGCCGCGATCGCGACCGCCGCGAGGACCGCCGCCACCACTGCGACGAGGAGCGCGAGCGCGATGAGGCGCGTCGTCGAGAGTGTGCGGAGGCGTTTCATGCCTCCGTTGTAGCGCCCGTCTTTGAGACATCTCTGAGAGCCGGCAGCTCAATCGTGAAGCGCGCGCCCTCGGCGTAGGCGCGGCCGCCGTGGCGCTCGGCCGTCGCCTGCACGATCGCGAGCCCGAGGCCCGAGCCGGGCTCCTGGCGGTCGCCGCGCCAGAAGCGGCCGAAGGCGCGTTCTGCATCACCACGCGGAAGGCCCGCGCCCTCGTCGGCGACGGTCAGCCTCGCCCAGCCGTTCTCCTGTGCCGCCGCGACCTCGATCGCGCCGCCGGCTGGGCCATAGAGCTCGGCGTTGCGGATCAGGTTGGCAAGCGCGCGCTCTAGCGCGGCACGGTCGCCCTGGACGAGCACCGGCCCCTCGGCGGTCGCCCGGACGCGGCCGCTGGATGCCTCCCGCGCCAGCTCGTCGAGCCGCACGATCTCGGTGGGGCGCTCGCCGGCTTCCTCGCGCGAGAGGGCGAGCAGGTCGTCCGCGAGGCGCGCGAGGCGGCCGGCGTCGGCCACGACCTCGTCGAGGACTTCCTGGTCGGGGCCGTGCCGTTCGAGGTAGTCGACGTTGCCGAGGAGCGCGGTCAGCGGCGTGCGCAGCTCGTGCGAGGCGTCGGCCAGGAAGCGCCGCTCCACGTCGCGGGCGCGCTCGAGGCTCGCGAGCATCTCGTTCAGCGTCGTAGCGAGCTCCCCCACTTCGTCCCGTGCGGCCGGCTCGGGCAGCCGGCGGCTCGCGTCACCGGTGCGCTCGATTTCGGCGGCCGCGCCCGCGAGCCGGCGCAGCGGGCGGAGCGCGTGGCCCATCAGCAGGGCCACCGCCAGCGCGCCCAGCGCCGCGGCCGCGAGCCCCGCGCCCACGACGAAGAGGTGCAGGCTCGCGAGCGTCTCCTCGAGGTCGTGCGTCGAGGCCGCGACCACGACCGCGCCGCCGCCTGCCGGGCCGCCGACGTCCGCGAGCGGGGCCGAATAGACGCGCAGCCGCTGCCCGCCGCTCTCGACGCTCGCGAACCCCGAGCGGTTCGCGGCGATCGCCCGGTCGACGAGCGGGTCGGCCGGGAGCACGCGCCCGCCGAGGGAAAGCGACCGCGCGACCAGCCGGCCGTGGCGGTCGAGCACCTCGACGGAGAGGTCGGTCCCTCCAACGGGCGAGTCGAGCGAGCCGGGCGTCGTCAGCACCGCCGGCGCCGAGGCCGCGAGCTGGGAGACCTCGACCGCGCGCCGACGCAGGACGTTGTCGAGCGAGCGGTGCAGGTGCCGGGAGAGCAGCAAGTCGATGCCGACGCCCGCGAGCGCGACGGCGAGCAGAATCGCCGCCGCCGCAGCGGCGACGGACCGCATCCTCAGCGAGAGGCGGCTCATCGGAGCACGAAGCCGACCCCGCGCACGGTGTCGATCAGCCCGGGCTTGCCGAGCTTCGTGCGCAGGTACGAGACGTAGCGGTCGACCGAGTTCCAGCCGACGGCCCCCGGCCCGCCCCAGACGCGTTCGACCGCCAGCTCGCGCGTCACTACCTGCCCGCGGTTGCGCAGCAGCAGCTCCAGCAGGTCGGCCTCGCGCGGGCTGAGCGCTAGGTCGCGGTCGCCCCGCCTGGCGGCCCGCGTCCGGAGGTCGAGCACGACGCCGCCGTGCGCGAGCAGCTCGTCCGGCTCGCGCCCCCGCCGGAGCAGCGCGCGAATGCGCGCCAGCAGCTCGCCGGTCGCGAACGGCTTGACGAGGTAGTCGTCGGCGCCGGCGTCGAGGCCTGCGATCCGGTCGTCCACCGCGTCCCGTGCCGTCAGCATCAGCACCGGCAGCGCGAGCCCGCGCCTGCGCAGCAGCTGCGAGACCGCCAGGCCGTCCAGCCCCGGCATCGCCACGTCGAGCACGACCAGGTTGGGCACGGCGCGCTCGATCGCGGCCAGCGCCGCTCCGCCGTCGGCAGCCGCCTCGACCACATACCCCTCCCGCTCAAGCGTGCGGGTCAGCATGCGCCGGATCGCAGCGTCGTCGTCGACGACCAGGATCGAGTCCGAGCTCACCGCTCCGAGCGTAGCTCGCTCGGGCCGCCGTTCAGGCCGGTTTCAGCTTTCCGCGGGAACACTTTCGGCGATGAAGAGGCTCGCGCTGCCGGTGCTGGCCGTAGCCGTAACCGCAACCGCGGCGGGCTGCGGAGGGTCGGGGCACACGAGCCCGCCTACGACAACCTCCGCAGCGGCGACGACCTCGGGCACCGCGGCGCTGCGGGCCGAGGCCGCCTCGGCCGCGACCGGCGATATCCCGGACAACCAGGTCTTCGTCGTCTACACGGACCCCTCCGCGCACTACGCGATCAAGTACCCCGAAGGCTGGGCCCAGAGCGGGGCCGGCACGAACGTCGTGATCCGCGACAAGAACAACATCGTCCGGATCGTCGTCCGCAAGGGCCCGGCCGGAGTCGCGTCCGCAACGCGCGACCTCCGCGCGCTTGCCGGCGTCAAGGTCGTCCGCGCCCCGCAGGCGCAGGCGCTTCCGAGCGGAGCGGCGGTGAAGGCGGCCTACTCGACGCAGAGCGCGCCGAACCCGGTCACCGGCAAGCGCGTGACGCTGATGGTCGACCGCTACTACGTTCCACACGGCGGCCGCGTGGCGATCGTCGATCTCGGGACACCGGTCGGGGTCGACAACGTCGACGCCTACCGTCTGATGATCCAGAGCTTCCGGTGGAGGTAGCGAGCCTCTACCGCGAGCCCGAGGTCCAGGAAGAGATCGCGTGGGGAGCGCTCGAGCTGCGCGACGTCTTCCGGATCTACCGCTCCGGCCCCGCCGAGACCGTCGCCCTGCGCGGACTCGACCTGCGCGTGGAGCCTGGCGAGCTGGTCGCGGTCTTCGGGCCCTCGGGCTCGGGCAAGAGCACCATGCTCCAGCTCGCGGCCGGGCTCGACCAGCCCTCTGCGGGCGAGGTGCGTGCGTTCGGACGCTCCCTCGGCCGGATGAGCGAGCCGGAGCTCGCGGCCCACCGCGCGCAGGGCGTCTCGATCGTGTTCCAGGACGAGAACGTCCTTCCCTGGCTGAGCGCGAGGGCGAACGTGGAGCTGGCACTCGCACTGGCGGGCCGCTCACGCGACGACGCCCGGGCCGCACTCGAGCTCTTCGGCCTCGGGCCTCAAACGGAACATGCGGCCGGGACGCTCTCGGGCGGCGAGCGCCAGCGCGTGGCGATCGCGGCCGCAGCCGCTCGCAAGTCGCCGCTCGTGCTCGCGGACGAGCCGACCGCCGAGCTCGACGAGGCGAACGAGCGCCTCGTCCTCGAGGCCCTGCGCGACCTACGCGACGATGTCGGCAGCACGGTCGTCGTGGTCACCCACTCGCAGGCCGTCGCCGAGGCGGTCGACCGCGTCGTCGAGCTTCGCGACGGGCGGGTCACGTGAGCCACGAGGTTCTCGTCCGCTGCCGGGACGTCTCGGTCGTGCACGAGGGCGTCGGCGAGCCGGTGCGGGCGGTCGACCGTGTCAGCCTCGAGATCCGAGCGGGTGACCGGCTCGCGCTCGCAGGACGGTCCGGCTCCGGGAAGACAACGCTGCTCCACGCGCTCGGCGGGATCGTCGAGCCGACCTCAGGCACGGTCGACGGGGCAGTCCGGGCCGCGTACGTCTTCCAGGGCTCGAACCTGCTGCCGCACTTCACGGCCTTCGAGAACGTCGCCTTCGCGGCGCACGTAGCCGGGAACGCGACCGAGCCGCTCGACCTGCTCGGCCTGGTCGGGCTCGCCGGCAAGGCCGACCACCTTCCCGCGGAGCTGTCGGGCGGCGAGCAGCAGCGCGTCGCGTTCGCCCGCGCACTCGCGCAGCGGGCCGAGCTTCTGCTCTGCGACGAGCCGACCGGCCACCTCGACTCGGACACCGGCGAACGGGTCCTCGACCTGCTCGACGCGCTGCAGGGGGAACTCGGCTTCGCGCTGGTCGTCTCGACGCACGACGGCGACGTCGCCGCGCGCTACGACCGCATCGTCTTCCTGCACGATGGACGGGCGGTTCCGGCCGAAGTGATGGCGTGACCACGGCACGGTTCGTAGTCCGCGGCCTCGTGCATGCGCCGGGCCGTGCGCTCGTCCGGCTGCTCGTGCTCGCCGCCGCGGCCGGCCTGCTCGCCGCGATGGTGTTGTTCGTCGGACATTCGCTGCGCACGATGACCGGCGGCGCCGTGCGCAGCGTGCCGCTCGACTGGCAGGCGCCCGTGAGCTCGGCCGCAGCCGCGAGCCGGGTCGCCGCCGTCACCTCCCGCGACCCCGCAGTCGTCGAGGCAGCGCCGGTCGCGACCGCGCCCTTCGCCGGGATCGTGCACCGGGCGCCCGTCGGCACGATTCGCGCGGGCGCAGGAGCGCTCCTAGCGGTGCCGCCGGGCTACACACGCTCGATCCGCGTCTTCCGCTTCCTGCGCGGCGGGCTACGTCCCGGTCACGTCGTGCTCGACCAGCAGCTCGCGGCGACGCTCCAGGCCCAGCCGGGCGACACGATCCTGCTCAGCCCGAGAGCGACTCATCCGCCTGTTCGCCTGACGGTCTCCGGGATCGCGCTTGCGACCGCGACCGACGTGCTCTTCCAGCCGCTCAACCCGCTCCTCGGACCTGCCCCCGCGCAGCCGCCGTCGAACGTGGCGATTCTCCCGCTCGCGACGTTCGAGCACCGGCTCGCGCCGCTGCTGCCGGCCTCGGTACCGGCGACGCCGACCTCGTCTGCGTCCCCCGGTGCCCCGGCCGGCGTGCAGTGGCAGGTGCAGGCCCAGCTCGACCCGGCGGCCTTGCGCGGCAGCCCGAGCAGCGCGCTGACCCTCTCGACCCGCATTCGCAACCGCGTCGAGCGGCAGCTGACCGGAAGGGCGCAGTTCGTCGACAACCTCGGCGACTCGCTCTCCACGGCTGCGGGCGACGCGCTCTACGCGGAAACGCTCTTCATCATGCTCGCCGTCCCCGGCGCACTGATCGGCCTCGGGCTGGCGTACGTGGCCGCGCTCGGTGCCGCGGAGCGCGAGCGCCGCGAGCTGGCCCTGCTCCGCGCCCGCGGGGCCTCGCGTCGGCGACTCGTCGGCCTGGCTGCAGCCGAGAGCGTCGCACTCGGAATCCCGGCGGGCGTCCTCGGCGCTGTTCTTGCGCTCGGCGCGCTGCGGCTGCTGGTGCCGAACGCGGTCCACGCCGACGCCACCCTGCTCGGTGCAGCCTTCGGGACTTCCGTGCTGGTGGCCGTCGCGGGCGCCCTGGCGGCCCGGCTCGGCGCGGGAGCGAGCGTCCTCACGAGGGACGTCGCCGAGAGCCGCCGCTCGGTGCGGCGCCGGGGGAAGCCGCTCTGGGAGCGGCTCTACCTCGACGTAGCGGCGCTCGCGGGCAGCGGGCTCGTCTACTGGCTGACAGCCCGCACCGGCTTCTCGGCCGTGGTCAACCCCGACTCGAACCCGACGCTCTCGCTCTCCGTCTACATGTTCCTCGCGCCCGCGCTGCTCTGGATCGGCGCGGCGCTGCTGCTCGTCCGCCTGCGCGGCCGGTTCCTCGGCTGGCTGGCCCGAGGCGCTGCGGGGGAGCGAGCGTCGACCACCACGGGCTTCCTGCTGGCGAGCGCGGGCCACCGAGGCGCCGCGCTCAACCGCGGGCTGCTCCTGGTCGGCCTGCTGCTCGCCTTCGGGGTCGAGCTCGCGCTCTTCACGGCGACGTACGACCAGCAGGCGCGGGTCGACGCCCAGCTCACGCTCGGCGCCGACGTGGTGGCGACCGCTCCGCCCGGCGCGATCGCGCACGCGGGTCTCGAGCGGAGAATCTCGCGCGTCCCCGGCGTGAGCGCGACGAGCGCGGTCGACCACAGCTACGCGTACGTCGGCCCGGACCTGCAGGACGTGTTCGGGATCGACCCGCGCACGATCTCGGCGGCGACCGGCCTGCGCGACTCGTACTTCATCGGCGGCGGCGCGAAGACGATGCTCGGGCGGCTGCAGGCGCGTCCCGACGCGATCCTCGTCTCGCTGGAGACGATCAACGACTACTCGCTCCATCTCGGCGACCTGCTCCAGCTGCGCGTGCTCGACCACGCCTCCGGCCGCTATCGCGTGCAGCCGTTTCACGTCGCCGGCATCGTCCAGGAGTTCCCGGCCGCGCCACGAGACTCGTTCATGGTCGCGAACCTCGCGTACCTCGAGCGGATCGCGCACGACCGTGGCCCAAACGTCGTCTTCGCCAAGGCGTCCGACCCGGTGCCGACCGCACTTCGTGTCGCCGCGGCCACGGCCTCCGCCGGGACCTCCGTCAAGGACATCCGGGCGCAGGCGGCGCAGACCGTCAGCTCGATCACGACCGTCGACCTCGGCGGGATCAGCCGGATCGAAGAGGCCTTCGCCCTGGTGCTGGCGGCGGGAGCGATGCTCCTGCTCGCGGCCGTCGCGCTCGAGGAGCGCCGCCACGAGCTCGCGACGATGGCCGCCCTCGGAGCGTCCTTGCGGACGATCGGCTCGTTCCTCTGGAGCGAGGCGGCGATCGTCCTCGCCGGCGCCCTCGCGCTCGCCGCGCTGCTCGGCTGGCTGCTCGCCGAGATGCTCGTCGCGATGCTCAGGCACGTCTTCGACCCGCCGCCCGACCACCTCGCGGCGCCGTGGGGATACCTCGCCGCCCTGGGCCTGGCGGCGCTCGGCGGCGCGGTGCTCGCCGCCGCGCTCTCGACGATTGCGCTCAAGCGGGCGAGCCTCGGGGCGATACTCCGAGAAGAGTGAGCGCTCCCCGCATCGTCGTCCTCGAGGACGATCCCGAGCTGCAGGCGCTGCTCGAGCGCGGCCTGGCGGAGGAGGGCTTCGATGCCCGCGCGGTCGGCACGGGCGCCGCGCTGCTCGAGCGGGTGGAGGAGCTCGCGCCCGACGCGCTCGTGATCGACGTCGGCCTCCCCGACGCCGACGGCCGCGACGTCTGCCAGGCCCTCCGCAGCCGCGGCATCCACGCCCCCGTGCTCTTCCTGACGGCCCGCGACTCGGTGGCCGAGCGGGTCTCCGGCTTCGACGCGGGCGGCGACGACTACGTGACGAAGCCGTTCGCCTTCGACGAGGTCGTAGCCCGGCTGCACGCGCTCCTGCGCCGCGGTGGACGCGACGGCGCCGTCGAGGCAGCGGGCCTCCGGCTCGACCCGGTCACGCACGCCGTCTCGGCCGGCGAGGGCTCCGTACCGGTCAGCCCCACGGAGTTCCGCCTGCTCGCGCGCCTGCTGTCGCGGCCCGGCGAGGCCGTGCGGCGCCGCGACCTCGTCAGGGCCGCCTGGCCGGTGGGCGCGATCGTCCGCGACAACACGCTCGACGCCTACATCGCGCGGCTGCGCCGGAAGCTGCGGGAGCTCCCCGACGCGCCGGAGATCGCGACCGTCCACGGCGTCGGCTACCGGCTCGGCTGATGCGCCTCGGGCTTCGACGCCGCCTGCTGCTGGTCGTGGCGACGACCGTCACGCTCGCGATCTGCGCGCTCGTGGCGGCCTTCAACGTCCTGCTCGACGACGCGCTGATGCGCGACGCCAACACGCTCGTCCGAACCCGTGCCGCCGCCGAGCTCTCGACGCTTCAGGTCTCGGCGAATGGCGTGCGCGAGGCGGAGTCGCCCGACAACGTCGCCCCGGCGACGGGAATCTGGGTCTTTTCCGGCGCCCGCACGATCGAGTCGCCGCGCGTCGGCGCGCAGGTGGACGCGGCCGCGCGCGCGGCGGCCGCCGCCCCTTTCACGTACCGCGACGTGCCCGACGCGGACCTGCGGCTCTACGCGGTGCCGGTGGTCTCCCACGGCCGCCGCGTCGGCACCGTCGTGGCGGCGACCTCGCTGGCGCCGTACGAGGACTCCCGCCGGACGGCGCTGATCGGCTCGCTCGTCTTCGCCGGCTTCGTGCTGGCGATCGTGGCCGCCGCGGCGTGGTGGCTGCTCTCGCGGGCGCTCGAGCCGGTAGTGCGGATGACGCGCCAGGCTGCGGCATGGAGCGAGCGCGACCTCGACAAGCGCTTCGCACTGGGCGAGCCCACCGACGAGCTGACGGAGCTGGCGGCGACGCTCGACGGGCTGCTCGACCGGCTCGCCACGACACTGCGGCACGAGCAGCGCTTCTCCGCCGAGCTCTCGCACGAGCTGCGCACTCCGCTCGCGAGCGTGATCGGCGAAGCCGACCTGGCGCTTCGCCGCGACCGGACCCCTGAGGAGTACCGGGCATCGCTCGAGATCGTCCACCGCAACGCCCAGCAGCTCGCGCGGACGATCGACGCGTTGGTCGCTGCCGCCCGCCACGAGCTCGGCGCCGCGACCGGAAGCGCCGACGCCGAGGACGTCGCTTCAGAAGCCATTGCAGCCTGCGCCCCCGCCGCGCGTGAGCGGGACGTTTCCCTGCGGCTCGAGGCGCCGTCGCGAGCGATCAGGCTCGGCCTCGACCACGACCTCGCCGAGCGGATCCTGCAGCCGGTGATCGAGAACGCGTGCCGCTACGGCCGCAGCAGCGTGGTCGTATCCGTCGCACAGGCAGGCGACGACGTGGCGTTCGCGGTCGAGGACGACGGGCCGGGCGTCGACGACGACGAGCGCGAGGCCATCTTCGAGGCCGGCCGGCGCGGCAGCGCCGCCGACGGAGAAGCCGGTGCGGGCCTCGGGCTCGCGCTCGCGCGCCGGCTCGCCCGGAGCGTGCGCGGCGACGTCGAGGCGCTCGACGGCGCCGGCGGCGGCCGCTTCCGCATCACCCTGCCCCGCGGCTGATCCCCCGATCGAGCTGTCAGGTGCCGGTCAGGAACCGGTGCCGATCCTGGGCCCATGACCACGACAACGTTCGATCGAGGCGGCTCAGCCGTCCCCACGTTCCGCCAGATGCTGAACAAGGTGCCCGAGGTCACCGCCTACTTCTGGCTGATCAAGGTGCTGTGCACGACCGTGGGCGAGACCGCCGCCGATCTCCTCAACGAGAACCTCGGCCTGGGCCTCACGAACACGACCTACATCATGGGCGCGCTGCTCGTCGCGGCGCTCGTCGCGCAGTTCCGCCTCCGCCGCTACGTGCCGTCCGTCTACTGGCTCGCCGTCGTCCTGATCAGCATCGTCGGGACGCTCATCACGGACAACCTGACCGACAACCTCGGCGTTTCCCTTGTCGTCACCACCGTCGCGTTCTCGATCGTGCTCTCGGTCGTCTTCGCGGTCTGGTGGGCCAGCGAGCGGACGCTCTCGATCCACACGATCTTCACCCGGAGGCGAGAGGCGTTCTACTGGCTCGCCGTGCTGTTCACGTTTGCGCTCGGGACCGCCGCCGGCGATCTCGCGGCAGAGCGGATCGCCCTGGGCTACTTCCCGTCGGCGCTGATGTTCGGCGGGATGATCGCCGCCGTGGCGGTCGCGCACTTCCGCTTCAAGCTGAACGCGGTGCTCTCGTTCTGGCTCGCGTACATCCTCACGCGGCCGCTCGGGGCGTCGATCGGCGACTGGATGTCGCAGCCCCGAGGCGACGGCGGTCTCGCCCTCGGCACGGTCGTGACCAGCGTGCTCTTCCTCGGCCTGATCGTCGCGGTCGTCGCCTTCCTGTCGGCGACGCGCAAGGACGAGACCCCGGCACAGGACGTGTCGCCGGAGGAACTGAAGCCGCACCTGCACATGCCCCACCCCCACATGCCTCATCCGCACGTGCCTCACCCCCACCTACCGGAGGTACGCGTCGTCCCGCCGAAGACGGCCGGCGACGAGGCCTAGTCGAACCGACGAGCGGTGCCCTCGGGCGCCGCTCGGGCCTCTCACTCGACGACCACGATCGCGGGGTACGGCCCCGGCTTTAGAGTTCGCGGCGTGACCGTGCTCACGTCGCAGGCCGCCTCGTCGGGGGAGTTCGACGAGCGGCGCACGCGGATGGAGCAGCTCGTGGCCGAGCTGCGCGAGCGGACGGCGCAGGTGGCGCGAGGCGGCGGCGAGAAGGCGCTCGAGAAGCACCGCTCGCGCGGCAAGCTCACGGCGCGGGAGCGGATCGACCGCTTGCTCGACCCTGACACAGCCTTCGTCGAGCTCTCGGCGCTCGCGGCCTGGGACGTCTACGAGAACCAGGCGCCGGCCGCCGGAATCGTCACCGGCATCGGCACGATCGAGGGCCGCGAGTGCGTCCTCGTCGCCAACGACGCGACTGTGAAGGGCGGCACCTACTTCCCGCTGACCGTCAAGAAGCACCTGCGGGCACAGGAGATCGCCCAGCAGAACCGCCTGCCGTGCATCTACCTCGTCGACTCGGGCGGCGCGTTCCTACCGCTGCAGGCCGAGGTCTTCCCGGACCGCGACCACTTCGGGCGGATCTTCTACAACCAGGCGCGGCTTTCCGCCGCGGGAATCCCGCAGATCGCGTCGGTGATGGGCTCGTGCACCGCGGGCGGCGCGTACGTGCCGGCGATGAGCGACGAGACGATCATCGTCAAGGGCACCGGCACGATCTTCATCGGCGGCCCGCCGCTCGTGAAGGCGGCGACCGGCCAGGAGGTGAGCGCCGAGGAGCTCGGCGGCGCCGACGTTCACGCACGGCTCTCGGGCGTCGCCGACCACTACGCGACCTCGGACGAGCACGCGCTAGCGCTCGTGCGGGAGATCGTCCGCAACCTGAGCCTGCCGCCGAAGGAGCCGCCGTGGGAGCAGGCGACGCCGGAGGAACCGGCCGCCGACCCGAACGAGCTCTACGGCCTGATCCCGGCCGACTTCCGCCACCAGGTCGACCCGCGCGAGCTGATCGCCCGCATCGTCGACGGCTCGCGCTTCCACGAGTTCAAGGCGCTGTACGGCGAGACCCTGGTCTGCGGCTTCGCGCGGATCGAGGGCTACCCGGTCGGGATCCTCGCCAACAACGGCGTCCTCTTCGGCGAGTCGGCTGCGAAGGGCGCGCACTTCGTCGAGCTCGCCTGCAAACGGAAGGTGCCGCTCGTCTTCCTGCAGAACATCACCGGCTTCATGGTCGGCAAGGAGTACGAGGCCGGCGGGATCGCGCGCGACGGGGCGAAGCTGGTCACGGCGGTCGCCTGCGCGGAGGTGCCGAAGTTCACGGTCGTCACCGGCGGCTCGTTCGGCGCCGGCAACTACGGCATGTGCGGGCGCGCCTACTCGCCGCGGCAGCTGTGGATGTGGCCCAACGCGCGCATCTCCGTGATGGGCGGCGAGCAGGCGGCGACGGTGCTGACGATGGTCGGCGACGCCGATCCCGACGAGATCCGGACGAAGTACGAGGCGGAGGGCAACCCGTACTACTCGACCGCCCGGCTCTGGGACGACGGGATCATCGACCCGCTCGACACGCGCCGCGTGCTGGCGCTCGGGATCGCCGCCGCGTTGAACGCTCCGGTTGCAGAGACCACCTTCGGTGTGTTCAGGATGTAGCCATGGGTTACTCGATGGTTCACGTGAAGGACATCGAAGGCTCCGGCCCGGGCGGAGCCGTGCACTTCGTGCGGCGCGAGCTCGGCGCCGAGGCGTTCGGGATCAACTGGTTCGACCTCCCGCCGAACTCCGAGGGCTTCGAGCACGACGAAACCGAGACGCAGCAGGAAGAGGTAAACGTGATCGTGGCCGGCTCGGGTGTCTACCGGATCGAGGGCGAGGACGTCCCCGTCAGCGTCGGGACGTTCCTGCGCTTCGACCCGGGCACGACCAGACAGCCGGTCGCCGGGCCCGACGGGATGATCATGATCGGCGTCGGAGCACGACGCGGGAGCTACGAGCCTAGGGGGCCGTTTTGAACCACACGCTGGAGCTGACCGACGACGAACTGCGGCTGCTGCACGCGGCGCTGCACTCCTACCTGGACGACTTCGGGCACAAGGAGGCCGACGTGCTGCGGCGGATCAAGGAGCTGATCGGCCGACTGCCGACGCCCGGCGTGCCTGACGAGTGACGGTTCGACTGCTCCTCTGGAGCCTCGCCGACTCGAAGACGACGCTCGGCGAGCTGCGGGCGAAGCTGCCCGAGCTGCCCGAGGGCGACCACTGGATCTCCGACGAGGCGGGCGAGCGCTTCGGCCTGATCTCGTTCTCGGAGGACGACGCGACCGCAGCCGCGGAGGCGCGTGAGCTGATCGGCAAGGACCCGGAGGTCGGCGAGGAGTTCGAGCTCGAGAACTAGAGAACGAGGGTCTCGGGGAAGTCGACGCCCTCCTCGAAGCGGCTCAGTCGGTACGGCGTGAGGTCGAGGCTCGGGCTCTCGCCGAGCAGCTCCTCCGCCAGTGCGCGGCCCACCGCCGGCGACTGCATGAAGCCATGCCCGCTGAAGCCGCAAGCAGCGTAGACACCATCGGCGACCGGACCGATGATCGGGTGCGCGTCCGGGGTCATGTCGTAGAGGCCGGCCCAGGCGTCCTCGATCCCGACCGAGGCGGCCGGCGGATAGCGGTGACGCAGTCGCTCGAGCCGGTCGTCGAAGAGCGACTCGTCCACGACCTCCTCGAAGCCCCACCGCGGCTCGGGATCGGTCATCGCCATGACGAGCCGCTTGCCGCGGCGGCGGAAGTGGAACCCGTTCTCCGCCTCGAGCACCATCGGCAGGCGCTCGGGGAGGTCGAGCTCGCCGGTGGCGAGCAGCTGGCGGCAGAGCGGCCGCACCGGCAGCTCCACGCCGAGCGTTTGGCCCACCTGCGCCGACCAGGGCCCGCATGCGATCACGAGCGCGTCGGCCTCGAGCGTCGTAGCGTCGCAGCCCTCGCGCACCTCCACCCCGAGCTTGATCGCGCGCCGGACGAGCTCGCGCGCGACGGCCGGCGGATCCGCGGTTCCGTCGGTGCGGCAGACGACCGCGCCGAGCACGTCGTCGGTGCGAAGCCCGTCGACATACGACGGGTCGACGCGCTCCGCCGGCACGCCGAGCTCCTCCTGCAAAGCGCGGCGCTCCTCGAGCGCGGCGAGCGCATCCTCGGTCGTGGCGACGAACAGGTAGCCGACCTGGTCGAAGAGCGGCGAGCCGAGCTCTTCGAAGAAGCGGATGCTCGCCTGCGCGAGCCGCACCTCGGCCGCAGTCGAGAACTGCTGGCGCACGCCGCCCATCGCCTTGGCGGTCGCCCCGCCGGCGACCCGGCCCTTGTCGGCGAGCACGACGTCGCGGGCGCCGAGCGAGGCGAGGTGGAACGCGATGGACGCTCCTGTGGCGCCAGCTCCCGCTACGACGATTCGAGCCACGCGTCCAGCTCGCGCTTCTCGTCGTCGCGCAGCGTCCGCAGCGGAGCCCGCACGTCCTCTCGGACGGGCACCCCGCGCCGGCCGAGCACGTATTTGGCGGCAGCCTGGAACGGAAAGCGGTCGAGGGCCGCGCGCAGCGCCCCGACGTCACCGTCGCCGTCGCGCACCAGGGCCACGATGCGCTCCGGGTAGACCGACCCGAGGCCGGAGACGGCACCGGCCGCTCCGCGCTCGAGGCCGCGGAGCACGAGCTCCTCGGCGCCGACGAACACGTCGAGCCCTTCGAGCAGGTACGGCTCGACCGACTCGAACGGCTTGTCCGAGACCTTCAGCCCGGCGAAGTTCGGGGCACGCTCGCGCAGCTGCTCGAGCACCGGCACGGGCACCGCATACCCGCTGCGCGCCTTGAACTCGTAGACGTAGAACGGCACCGGCTCCGCAGCCTTGGCGGCTGCGGCGAGATGTGTCAGCAGCGCATCGTCGTCGAGCGCGAAGTACGGCGGCGAGATCACCGCCACGCCGGCCGCGCCCCCCGCCGCCGCGTGCTCCGCGAGCGAGGACGTCTCCGCCGTCGTCTGCGCGCCGCAGTGGACGATCACCGGCAGCGGCCCCTCCAGGAAGAGCTCCGCCGCCCGCCGCCGCTCGGCCGCCGAGAGCAGGATCCCCTCGCCGGTCGTCCCGAGCGCCAGGACGCCGTCCAGCCCGGCAGCGGCCAAGAAGTCGAGGTACGGCCGGAAGGCCTGCTCGTCCAGTGCGGCGCCCTCTTCCCGGAGGGGCGTGACGGCCGCCGCCAACGCTCGGCGCAGCATGCCGCAACTTTACGATCTGCGGCGATGCAGGCGCTCAGGATCCAGCAGGACGGCGAGCTACTCCGCGTGACGATGGCGCGACCCGAGCGGCGTAACGCGTTCGACGCGGCCCTGATCGCCGAG
>Ga0134125_10003711_pt1 | contig 17598 bp, 14 predicted proteins | sample KB31751_FD_96464 | JGI IMG/M metagenome (GOLD analysis project Ga0134125, IMG submission 96464) | Terrestrial soil microbial communities with excess Nitrogen fertilizer from Kellogg Biological Station, Michigan, USA - KB3-175-1 | ecosystem: Environmental > Terrestrial > Soil > Unclassified ...
TGGTATCTTAAATATTCCACATAGTTATTATGTAATTTACATGAACAAACAATTAGTTTTCGGTGTAATCGCAGTTGTATTTGCAACAGCATTAATCGCAAGTTTAGTAGTAGACCAAGCAAATGCAAACTTAGCTAGAGACCCAAGAGGCAACGGACAAAATAACGGTGGACAAAGCATCTCAGAATTCTGTAGCCAAGACCAGAGCTCATCACTCACAACAGCCGGTCAAAATTCTGGAGTAACAGGCTCTGGTACCAATGGAGCACAATGCACCAACACAAACAATGGTGGCAACGCAGCATCCTAATAACCTATAAAACAATTACTACAATAAACAAATAAAAACAACTACATTTTTTTCTTTTCTTTCAGAATATTTATCTTGTAGAAATTATTCTATCCTATCGGCTTATTTTTAATTTAACTATTATCAAATATCAATTCTAAAAATGTTACAGTAACTATAAAAGATATCATATAGATAACCTGTAAAAAAGTAACAGTATTTTATAACAAAATAATTTTAATAATCTTAAAAATACTACATTGACATTATACAATTTACATAAACAAACAATTAGTTTTCGGTGTAATCGCAGTTGTATTTGCAACAGCATTAATCTCAAGTTTAGTAGTAGACCAAGCAAGTGCACGACAAAGTATCTCACAAAGCTGTGCTCATGACCAAAGCTCATCAATTGTAACAGCAGGCTCAGGCTCTAGCTCACTAGAAAGAGATTCTATCTTACCAATACCAATCTCTGGCTCTGGAGTAACAGGCTCTGGTACCAATGGAGCACAATGCACCAACACAAACAATGGTGGCAACGCAGCATCCTAATGAAACTGTAAAATAGCTACAATAAAAAATAAATAACATACAAAAAAAATAGCTACATTTTCTATTTCTTTAAATATATCATTCAAATGATAAAAATAATTTCATCATTAATAAAATATTAGATATTGAATCTAAAATCAAAATACGCTTTTTTTAATGAATTTATTGAATATTGAATGTGTTATTATAAAGCAAATGATAAAATGTTTGATAGGAGTAACTGCGGTTGGAACCAAAGTATTTTAAAATTTCAGTCCAAAAACTACTTTATCAGGGTCAAATAAAGTTGTAGTTGTCAAGATTCACAAATTTATATCTTTAATTGATTTTATGAAATACCATAAAAAATAAAAATCAATAAAATATTTTTTAAATAATTTCTTATAAACCTACTTTTCCATTATAACAATCTTTTATAATTAAAATAATTTTTAATGGACAAAAATTTTATTTAGCTAAAATTAATACCTATTGGTAAGCTCAATTATTAGAACATAAAAAAGAATGAAGATAAATTCTTTGTCTATATTATTGTTGTTGTTTATTATAGGCCCCATATGTAGATAAAGGTATGCCGGCATCCAAGCCACTAAGAACTCCTTGAGATTCCGCTCTTTGATCAGCAAGCACTCTAACTTACTTGATCATCAAGGCTGGTTGCAAATCCTTGAACTATATTTCTGTTAAAAGGATTAGAATTTTGTGCCATACTTTGAGCATCAAGTGCTTTACCAGTAGTGATATCATCAATTAAGCCGCTATCATCGCTTGATTTTAATTGTGCATATGCAGATAGTGTAAATGTTATTGCTACTACTGCAATAAGAGATAGTAACCCTATAATTGTGAATTGACTTTTTATCAGTTGATTTGGCTCTGTAAAGAAGATGTTATTTCCCTATTATAATAATCAGCAAATGAAATTAGCCATTGCTTTACGAGTTTCAATCTACATTTCCTTTTCTTTTGCATGTAACATAATCATCAAATCATTTTTTTGGCTCTGTCTTTTATGTATTGCATAGTCCTTTATATAATGATGCTTTTTTCAAATAGAGAATGCAAATAATGATTTAATTTTCAGAAACTGGTATGCTTGACTAGGATACCATGTTTCTTTATCTGATGTTAAAATAGGGTGTTTACAATATTCTTTTAAAAGATTTGATAGAAAACGTTTCGCTACAACAACATATATTTTTCTTTCTTTTGATATAGCTATTGAAAGAATTTCTTTATCTTTTGTTGGTTCAATAGCCATCCACAGAGCCACATCAGTTCAGAGAGCAAACCTTTAGTTGAGTTTCAACTATAATAAATTTCAAAATCTTTATTTTTCTAAAAAGCAATTTATCTGGCGTATATTCTAAAATCCAACCTAATCTTAATGCAACAGTATGGCTTCTTCTTTTAACAAACCTTGAAAGAGCTTTTGCAGCAGTATTTCTTAAAGAGGAAAATCCATTGAAATATATATAAAGAATATGCTATATCCTCTTGTTTTTTGTTCTAGTTCTTTTTCTTGCTTGCCATATCATAAATTATAAACAAGCAAAAGATATAGCTTTTTTTGCTCAACGTTAGAGTCCCTAATAAATGATTACAACAGAAATACCAAAAAATACTATATGTTTGACGATATTAAATTATATAATAAATGACAAATCATATACATTATTTTATAAAATATATAGTTTATTTTATGTATAAACTCAAATATCGTAAGTAATGTATATAATATTTCAATTTAAAAGTTAAATAATCAATCTTTGCAATGCTATTTGAATTTATGAAGAAATAATAATAACATTATTTTCAACAAGAAAAATATATATCAAATCATTTTAACTCATTGTTTAATTAAATCAAGAATACGATAAATTAAACTACTATGATCTGTGTCAATATCCATACTTACTAATAAAAGATAATCATCGTTTAATGGGATAGACACACGTTTAATCTTTTCATATTCAGCCATTGCATATTTAGCCTTACCAATCTTTGGATAAAGTGCATCTCGCAATCCCCATCTACCTATTGCTAATTGAACTGATTTACGTGTCTCTTCAGGAGTTAAAAGACTAGACATGCCTTCTCTCATTCCACCATACCTAGTTTCACCGGCATCATCACAAATTGCAGCAAAACGAATTTTTTTATCTAAATTTAAAATATCTTTACAGATTCTATCATAATCCATAGTTAGCAGTTAAATAAGATTAAAGGATTCTATTAAACGTTTAAATCAGTATCCACCTATCCATCAATCCAGGTTATTGCAGAATATCGTTATTTAAAGATCTCTCATTTTATATGACCAGGCCTATCTGTTACAACCATCGTAATTGTTGAGCGAACCTTTTCTATTTTTTTTATGTTTTGTTTAATAGTTTCTCGTAAATCCTCCACATTATCTGATGAAATTCTTACTATAATATCATAAACCCCCGACACATGAGTCACGTCTAGGACATTGGGTATTTTTTTTATTTTTTTTATAATATCAGCTTCAGAACCTAAATCACAGTTTATTAATATATAGGCAGTTGTCATGAGAATTTTAGTTTTAATAAATTATTAAACTTTTTGTAATATCAAATATTTATATATTGATATAATATAAGATATTATAATATATTAAGGAAATTATTTAAAATGTTTTTTTAAATTAAATAATATTATTTATAATTAATATAACAATTTTAAAATTTATTTTATTATGTAATCTTTATTGGTATATATTGATATATTAATAATAAAACATCCTAGTATTAAAAGAATTAGCAACTGTTTCTATTAGTAGGAAAATCTTTTACAAATCGGATTATAACCAATATATATTTTACATATATTTGAAATTCAGACAAGAAACCATATTTTTTTAATTTCTCTTATTTTTTTATTTAGTATTATCAATAATATATATATCCATATAATTTACAAAATTTTTGTATTTTATTTGCAGTTTATTTTATGAATAATATCAAATGCACATATTAACAAATGATTAGATTTTATAACAAAAAAAGAAAAAAGGTTTTTGTGTATATAATAAATTAAGAATCATATCCCAAATAAAAAAAGTTATTGCTTAAATTTAGTTGATTTAAATAATGTAATCAATATTAATTGAAAAAATGACTTTTCCAAATGATTCCTTGACAACAAGTACAAATGAAACTTCAACAAAAAACTATAATAATAAAAAAGAAGAAATAAACAATCCTATTGACAATGAGAATCAATTAATTAGAATAAAGGAGTTAAAATTCAAAGAATTAATAGGGTGGTTAAAAAAATGGGGATATAAAGTAATAGACAAATCCAATGAAAGTAAAATTGAGGGCATTCAATTCAAAGCAGAAATAACACCTCTATTACCTTATTCTACTGGAGCTAGTACGCCATTTTTTTTGGAATTTCAAAATGATTTTGATGACGGATTTATTTTACGTTCTACATTTGATCTTGATAAAAATATAGAACTATACATGAAAAATCAAAAAAGAGCAAGAGAAATAGAATTAACATATATTCAAATAGAACAAATCGTTTTACCTCTAAAGGTTTCACTTATGCGTGCTCATCCATCAATTTACATTTATAAAATTATTTTTTCAGAAGGATTAACAAAACAATTTTTTTATGATAATATTATTACATTAATTAATTCAATGTCCTTGATCATTAGCAAATGGGATGAAAAATACTATGAAATAATTCCAAAAACCACAAAAGAAGAAAAAACTGATAAAAAAGTTTAATAGTTTTATATTTTTCCTTTTTTATTATAAAATAATAATAATAAATAAATTCCTAGTAGGAATAGCAATAATGATATTTTAATTTATATATGACTGAGACGATTTATCAAAGTTTTTTATAATTTCATATGTCTTTTCAATGGTATTTGATTGGTACATCTGTAATTCAGGAAATATTTTCCATGGTTGAAACTGGGCCATAAGTGAAGATGGATGCTCTTTTCCAAGCAAAGAATAACAAAGATTCAAAGTCATTTTTCTTACTTGATTTTCATCTATAATACCAAAGCTATGAAAGTATTCATGACATAGTACCATAAATAAATATGCATTATATTCTAACAAAGACTTTTTTGATTTAATTATATCAAGTATTCGTTTGTTCATTATAATCATATTTGAACCTAGAATGTGATATGCACCCAATTGCGTTGGCAAAACTTGTAATACCAAACTTAATCCTGCTCTATGCATTTTGAATTTGGCATCGACAGCAGATTTTACCAATTCAAAAACATCATTAAAGTTTTTTACAGATAATAACTTGCTTTGATAAAAAAGCTGCTGCTGCTGCTGCTTCTGTTGGATATCTATAGTGGGTTGTAATGGAGCCTCAGAATCAATAGTTTTAACAGCATCATAGTCAATATTATCATAATTATCTTTTTTCATTTTTTACTGTATTTTATATATATAGTTAAAAAGGCTAATTAATTTATCTAATTTTTCAAAGGGTTTTATAAATCCATCATTAATATTTTCCTTATTTTTATCTTATTGCAATCGGAGGAACAAAATCAAAACTATTATTATTGATACATTCAAAATAATAGGCAATCGACAACAAAATCTCATCTCCATATGGAGGTCCAATTATTTGCAAGCCTACTGGCAGTTTTTCTTTTTTTGTAAATCCTAACGGAATACTAACTGCAGGCAAGCCAATGCTATTGAAAATAATAGTGTTTCTAAGAAGGGCTTCACGAACATTTATTGAAACATCATTACTAACAGAGATTGAATCTTCATTTAATTTTGGTGCAGAAATAATAGTTGTTGGAACAACAATTGCATTTACTTTGTGATTCAATAGAAAAACAAATTCATCTTTTATTTCTTTTATTGTATGTATTGCTTTAATATAATCAATTGCAGATACTTTTGTTCCTTCTATTAACATGTATTTTACCTCATTACTATAATCACTTTTTCTAATATCAAATAATGATTGATGGATATTGGAAGCCTCAGCAAGTCTAACATCTTTCCAGCTTTTATAATATTGTTCAGTTTTTTTTAAATTGAAATATTCTATATTAATGCTATTTGATGATGACATTAAATTCTTTATAAAATTAGAAAACAAATATTCGATAGCAACAGGCAAATAATCAAGGAAATAATTATTGGGAATTCCCAATGTTATTTTCCTTTTTTCAAATTTAAAAGAATTTGGAATTTTAAAGTACCCTTTATTTTTATTTTTATTTTTATTATCAGTTTTTCTTTTAAATATATTTTTTTTACTCAGGCATTGTAATACAATGTATGAATCCAACACATTTTTTGTAATCCAACCTATATGGTCAAATGAAGGGGTTAAAGGAAATATGTCATTTTTGTTGATCAAATCATAGGAAGGTTTTAGACCTACAACACCACAAAGTGCTGCTGGAACTCTAATAGAACCACCAGTATCAGTCCCCAAAGATACTAAAGCCATCCCTGTTGCAACTGCAACAGCAGACCCTCCACTTGATCCTCCCGACATTCTCTTTTGATTCCATGGATTTTTAGAGTCACCATAAAATGGATTTTTTCCTGTTATTCCAGATGCAAATTCATTTAGATTATTTGTTCCTATCAAAATTGCACCTGACTTTTTCATCTGCTTTACAGCTGTTGAATCCATATTAGGAATATAATTTTTAAAAATCTTGGATCCAGCTGTGAACTTTACATCTTTTGCAAAAAACATATCCTTTATTGAAAAAGGTATCCCATGTAAAGGTCCCAAATAATTACCATTTTTTATTTCTATTTCAGCAGCTTCAGCTTGTCTGTAAATTTGATCTTGATCTATAACAGTTATAAATGAATTAAAAAAGGAATTTAATTTATGTATCCTATACAAGCAAACATCAACCAAATCAACAGGTGAAACATCTCCTTGCTTTATTTTAGAAGAGATTTGATTAATAGAAAATAAAGTTGATAAAAGATTATTTTTTTTTACCAAATAATGTTTATTTTAATAGAACTAGTAAATTAGCATTACATTTCTATTTTACCAAAAAAAGAATAAAAGAGTAAAAATATAACAAAGGATTGTTAATTAAAATATTTATAAATAAAATAAAAAATAAAAAAATATATCAAATAGCATTTTATTAAAAATTAAAATAATGCTACTAATATATTATTAACAAGTAACAAATTTTTTTGTTGGTTCGTATATGGAATGTCCATCATCATTTATTTTCCATGCGTTAGCAGTATTTACTGCCTCGATTACGCAAGGAGATATTATTGCACTTCCAATATTTACTTGATTTGTCATAAGATTACCATTGAAATTAGCATGACGTAAGCCTAATACATGACCAAGTTCATGCTTGGCAATTTGTTCTATTTGTATTGGGCTAAATTTTTTATCAAAAGATTCTTTTGATATAGTAATATGAGATTGTCTAATAAATCCCCCCTTATCAACAGAGTTTACCGTTTTTCCAGCTATTATTTTACCTTCACCTTTAAAAGAGATTTTAATATTTTCATCCCCTGAATCCACCTTTACAAATTGAATTTTACCAAGATTTTGATTCCAAGCATTAATTGCATTATTTACCGCATTAACAGTATTTTTGTCACCACCATCAATAGAATAAGTAAGGACACCACTTTTTAATTCAGGACCCCAAGCACAGCATACCTGAATCACATTTTCATTAACAAAACCATCGTCATTACTACGAGATTTTGCAAAGGTGGAGTTTATAGCATTATTACAGGCCACAGAAATAGTTAATACAATTATAAAAAAAATAATTGTTAATCTCAAAGATACATTCATGGATTAATATATTATAACAGATTGTAATATTTGAATTGATATGCTTAAAAAACATAATATAAAAAGACTACAGATAAATTTAATAATATAAAGTATTTTCAAACATTTAGGTATTTTTTAGTTGTTGTTCATTATATATTTTATAAAATATTGAATAATCAAAAGTTCAAAAATATAAAATAAAAAGGTTTTCTAATACATCTTAATTTGGCATTAGTATATCGCATTAATCTGAAAAACAATTACTCTTAGTCATAAATGTTATACTATAATTCTCTATTTTATAAATACTATATTTTTACCCAGTCTCTATTTATTTATAATTCTTAATAATCAACATATGCAACCTACTTAAAATGGTCATATAAAAAAAGGATAAATTTTATATAGTTATATATTGTCATCCATACATTAAACCTTGTTGTTCTGTTATAGAACCTTGATCTCGTTGTTCTTGCTCTGATTTTATAATTTGCTCTAGTTGCTTTTTCAATAATTGTCCTTGTTCCTTTAATTGATCAGGATTTATTTTTAAATTTTCATCTTTTATAATGCTATTATAAGATTCAATTAAAATGGAGGCTCCTTCAGGATCAGGAATTCCACTTGATGAAGGTACAAGTATTGCCGCGCAAGGAATCTGATAAGAAAGACATGCAGATAATAAACCTCCAGATATCCCCCCTATAAAAGTAGTATATTTTTTATTTGAATCCCCAATAGTATTTCGGTTCAAATTGCTTGTTACATCATGGTGAGTATTAGGTAGAGAAACATCTTTTTCTGCATTTTTATTATTGTTATTTTTAATATTATCGGTTATATTTTCATCCATTTCTGAACTTCCTAATATTATAGGCTGTCTATCAGGTCTAGGAATACCTTGAACTGGAATCCCATCTAAAACAAGAACCTCTTGTATGGTATTTTTAATTGCCCAATCCATAACGGTATTAAGCACAGAATGAATACCATTTATTATAATAGGCGCTTCACATACAAGAACACAGACATTTCCTTCTTTGTTAGCATATAAACGAAATGGGTGCCTTAGTTTTCCATCTACATATATTACACCTGGAGAAATATATTCTGACTCAACACAGGCAATCTGATGCATATTTAATTTATCAATAATATAACTTGTGCTGATTGATCCTACAAGACCAGGGCCTGGAAATCCTGCAATCAAAATAGATTTATTTTTTTGTAAATTATTAATGTCAGACATTGTTCTTATAATTGTTGGAGACGTAGAGCTCATAATCATATATTACCTTTATATTTAATATAGTTAAATAGTTAATAATACATATTTGATTTTAATCCTTCACTAATTTAAAAAATTCTATTCATATCAAATTGCCAAACATAGGTAATTTAAGAATAAAAGAAAAAATACTATGATGTTTATATATTGAGAATATTTTTGTTAATAAACTTTTTTTTAGATGGTTAATACATTTATAATATATTATAATAAATTTCAGAATTTACTAAATATAGATATAAAGTCGAAAAATCATGAAATAAAGAATAGAAAAATTTTTTTAGAATTTATGTATTTTTATATTTTTAATCTTGTTAGTTGATATCGTCGCTAATTGAATTATCAGCATTATTAATATTGAGGCAATGATCACCTTGGCCAATTTGAGAACCGGGGGCATTTGTTAAGAAACTAAGAGGTTGAAATCCTTTACTTGTACCTTGTTCTATGAATGAATCTAATCCTGGTTGTGAGTTTGTTCCACATGATTGGCTAATGCTTTGGAATGCAAAGGCATTATTTTCAATTGCAAAAGTTCCTGAAATGACTGCGGTTATCAATACTACAGCAATTAATGTTAAATATGTCCGGTATTTTCTTGTTACTGTAATCATTTTATTCACAACATTATACTATCTATAAGATATTACAATTTCCCAACACATTTAAGCTAGGCATTTCTATTATTTTTTTCCGATTATTTTCTGTAAACAATTTTAGTTATTGAATAAGCATAGGTTTTTTATTGCATAAAGTAATGTTTTTAGAAAATAACTGATAGTAAAAATACATAGATTAAATGAAATAATAAACAATATTTTTATACAGCACTTTATTTATTTTTAATAATAAAAAATTATCAAATAAGAAATTAAAAGCGCATAATCATATATCAATATAAAATCAAGATCATAGTAAAATCAAGTTTAAACATCATAATAAAAAGCAAATTGATTTATTCTTGATTTACCAGAACCAACTTCAGATATCTCTTTATTTTTCAGTTCAAAATAGGTATCAATCAAATCATCATGAAAACAGAGATTAAGATATTTAGAATCACTTTTCAATGCAGATAATGATTTTTCCAAGCTATCTGGTAGTACACCAATTCCCAAATCTTTTCTCTTTGAATCATTCATTTTATAAATATCCTCTTTAATAGGGTCACCTGGATCTATCTTTTGGTTTATCCCATCCATACCTGCAGCTACAATAGCAGAAAATGAAAGATAAGGATTCGACGATGGATCAGGTGCTCGAAACTCAATTCTTTTAGATTTGGCGTTTCCTTTTTCATTTACAGGTACTCTAATTACTGCAGATCTGTTTCCTCTTGCCCAAGCAATATATACAGGGGCTTCAAAACCAGGAACTATTCTTTTATAAGAATTTACAGTAGGCGTTACAATTGCAGCCAATGATTGAGCATGACTAAGCAATCCTCCGATAAAATAGCGTCCAGTTTGACTAAGTTCGGCATAATTATCATCTCCATCATAAAATAAATTAACATTTTTAGATGAAGATTTTGTCCACAAGCTTATGCTAACATGCATTCCTGAACCATTATCGCTATTCTTTGGATTGTTATCATCAAATATAGGTTTAGGCATGAAATTTGCAATTTTTCCATATTTTTTTGCAACATTTCTAACTACATCTTTATATATTTGGACATTATCGGCAGATTTTGTAATATAATTATGCATAAAATTTATCTCAATCTGACCACTACTTGCTACCTCATGATTTAAATTTGTAACATCTATATCAAAACAACTTTTTAATATACTAGCAACTTCAAATCTAAACTCTATTAGTGAATCTTGAAATGCAGGTACATCATATCCATCTTTTGGTCGAATAGGATATTTTCCAACACCATATTGTTCACTAGAAATTATGGTAACATCTTTAATTAATCTATTATTATCATCTTTATCATTATGATTATTTGTAATTAAATTAACATCGTTATTATTATTATTATTATCATCATGGTTGGCTACATCAAACCTTATTTGATCGAAAATAAAGCATTCTACCTCTGCGCCTATCTGACAAGAAATTTGATTTAATGCAAGATGATTCTCAAGAATCTGAGAAACATTCCTAGGATCTTTTAGGGATCTACCTTTATCAAAGCCATTATAAACGTCTGCAATTACGGTATAAATATCATATTCAGATATGGGAATTCTCTTTAGTGTTTCTCTATCAGGTAAAAGAAGCATATCAGATTCATCTATATTTGCAAAACCTTTTACTGAAGAACCATCTAAACCAATACCAGATCTAAAAATATCTTGAATATTTTCCTTTTCACATTGAACATATTTAGCAAGAAATTTTCCTAAAAGATCAGTATATCTTACCTGTACAAATTCTAAATCAAGACTATCTTTTTTATTGTAAAGAGCATCATTTATCATATTCGATACAAATATCTATACCAACAGATAGAATAAATAATTTTATTATTTTAATTATAGAAACATCTAATTTGTTATTTTTTTACAAAAGTAATAGTAGCAATATGATATATATATCCAATCAATGAAAGTATAGGATATTTAACATTAAGAATATAATTTTATAGATGCAAAAATATAATAACAATAGTTAGGTTATACCGCAAGCTAACCATACAAAGGATTTAATTATTGATTATTCAAATCCGATTAAATCATTAATAAAAAAATGTAAAAAGAAATTTCTGTTTGTTTTGAGAAAAGTATTAAATCAATAAATGCACTATTAGAGGCAAGTTATAAGAATAGATATCCATACATTGTTCTTTTTGATTATATAATAAAATTAAAGTCTAGCAGTTAAAAAGATCTTCTGAATCAGTCTAATTATTTGTATTTATATCTATTTTAAAATTTGGACCATTTAACTTGTGTTTTTTATATCTATTAGAAAGATATTAACTTACATAAAGAGAAATTTTAGTTGACTAGAATATTGAAAAGTTGAAAAGTTGCTATACCCAAGAGAGTTAGAGAAAAATTGTGCTGAATAATACGACTATTTGACTTATTTTTAACAAGAAAAGGATTTATTGCAATAAAGGAATTAAAAGAAAGAAATAGTATTAGCATTAGAACTATAATTTGTCTTCATTGTTTAAATAATTCAATATATTGTCAAAATTATTGTTCTATAGTGATGTAATCATTATTTTATTTATAAATAGTAATGTAACAGAGTTCATCTATTATTTTTATAATGAAAATACTTTATTTTTAAATTATGGAGCAAGATAAAAAAAGAAAAGTTCTAGTGAAAGACGATGAATACAAAAATAAATGTATTATAAAATTACCCAAATTAAAGGCGATAATTGTAGAGAATATTCTATCATTGTTATATCTAAAAGATTTTACTATTTCTGAACTTTTAGTTGAACTTCAAAGAAGTTTGCCATATTCTTCATCATCATCATCATCCTTCTCATCTTATAAATTATTTAAAAAATATCTTGTATATCTGGTAGATTGTGAGCTAATATCATACGATGGACAAAGACAAGTATATACGATTGAAGATAATGGCTATGACATATTAATCTGGATTTCTAAAGAAAAAAAGAGACTAATGGCTGAAGGCGAAGATATAATAATCACAATAGAAAGAGGTAGAGTTTAAATGGTAATATTTTATGCTCTGTCAGATATTTATGTAAAAAAATGTTATTTCCATCTTTAAGAATACATGTCTTTTCTTTTTTTAAGGAATACTATTTATTATTGTGATTGTGATTGTGATTGATATAAAGAAGGATGTCAAGTTCAGTCTTATGATAAAAGTATCATAAAAAATCAAACAATGATTGAAGAATAAAACGACATTGAAAATTCGATGAAAAGATCTAATATTATCTGAATATCTGGATGTCTTTTTTTCTAAAACTGTTATTTAATTGGATATTTTATCCTTTTTTGTTACTTTTATCGAAGATCACCATAACTATTTTTTTTTAATTTAAAGGTTATAATCCATTTTTTGATTCCTCTTTATTTCATATTTTGTTTTGGATATCATCATCTAACATCTTTATAAAATTAAAATTTGTATTTGAATGATTACAGCATATAAAAATTCAGCATTTTATTAATTTTATTGCAAATAATTCCAGTTTGATATATACTAGATCAATCTTAAAAAATTTGTCCATGTTTTGGCTTTACATCAATCTACTAATTCAAAACCAGCCCTGATTTGGGTAAGCCATTATAAATTTTGCAATATTTTCTCTCGTTTAAAATAATCATTTGGGTTTATATTTTGTATTTCATCTCTTATTTGTGGATGATTGCTATGAGCAAATATTGATTTATTTTTGCAGTATTTATTAAATAAAGACTAGTGAAATAAAGATGTAAAGCACATACAATATCCTAAAGTTTTTTTTGTTTCTTTTTACTTTATATATCATAAATTACATATAGAAAGAAATCTATATCTTTTTTTGGTTGGCTCTGTAAGTCGCTTAATAGACGGGCATTTTTTATTATTTACTTAATGTTTCGATTAGTGAATATAAAATGAACCATATCCTTATATAATTAGTTAAAGCACAGGTTCTGTTAGATTATGAACTGTAACTACAATGTTGTTAAATATAAACAGGTAGTGAAAAAATATCAATAAAATAGATAAAGATTCTACTGTATACAATAATGATGATCATGGTAACGAGGAAATAGAGTATTTCTATATCAATGATAAAGAAAAAGACAAATTCAACAATACTATCTATTCATGGTATAGCAATGAAAACCAAATATCTGAAGAAAAAACTAGAGTGATATATGGAGAAGAAGAAACAACAAAATTAATTTCGCAAGTATTAAATAATACCAATATTAAATGTGACACCTACACAAATTCTGAAGGTCCTATATTGCTTACGAGATTAGAACAGTTAAGAAAAGGAATGGAAAATATACATTCTAGGGGAATTAAAATTAGATGTATTTCTGAAATAACTGTTAACAACATTAATCATTGCAAAGAATTAATGGAAATGGCCGAATTGCGTCATTTGGATGGTGTTAATGGATACAATGTAGTAAATGGAACAGAATATATTTCCACTATACATTTGCAAGAAGTAAAACCTTTTTCTCATCTTATTTATAGTAATGTACAAGAAATAGTAGAGCAGCAGCAATTTATATTCGATGGTTTTTGGAATAGAGCAGTTTCTGCCGAACAAAAAATAAGAGAAATTGAACAAATATATGAAAGAATAGATATTGTCCCTAAATCAAGCAATGCAGAGCAAATATATTTAGATCTATTAAAATTAGCTAAAAATGAGATAATATTACTCTTTCCCACTACAAATGCTTTTTTAAGGCAACATAAATTAGGTGTTGTTGATTTAATAGCTGATATTGCGATAAATAAAAATATAAAAGTAAGAGTATTGGTACCAAAGAATAGACCGATAGAAAAATTAATTGAACAAACAAAAAGCCAATACAATATAATAAATAGTATTAATAATATTGAATTTCGTTACATTCAACAATTATTAGAAACTGGATCAACAGTTTTGATTGTTGATAATAAAGAGTCGCTTGTAATGGAATTAAAAGATGATACCAAAGAAATATTTAGTGAGGCAATAGGGTTATCCGTATATTCTAATAGCAGGCCAGGAGTATTATCATATGTTGCTATATTTGAAAATCTCTGGAAAGAAACTATGTTGTATCAAGAATTAGAAAAGTCAAATGAACAATTAAAACAAAGCGAAACTTTTCAGAGAGATTTTATAATTACTGCGGCTCATGAATTGAAAAATCCAATTCAACCAATATTAGGACTATCAGGCATGCTAATGAATAACAAGCCTGTAAGTGAGAACCAGCTTTACAATATAATAAAAATTATAAATAGAAATGCACAAAGACTGCTTAAACTTACAAATGATATTTTAGACATTGCAAAAATCGAAACCAGTTCACTTATACTGAATAAAGAAATAGTTAATCTAAGGCTATTTATAATGGATAACATAAATGAATATATAAATCAAGTTCAGAGTAATGATATTAGAAAATCTGAATATACCAATTCATATTATGATAAAAAAGAAGATAACACTTGTGCAAAATTAATATTTTCTGAATCAAAAAAAATAGAGAATAAAAATAGTGATGATGAGCTATTTATGGTAGAAGTAGATAAATCACGAGTATTTCAAATTATGTTTAATTTACTGGATAATGCATATAAATTTACAGACGTAAATGAAACAATAAATATTCAAATAGAAAAAGAATTTGCTGAGGGTAAAGAATACGCTATTATTACAATTAAGGATACTGGCAAAGGTATCGATTCTGAGATAATGCCAAGACTGTTTACAAAATTTGCTACAAAATCTGATAAGGGAACAGGCTTGGGCTTATTCATATGTAAAAGTATTGTCGAAGCTCATGGTGGGAAGATATGGGCTAAAAATAATGAAGATGGAAGAGGATCTTCTTTCTCATTCAGTTTACCCCTTTACAAATAATGATATGGATTTGTTTTTTATTATATCAAGTATTTCGTAATAAAGATGTGTATATATATCCATATGATAATGAATTTAAAAACCCAGGTTGATTACAGATGATTCCTATTGCCATCCCTTATATTGATATATGTAAAATATTCTGGTTCTGTATAAATGAAAGAAATTGATAATCGCATAGCCCATTTCTATTTTGTTATTATTGTTGTCTCTATAAAGTCATATACGATTTATATTCTTGTTCTTATGGTTCAGTAAAGTCTCTAGGTATATTGTAGATTAATAGAGAACTTTTAAAAAGGCATCGGATGACAAATTATATCAAAATTAAAAGAATTAGCTTAGAGTAACGATACACTATAATTATCGGGTAAAATATTGATTAATTATTATAACTTTGGAGCAATGGCAATGGACAATAATAGCTAATTGGGGTGGAATGGTTATTTCAAGATTAATTGATATTGTTTTAAGAACAAAGAATAATAACGATAATAATAAAATAAAAACAAGCCGTTTTATCTATGTAGGGAAACCAATTTTTAAAGGCGAAATCAAAAATAGGCAAGAAAAATATGACAGAAGTAAAGATAAAGTTATTTTTAAAGCCCAATATAGTGAAAAAATAGAATATGGTTATTTTGCAGCCGAGATTATCCCTCCTAAAAATTCACCTTTTCCTAAAGATACTTTCCATTTAGATGATGCAAGTGGAAATACAACATCTTTTTGTGAAACAACCATCAAAGCAAATATAGAAAATGATTGGAATATTCACAATATTCCATCGAACTTAGGAAAAATTCATGGACGCAATGTAAAAACTGACTGGTTTGAATGGACATGGAAAATTCCAGAATACGCGTCCAAAGGAGATTATAGAGTAATAATAGGTTTGTGGAGTGATTTGCCAGATGATGATGACAAAAACATACCCATTCAATTCGCTGAGATCTTTTTATGTAACGGATTCTTATTCTCACTATCAACAAAGAATCCAATCATAAAGATATACAGTATATATACATATCACAACGCAATTGAACCAATTGTTAACAGAGAATGCAGTATTTTATAAATAAGTTTATTCATTGACTTTTAACTCATATTTGCTTTCTATTTATAAAAACTCAATTTCTTTTAAATTTCCATTTTCATAATAAGCAAATACTTTATCCATTATTGTATTTTATAATTTATTTTGATTATTATAAATAATCTCAACCTATTGTATGGACTAAAGTTTCCGATTTAGATATAACAGATATATATAAAGTAACAATAGAGTATAAACAAAATTTTATACAAATTCCTTTTTTATTTTCTTTTAGTATTAGGTTCTATAAACAACTAAAGAAAGTCTTGAACTTATTTGGTAAATATCATTTCAAGACCCTTTGATAAACAGGACCTATAACAATTTGTGTGGGATGTTACAAGTCAAGTATCATAATAAAGATGTTCCTATAAACTTTTTATTAGATAATTGGGTATAGAAATATCTGAATTTTTATTTATGTGAATGTAATTATTATTAAAATTTATCAAGATATTGCATTATAAACTGTTGAATTACTTAATTATTATTGTTCGAAAGGTTAAGTTAATTCTTAGTTGAGATATCTTTTGAGAAGTAGGTAAACAGTGTAACCAATTTATTTGTGTTTTATCTTTCATTACAAGCAAGCTACCATGTTCTAAAGTAAGTGAAACTGTTTGTTTAGTTGTCTTATGCCTAAATGAAAACTTTCTTTTCTGCTCCAAAGATCAAAGATGCAATAACAGGATTATTTCCTAAAGATTTTTCATCATCAATATGCCAAGCTATACCAATTAGCACAAGTATGCTAAACAATTTATCCTGATAAAACATAAAACACAAAAGCTATTTGGATCCTCGCATTATTCTATCTATTCTCAATGTCATCATTGACCAAATCCAAATTGGTTAATCTATACAAAAAAGAAAATCATCCAAAGGTGAAAGAAAGACTATTACTAATTATCAAAGTACGAGAAGATAGACAAATTCCTCTTTGTGTTGCAAAAGATATGCATAGAAGCAACAATCCTTGGGCTTCAGATTGGCTAAAAAGATATGATAAA
>Ga0134125_10003712_pt1 | contig 17597 bp, 18 predicted proteins | sample KB31751_FD_96464 | JGI IMG/M metagenome (GOLD analysis project Ga0134125, IMG submission 96464) | Terrestrial soil microbial communities with excess Nitrogen fertilizer from Kellogg Biological Station, Michigan, USA - KB3-175-1 | ecosystem: Environmental > Terrestrial > Soil > Unclassified ...
CATCGTCACGGTCACGCGCGATGGCGGCCGGCCGCTGCTCATCGAGGTGCAGGCGCTCGTCGACCGCATGCGCTTTGGTGCGCCGCGGCGCATCGCCCAGGGTCTCGATGCCAACCGCCTCGCCATGCTGCTCGCAGCCGTGAACCGCCATGCCGGTATCTCGCTGCAGGAGCACGACGTGTTCGTCAACGTCGTCGGCGGCATCGAGATCGCGGAGACGTCCTGGGACCTGCCGGTCGTGATCGCGCTCGCCTCGAGCCTGCACGGGCGCGCGCTGCCGGCGGAGCTGGTGGCGTTCGGCGAGATCGGCCTCACCGGCGAGGTGCGGCCGGTGGCCTATGGCGATGAGCGGCTGCGCGAAGCGCAGGCGCAGGGCTTCAGGCTCGCGGTGGTGCCGCAGGGCAACGCGCCGCGCAAGCCCGGGGCCGAGCTGCGCGTCGTCGGCGTGTCGCGTATCGCCGAGGCGCTCGAGGCGGCGCTCGGCCCGCGCAGCTGAGCTCAGGCCGGCTTGGGCGTCTCGGGCGCCCGCACCCGCACGGTGCGGATTGCATTGTCCCCGATCTGCAGCACCTCGAACTCGTAGTTACCGACCCGCAGCATGGTGCCGGTCTCGGGGATGGTCTCCAGGTGCTCGAGCAGCAGGCCGTTCACGGTCTTCGGCCCGCCGGTCGGCAGCGCCCAGCCGAGGGCGCGGTTGAGCGCCCGGATGGTGGCGCTGGCGTTGACGATGAACACGCCGGCACGCTCGGCGTGCACGTCCTTGTGGGTCACGGTGGCAGGATCGGTGGTGAATTCGCCGACGATCTCCTCCAGCAGATCCTCGAGCGTCACCAGGCCCTCGATGTCGCCGTATTCGTTGACGACGAATGCCAGGCGCCGCCGGTTGCGCTGGAAGTAGGCCAGCTGCACGTTGAGCGCGGTGCCCTCGGGCACGAAGTACGGTTCGCGGCCACGCGCCAGCTCGATCAGGCGCTCGCGCGTCAGCGTGCCGCGCACCAGCTCGTTGGCCACGCGCTTCATGTGCAGCAGCCCGATGAGGTTGTCGAGCTCGCCGTCGTACACCGGCAGTCGCGTGTGCGGCGTCTGGCTGAGCTGGTCGAGGATGTCCTCCCAGCTCTCCCGCACGTCGATGCCGGAGATCTCCTGGCGCGGGATCATGATGTCATCCACCGTCACGCGCCCGAGGTCGAGGATCGACAGCAGCATCTGGCGGTGGCGCGCCGGGATCACCGGCGCGGCCTCGGTCACCACCGTGCGCAGCTCCTCGGCGCTGAGCGCTTGGGTGCTGGCGCGGCCGCGCCCGACCCCGAACAGCCGCAGGAAGCCGTAGGCGAGGCTGTTGGTGAGCCACAGCGCCGGGCGCGCCACCAGCACCAGCACGCGGTAGATGCCGGCCGCGTGCAGCGCCACGCCTTCGGGGTTCGAGGCGGCGTAGATCTTCGGCGCCAGCTCGCAGAACACGATGACGACGATGGTGAGTGCGGCGCCGGCGAGCGGCACCGCATAGCGGTAGCCGCTGCGCTGCGCGAGGATGGTGGCGATCGCGGAGGCGAACACGCTTGCGGCGGCGAGAATCACCAGGTTGGCGCCCAGCCACTCGTCGGGCTTCTGCAGCAGCCGCTCGAGGGTGCGGGCGGTGCCCGAGCCGCCCTCGGCGCGGTGGCGGATGCGGTAGCGGTTGACCGACAGCATGGCCACTTCGGTGCCCGAGGAGAAGGCGACGATGACGAGCAGCACGAAGAGCGTGAGCAGCAGCGGGGTCGTCGAGGCGAGATTCAAGGTGGTGTTCCTGCAGACTCGGTCCCGCGTAGCATAGAAGCTTCGGGGCGGGGAGCGGGAAACGGCCGCCTCCGCCCCTATAATCCGTCCCCCACCCGCCATCGCGCTGCATCATGTTCGACCAGCTGACCGAACGCCTCTCCCGCACCCTGGACGGCCTGCGTGGCCGCGGACGCATCACCGAGGACAACGTCGCCGAGGCGCTGCGCGAGGCGCGCATTGCACTGCTGGAAGCGGACGTGGCCCTGCCGGTGGTCAAGAGCTTCATCGAGGCGGTCAAGGTCAAGGCGCTGGGCGCCGAGGTGCAGGGGAGCCTCACGCCCGGACAGGCCTTCATCGGCATCCTGCACGCCGAGCTGGTGCAGCTCATGGGCGGGGCCGGCCACAGCTTCCGCCTGCGCGCGCAGCCGCCGGTGGTCCTGCTGCTCGCGGGCCTGCAGGGCGCAGGCAAGACCACGACCGCGGCCAAGCTGGCGCGGCTGCTGCAGGAGCGCGACAAGAAGCGCGTGCTGCTCGCCAGCACCGATGTCCGGCGCCCGGCGGCGATGCTGCAGCTCGAGCGCCTCGCCGGGCAGATCGGCGCCGAGTATTTCCCGGCCGAGAGCAGCACGGCCCCGGCGGCCATCGCGCGGGCGGCGCTCGAGCGCGCCAGGAGCGGCGTGTTTGACGTGCTGATCGTCGACACCGCCGGGCGGCTGCACGTCGACGCGGAGCTGATGGCGGAGGTGCGCGACATCGACGCCGCCGTCGGCGCCGCCGAGCGGCTGTTCGTGGTGGATGCCATGGCCGGCCAGGACGCGGTCAACGCCGCGCGCGCCTTCGGTGCCGCCCTCGCCCTGACCGGCATCATCCTCACCAAGGCGGACGGCGATGCCCGGGGCGGCGCGGCGCTGTCGGTGCGGCAGATCACCGGCCAGCCGATCGTGTTCATGGGGGTGGGCGAGAAAACCGAGGCCCTCGAGCCGTTCGACCCCGGGCGCATGGCCTCGCGCATCCTCGGCATGGGTGACGTGGTGTCGCTGGTCGAACAGGTGCACCGCCAGGTCGATCACGACGAGGCGCAGCGCCTGGCGCAGAAGGTGGTCAAGGGCAAGGGCTTCGACATGCTCGACCTGCGCAGCCAGCTCGAACAGCTGCAGAAGATGGGTGGCGTCGGGGCGCTCATCGACAAGCTGCCGGGGGCGGCGGTGAAAAAGGGTGCGGTGTCGGCCGATCAGGGCGACCGGCAGGTGCGGCGCCAGATCGCCATCATCAATTCCATGACGCGGCGGGAGCGGCGCAACCCCGGAATCATCGACGGCTCGCGCCGGCGGCGCATCGCCGCCGGCTCCGGCGTCCAGGTTCAGGACGTGAACCGCCTGCTCAAGCAGTTCCTGGAGATGCAGCGCGTCATGAAGAGCATGAAGGGCGGTCGCCTGCGGGCCCTCATGGGAGCCCTCAAGGGGGGCATGCCGCCGGGGTTCCCGGGCCGCTGAGCCCCCCCGGGTCCGCGCAAGGCGCGCGACCTGCAAAAAAGTGGCGCAGGAACCGTGTGTTGCGTAGAATCCGCGCTCTTTTTTGGGCGGCCCAAACGGTGCCGTCCACCGCAACGAGAGCGATACGATCATGGTAACCATTCGCCTGACGCGGCGTGGGGCGCGCAATCAGCCCTTCTATCACATCGTCGTCACCGACAGCCGCAAGCGCCAGGGTGGTCCGAGCCTGGAGCACGTGGGCTTTTTCAATCCGATCGCGCGCCGCAACGAGCAGAAGCTCAAGCTCGATCTGCCGCGCATCGACTACTGGGTAGGCCAGGGCGCGCAGCCCTCCGAGCGGGTGCGCCATCTGGTGTCGTCCTACCGGAAACAGGCCACGGCCTGAGCCGGTAGCGAGGCGCCGCGGCCGGCGCCGCGGCGGAACAGCGGGTGGCTTGGGTGGAACTGGGGCGCCTCGGCGCGCCCTTCGGCATCAAGGGCTGGATTCACGTCGAGTCGTACACGGACCCGCCCGCGGGACTGCTCGAGTACCGGGAGTGGGCGCTGCGGCTCGCCAACGGCGAGCGCCTGACGCGCCGCGTGGAGCAGGGGCGCCCGCAGGGCGCGGCGCTGGTGGCGCAGCTCGAGGGCGTCGCCGACCGCGAGGCGGCGGCGAAGTTCACCGGCGCGGTGATCGAGGTGGAGCGGGCGGCGCTGCCGGACCCGGGTGAGCGCGAGTACTACCGCGCCGACCTCGTGGGCTGCCGGGTCAGCAACCTCGAGGGCGCGGACCTGGGTACGGTGAGCCATTTCATCGACGCGCCGCGCGGTGCGGTGATGGTGACGCGGACGCCCGGGGGGCGCGAGCACTGGGTGCTGGCAGGACCGGCGCACCTGCGTCGCGTGGATCTGGCGGCGCGGGCGATTGTGGTGGACTGGCCGGCGGAGCTGGAATAGAAGGCTCCATGAAGATCGAGGTCGTCACGCTCTTTCCGCGCATGATCGCCGGAGCGCTCGAGTTCGGTATCGTGGGGCGGGCCGTGGCGCGCGGGCTGCTGACGGTCGGCACCGAGGACCCGCGCGCGTACGCGCTCGACGTGCACCGCACGGTCGATGACCGGCCGTACGGCGGCGGGCCGGGCATGGTGATGAAGCCCGAGCCGCTGCTGGCGGCGATCCGCGCCGCGCACGCGCGCCTGCCGCCGGGCAGCCCGCGGGTGTACCTGTCGGCGCAGGGCGAGCGCTTCGCGCAGCGCGAGGCGCGCGAGCTCGCGGCGCTGCCGGGGCTGCTGCTGGTGGCGGGCCGGTACGAGGGCGTGGACGAGCGCGTGGTCGAGCTGGGTATCGACCGCGAGCTGTCGGTGGGCGATTACGTGCTGTCCGGCGGGGAGCTGCCGGCGCTGACGGTGATCGATGCGCTCGCCCGGCTGCAGCCCGGGGCGCTGGGTGATGAGCGCTCGAGCCTCGAGGAGTCCTTCACGGAAGGACTGCTCGAGGGGCCGCACTACACGCGGCCGGAAGTGTTCGAGGGCCGCGCGGTGCCGCCGGTGCTGCTGTCGGGCGATCACGCCGACATCCGCCGCTGGCGCCTGGCACAGGCCGTGGCGCGGACGCTGGCGCGGCGGCCGGACCTGCTCGAGGGCGCGGAGCTCACGGGCGCCGCGGCGCGGGTACTGAAGGAATTACGGAGCGGCGGCGCTGAGCCCGCCGCGCGCGCCGCAGGTGCGGCCGCAGGCCAAGATCGAGGTAAGTGACATGAGCAGCAGAATCATTCAGGAAATCGAGAAGCAACGCATGACCCGCGAGGTACCGGACTTCAAGCCGGGCGATACGGTGGTCGTGCAGGTGAAGGTGGTCGAGGGCGACCGCGAGCGCGTGCAGGCCTACGAGGGCGTGGTGATCGCGCGCAGCAACCGCGGCCTCAATTCCTCGTTCACCGTGCGCAAGATCTCTCACGGCGAGGGCGTCGAGCGCACCTTCCAGACCCACAGCCCGGCGATCAGCGAGATCACCATCAAGCGCCGCGGCAGCGTGCGACGTGCCAAGCTCTACTACCTGCGCGATCTGTCGGGCAAGGCGGCGCGGATCGAAGAGAAGATCTGACGACGCGCGGCGGCGCTGGCGGCCGCGGCACCGGAGATGAGGCCATGACGGCGCGTTCATTCTTCGCAGGGCTGTGGCGCGGCCTCGACGGGCTGCGCAAGGTGCTGCATCTCATCGTGCTGCTGCTGGTGTTTGGCCTGGTGTTCGCACTGCTGCGCGCCGGCACGCCACACATCCCGGCCCGTGCCGCGCTGCTGGTGCAGCCCGAGGGGCGGCTGGTGGAGCAGCTGTCGGGCGACCCGTGGCAGCGCGCGGTCGAGCAGGCACGCGGTGACGGCCACGCCGAGACGCTGCTGTGGGACCTCATCGACTCCATCCATGAAGCCGCCGGCGATGCACGCATCCAGGCGATTGCGCTCGATCTGGAGAGGTTCGACGGCGGTACGCAGCCGGCGCTGGAGGAACTCGGCGCTGCGCTGCGCGGGTTCCGCGCCAGCGGCAAGAAGATCATTGCCTACGGCACCGAGCTGACCCAGGAGCGCTACTACCTCGGCGCACAGGCCGACGAGCTGTACCTCGATCCGATGGGCTTCGTGCTCATCGACGGCTACGACCGCTACCGCACCTATCTCAAGGACGCGCTCGACAAGCTCGGTGTCGACATCAACGTGTTCCGGGTCGGCGCCTTCAAGAGCGCGGTCGAGACCTACACGCGCAACAGCATGTCGCCCGAGGACCGCGAGGAGAGCCGGGCATACCTGGGGGCGTTGTGGAGCACCTACCAGGAGGGTGTGGTGCGCGCCCGCAAGCTTCCCGCCGACGCGCTCGTGCAGTACGTCAACGGACTCGCCAAGTCCGTGCCGGCGGCCGGCGGCGATGCCGCGCAGGTGGCCCTGAAGGCGGGCCTGGTCACGGGGCTGAAGAACCAGCTCGAGACCGAGCGGCGTCTGATCGACCTGGTCGGCGAGGACGACAGCGACGGCTCGTTCAACTCGGTGGCGGTGGCCGACTACGTGCGCTATGCGCATGCCGAACAGAAGCTGCACGCCCAGGGCAAGGCGCGCGTCGGTGTGATCATCGCCTCGGGCGAGATCCTCGACGGCGAGCAGCCGCCCGGCACCATCGGCGGTGACAGCCTGGCGCGCGTGATCCGCAGCGCCCGCCTGGACAAGAACGTCAAGGCGGTGGTGCTGCGCGTGGACAGCCCGGGCGGCAGCGTGCTCGCCTCCGAGGAGATCTACCGCGAGCTCAAGGCCCTGCGCGCCGCCGGCAAGCCAGTGGTGGTGTCGATGAGCGGCTACGCGGCTTCCGGCGGCTACTACATTGCCGCGCCCGCGGACGAGATCTGGGCCAGCCCGGCGACCATCACCGGCTCGATCGGCATCTTTGCCATCATCCCGACCATCGACAAGACGCTCGGCAAGATCGGCGTGGGCGTGGACGGCGTCGGTACGACGCCGCTGTCGGGGCAGCTGCGCCTCGACCGGCCGCTCGGCGAGGACGCGCGGGCGCTGCTGCAGTCGCAGGTGGCGCGCGGCTACGACGAGTTCCTGGAGCGCGTCGCCGCCGGGCGCAAGAAGACACGCGAGCAGGTCGACGAGATCGCGCAGGGGCGCGTGTGGGCGGGCGGCGATGCCCATCGCCTTGGGCTGGTGGACCAGCTCGGCGGCTTCGACGACGCGCTCAAGGCCGCGGCGCGGCGCGCCAAGCTGTCGAGCTATGCGCCCGAGTTCCTCCAGCCCGAGCTCACCTGGCGGGAGGAGCTGGCACTGGCGCTGAGATCACGCGTGGCGCGGGCGCTGTTCCAGGCCAGCCCCTCCGAGCGGGCCCTCGGCCAGATCGCGCAGCGCCTGGATCCCGTGACGCGCGAGGCGGCGCGGCTGGCACGCTTCAGCACCCCCAACCACCTGTACGCCTACTGCTTCTGCGAGACGCGCTAGCCGCGCGGCGCGCCGCGGCGGCCCGCTACAGAGTCGACCAGTCGAGGATGACCTTGCCGGACTTGCCGGAGCCCATGGTCTCGAAGCCCTGCTCGAACTCCTGCACCGCGAAGTGATGGGTGATGATCGGGTCGAGCGTGAGCCCGCTCTGCAGCAGGCTCGCCATCTTGTACCAGGTCTCGAACATCTCGCGGCCGTAGATGCCCTTGAGCGTCAGGCCCTTGAAGATCACCTGATTCCAGTCGATCGCCATCTCCTCCGGCGGAATGCCGAGGATGGCGATCGCACCGCCGTGGTGCATGGTGCGCAGCATCTCGCGGAAGGCCGAAGCGTTGCCCGACATCTCGAGCCCGACGTCGAAGCCCTCCTGCATCCCCAGGTCCTTCATGGTCTGATCGAGCGACTCGCGCTGCACGTTGATGGCGCGCGTCGCGCCCATGCGGCGCGCCAGCTCCAGCCGGTAGTCGTTGACGTCGGTAATCACGACGTGGCGCGCGCCGGTGAAGCGCGCCACCGCGGTCGCCATGATGCCGATCGGGCCGGCGCCGGTGATGAGCACGTCCTCGCCCACCATGTTGAAGGCCAGCGCGGTGTGGGTGGCGTTGCCGAACGGGTCGAGGATCGAGGCGATGTCGTCGCGAATCGAGTCCGGCAGCTTGAAGGTGTTGTCGGCGGGGATCGCCAGGTACTGCGCGAACGCCCCGGGACGATTGACGCCCACCCCGACCGTGTTGCGGCACAGGTGCCGCCGGCCGGCGCGGCAGTTGCGGCAGTAGCCGCAGGTGATGTGGCCCTCGCCCGAGACGCGGTCGCCGGCCTTCAGCCCCTTCACCTCCGAGCCGAGCTCGACGATGCGCCCGCAGTACTCGTGGCCAACCGCCATCGGCACCGGGATGGTCTTCTGCGCCCAGGCATCCCAGTTGTAGATGTGCATGTCGGTGCCGCAGATCGCGGTCTTGGCGATCTCGATCAGCACGTCGTTGGGGCCCACCTGCGGCTCGGGGATGTCCTTGAGCCAGATGCCGGGGGCGGCTTCCTGCTTGACCAGTGCTTTCATGTTGCAGCCTTCGCAATCACGCCGAGCTCGCGCCCGACGCTCGTGAACGCGTCCAGGGCGCGCGTCAGTTGGTCGCGGTTGAGCGCGGCGGACATCTGGGTGCGGATGCGCGCCTGCCCCTTGGGCACCACCGGGTAGGAGAAGCCGATGACGTAGACGCCGCGTGCCAGCAGCGCATCAGCCATGCGCCCGGCGAGGGCGGCATCGCCCAGCATGACCGGGATGATCGGGTGCTCGCCCGGCTTGAGCGCAAAGCCCGCCGCCTCGAGCCCGCCGCGGAAGAAGCGCGTGTTGTCGAACAGCTGTGCGCGCAGCTGCGGGGTGTGCTCGAGCAGGTCGAGCACGGCAAGGCTCGCGGCGGCCACGACCGGCGGGATGCTGTTGGAGAACAGGTACGGCCGCGAGCGCTGCCGCAGCCACTCGATCACTTCGCGCCGCGCGGCGACGTAGCCGCCGCTGCCGCCGCCGAGTGCCTTGCCGAGCGTACCGGTCAGGATGTCGACGCGCGCGGCGACGCCGCAATGCTCGGGCGTGCCGCGCCCGTGTGCGCCCATGAATCCGGTGGCGTGCGAGTCATCCACCATGACGAGCGCGTCGTAGCGCTCGGCGAGATCGCAGATGGCGCCGAGTCTGGCGATGAAGCCGTCCATGGAGAACACCCCGTCGGTGGCGATGAGGCGCGTGCGTGCAGCGCTCGCCTCCTTGAGGCATTTCTCCAGCTCGGCCATATCGCTGTTGGCATAGCGCAGGCGCTGCGCCTTGCACAGGCGGATGCCGTCGATGATGCTGGCGTGGTTGAGCGCGTCCGAGATCACCGCGTCGCGCTCATCGAGCAGGGTCTCGAACAGTCCGCCGTTGGCGTCGAAGCACGAGGAATACAGGATCACGTCCTCGGTGCCGAGGAAGCGCGCCAGACGCTCCTCGAGGGTCTTGTGGATCGACTGCGTGCCGCAGATGAAGCGCACCGAGGCCATGCCGTAGCCGTACTCATCCAGTGCCCGCTGCGCCGCCGCGCGCACCTGCGGATGGTTGGCGAGGCCGAGGTAGTTGTTGGCGCACAGGTTGATGACGTCCCGGCCGCCGGCGTGCACGACGCCGCCCTGCGGGCCCTCGAGCACGCGCTCGCCCTTGTACAGCCCCTGCTCGCGCAAGCCCTGCAGCTCGCCGCGCAGCCGTTCGATGAGCGTCTGGTTCATGGGACGCAAGTATACTTTAGGCTGATGAGTGCACCTCCGCCTGCCGCCGCGCACGGCGCCGCGCGCCTGGACCGCTGGCTGTTCGCGGTGCGGTTGTTCCGCTCACGCACGCTCGCCGCCCAGGCGGCGAGCGGTGGGCGGGTCCACGTCAACGGCGCGCGGGTGAAGCCCGCCCACGAGGTCCGGCCCGGCGACCAGATCACCCTGGTGCGCGGCGCGGTGGAGTTTGAATGCACGGTGACGGCCGTCCCGGCGCGGCGTGGTCCCGCGCCCGCGGCGGCGCGCTGCTATGCGGAGAGCGCGGCGAGCGTGGCGCGCCGCGCCGCCTTCGCCACCCAGCAGCGGCTCGCCGCGGCGCTCACGCCCCGACCCCGCGAGCGCCCCGGCAAGCACGAGCGTGCGCAGCTGCGCCGCCTGCGGGGTCGCATTTGAGCCCCTGGAGGTCGCCGCAAAGCATGTCAGGGCGGGCGCCAGGTTGCAGACTCGCGCCGACGCCCCCACTCAGGCTGCAGGCGGGCTCCGTCCCGGGTTAGGCTGCGCAGGTCGCGCACGAGGGATGCGCCAGAGGTTGGTGGCATGACCCTAAGCGTCTTTGACATTTTCAAGGTCGGGATCGGACCCTCCAGCTCGCACACCATGGGGCCGATGCGGGCGGCGTGCGAGTTCGTGCGCGGCCTGAAGCGCGACGGGCTGCTGGCGGGCACCAGCGAGATCGCGGTGCGCCTGTACGGCTCGCTGGCGCTCACCGGCGTAGGCCACGGCACCGACCGCGCAGTGCTCGCGGGACTCGAGGGCGCGCTGCCCGAGAGCGTCGATCCGGACGAGATCGAGAAGACCGTGGCACGCATTCGCAGCACCGGTCGCATCCGGCTGCTGGGCGAGCATGAGATCGCCTTCGATCTGCCCATGCAGCTGCTGTTCATGAAACACGAGCGGCTGCCGCGTCACTCCAACGGCCTGCGCTGCACCGCGCTCGGCGCCGGGCCGCGCGTGCTGCGCGAGGAGGACTACTACTCGATCGGCGGCGGCTTCATCCTGCGCGGCGACGAAGCCGAGGCGCGCGAGGCGCACGAGCACGCCGCGCCGCCGTACCCGTTCAGTTCGGGGGCGGAGCTGCTGGCGCTGTGCAGGGAGCACGGACTCGAGATGTTCGAGCTGGTGCTGGCCAATGAGCGCAGCTGGGCTCCCGAGGCCGAGGTGCGCGCGAAGCTGCTGCATCTGTGGGCGGTGATGCGCGGCTGCGTCGAACGCGGCTTCCACCAGACCGGCCTGCTGCCCGGAGTGCTCAAGGTGCGCCGCCGGGCGCCGCGCCTGTACCGCATGCTGACCGAGAGCGGCGCGGCGCGCCCGCTCGACGTCATGGACTGGGTCAACGCCTATGCGCTGGCGGTCAACGAGGAGAACGCCGCCGGCGGTCGCGTGGTTACGGCACCCACCAACGGCGCCGCCGGCATCGTGCCGGCGGTACTGCACTTCTACCGTCGCTTCGAGCCCGGCGCCAACGACGAAGGCGTGATCCGCTTCCTGCTGGTGGCCGCGGCGATGGGCATGCTCTACAAGCGCAACGCCTCCATCTCGGGGGCCGAGATGGGCTGCCAGGGAGAGGTGGGCGTCGCCTGCTCGATGGCCGCCGCCGGGCTGGTGGCGGCGATGCAGGGCACCAACGAGCAGATCGAGAATGCCGCCGAGATCGGCATGGAGCACAACCTCGGGCTTACCTGCGACCCGGTAGCGGGCCTGGTGCAGATACCGTGCATCGAGCGCAATGCCATGGGCTCGGTCAAGGCGGTGAATGCCGCGCGGCTCGCCATGCGCGGTGACGGCTCGCACAAGGTGTCGCTCGATCAGGTGATCGCGACCATGCGCCAGACCGGCATGGACATGTCGACCATCTACAAGGAGACCTCGCAGGGAGGACTCGCGGTCAACGTGCCTGAGTGCTGAGATCCGGTGCGCCCGGCCGCGGGCGACCCGGACCGGAGTTCAGCCGAAGATCCCGAACAGCCCCTTGGCCGGCTCCTCGCGCTGCACGTCCTTGACGCAGGCGGGGCCGATGGCGCTCCAGTGCGGCGTGTCGAACGAGATCGAGCACACCGCCGCCGTCGCCAGGCCCGCCATGCCCCCCTGCGGCACCAGCAGCTGCACCAGCTCCGATACCCCGGGGTTGTGGGCAATGATCAGCAGGTGCGCCACGCGCGGCCCGGTGGCGTGCACGACGCTCATGAGGTCGGTGGCGCTCGCCAGGTAGAGCGCCTCCTCGCGCAGCACGCGCCGCGGCGGCAGCGACAGCTCGCGCGCCACGATGTCCGCGGTCTGCTGGGTGCGGCGCGCCGGGCTCACCAGCAGCAGGTCCGGCACCAGCTCCAGCTCCAGCAGCCGCCGCGCCATCGCCTCGGCGGCGGTCGTACCGCGCCGGTTGAGCGGCCGCTCGAGGTCGGAGACCCGGGCGTCCTTCCAGCGTGCGTCGGCGTGACGCATCAGGGTCAGGCGCTTCACGCGGCGGGATCCTCGAGCAGCAGCCGCCCGTCCTGCTCGCGCACCCGGTAGGTACGCAGCGGCTCGTAGGCCGGCGGTGTGAGCGCCTCGCCGCTGCGCAGGCAGAAATGCGCGCCGTGACGCGGGCAGATGATCTGGCAGTGTTCCACTTGTGCTTCGCCGAGGGATTCGCCGTCGTGCGTGCAACGGTCTTCTACGGCATACAGCTCCGGCCCGCAGCGTACGACAACCACCGCGACGCCGTCGACTTCCACGCCGAGAGGCCGGGCCTCGCTCACCGCGTCCGCGTCCCCGACGTCGATCCAGCTTGCGCTCATTGCCTCAGAACGGTTCAGAACATGCCGGTCTGCAGGCGCGCGGCCTCGGACATCATGCTCTGGTTCCAGGGTGGATCGAAGATCAGCTCCACCCGCGCCTCGCGCACCGTGGGGATGCGCCCGATCTTGTCGCGCACATCCTCCACCAGGATCTCGCCCATGCCACAGCCCGGCGCGGTGAGGGTCAGTTTCACGTCCACGGTGCGCGTGCCATCCTCGTTCGCGCTCACGTCGCATTCGTAGACGAGCCCCAGGTCGACGATATTGATCGGGATTTCCGGATCGTAGCAGGAGCGCATCTGCTGCCAAGCGAGCTTCTTCACATCTTCCTCATTCGCGTTCGGCGGCAGCTCCGGCGGCTTGGCCGTCTCCTGGCCGATGGCGTCGGCGTCTTCGCCCGCGATGCGGAACAGATTGCCCTCGAGGTATACCGTGAAACTGCCGCCGAGGGCCTGGGTGATGTAGCCGGCCTGGCCGGGCTTGAGCTTCACCTCCTGGCCGGCGGGCACGATCACCGCCCGCACCTCGCGGTTGACGACGAACGGCTCGTTCTCGTGGCGGCGCACGGTCCTATTCCGTGGAGATGCTGGCCCCGCCGCGCTCGAGCGCCGCGTTCAGGGTATGCCAGCACAGGCTCGCGCACTTGACGCGCGCCGGGAACTCGCGCACGCCCGAGAGTGCGGCCAGCTTGCCGAGGGTGGGGTCGGCGACGGCCTCGGTACGGGTGAGCAGGGCGTGCACTTTGTCGAACAGCTCGCGCACCGCCGCCCGGTCCTTGCCCTTGACCGCCTCGGTCATGAGGGAGGCCGAGGCGGTGGAGATCGCGCAGCCCTTGCCCTCGAAGCGGATGTCCTCGATACGCGAGCCATCCATGCGCAGCGACAGCGTCAGGCGGTCACCGCACAGGGGGTTGTGTCCTTCGGCATGGCTGTCGGGCGCGTCGAGCTGCCCGAAATTGCGCGGACTGCGGTTGTGGTCGAGGATCACGTCGCGGTAGAGCTCCTTCAGGTCCATCAGCCGAACACCTCGCGCGCCTTGCGCAGCGCGGCCACCAGGCGCTTGACGTCGCCGGCGGTGTTGTAGCAGCCGAACGACGCGCGCGCGGTGGCCGGGATGCCGAAGAAGGTCATCACCGGCATGGCGCAGTGATGGCCGGTGCGCACCGCCACGCCCTCGGCGTCGAGGATGGTGCCGAGGTCGTGCGCGTGCACGCCCTTCATGGTGAAGGACAGCACCGAGGCCTTGTGGGCAGCGGTGCCGACCAGCTCGATGTCGGGCAGGCGCGTCAGCTCCTCCGTCGCCAGGCGCAGCAGCTGCTGCTCGTGGGCGGCCACCGCCTCGATGCCGAGGCCCTCGAGATAGTCCATGGCGGCCGCCAGCCCGACGGCCCCCGACATGTTGGGCGTGCCGGCCTCGAACTTGTACGGCAGCTCGTTCCAGGTGCTCTGCTCGAAGGACACCGTGAGGATCATGTCGCCGCCGCCCTGCCACGGCGGCATGGCCTGCAGCAGCTCCTCGCGGCCATACAGCACGCCGATGCCCGTCGGCCCGTACAGCTTGTGGCCCGAGAAGGTATAGAAGTCCGCGCCCAGGGCACGCACGTCGACGGGAAGGTGCGGCACCGCCTGCGCGCCGTCCACCAGCACTACCGCACCGTAGCCGTGCGCGGCGTCGATGATGCGCTTCAGCGGCAGCACCGTGCCAAGGGCATTGGAGACGTGCGCCACCGCCACCAGGCGCGTGCGCGGGCCGAGGAGCCTGGTGAATTCGTCGAACTCCAGCTCGCCGCGGCGGTTGATGGGCGCCACCCTGAGCGTGCAGCCGGTCTGGTCGCGCACCATCTGCCACGGCACGATGTTGGCGTGATGCTCGAGCGCCGTGATCAGGATCTCGTCGCCGGGCCCGAAGCGCGTGCGGCCGTAGGCCTGCGCCACGAGGTTGATGGCTTCGGTGGTACCCCGCACGAAGATGACCTCGCGCGGCGAGCGCGCGTTGATGAAGCGCCGCACGCGCTCGCGCGCGCCCTCGTAGGCGGCGGTCGCCGCCTGGCTGAGCGCGTGCACGCCGCGATGCACGTTGGCGTGCGAGTGCGTCTCGTAGTCCTCGACCGCGCGCAGCACCGCCAGCGGGCGCTGCGATGAGGCCGCGCTGTCCAGGTACACCAGCGGCCGGCCATTGACGGTCGTGGCGAGGATCGGGAAGTCGGCGCGCACGCGCTCGGCGTCGTATGCGGGGCGCATCGGGGACACGTTTGCCGCCATCACAGTAGCTCCCGCAGGGTATCGTCCTGCAGCTGGCCCACCAGTCGCTCCTCGATCTGACGCCGCAGGCCGGGCAGCTCGATCTTCGCCACCACGTCGCCGAGGAACGCCCACTTGAGCAGGCGCTGCGCCGTTTCGCGCGTCAGGCCGCGCGACAGCAGATAGAACAGCATGTCGTCATCGAGCTTGCCGGCGGTGGCGCCGTGGCTGCAGCGCACATCGTCGGTGTAGATCTCCAGCTGCGGCCGCACGTCGATCTCGGCCCCGGGGCCGGCCAGCAGGCCGCGCAGCGACTGGCGCGAGTCGGTGCCGCTGGCGCCCGGCGCCACCACGATCTTGCCGTTGAAGGCGACGCGGGCGCGTCCCGCGGCGATGCCGCGGAAGATCTGCTCGGTGCGTGCGTTGGGAGCTGAGTGCTCGACCACGGCATAGGCGTCCTGCACCTGCTGGCGGTCTCCCAGGGCGGCCACGGCGAGCGTCAGCTCGGCGCGCTCACCCTCGAGCCGCACCGTCACCGTGCTGCGTGCCGACTGGCCGCCGGTGGCGGTGCCGTGCAGGCGGTAGGTGGCCCGCGCGGCCAGGCGCGCCGTCAGGGTGTCGAAGTAGGTGCTGCGGCCGTTCAGATGCTGCAGGCGGTAGTGCGCGCAGCTGCCGCCGGAGCCTACCGCGACCGTCACCGCGCCGTTGACGAAGCTCGGCAGCTCGGCGCCGCTCAGGTGCCGCTCGATGAGCGCCAGCTGCGCGCCGGGCCCGACCTCGACCTGCACGCGCGGGTAGGAGGCGCCGTGCTCCGCGTCGGCCGCGGCGATGAACAGCAGCTCAAGCCGCGCCGTGGCGGCGGCGGCTACGCCGACGGTGAACCCCTGCGGGGCGAAGGCGGCGTTGAGGAGCGCAAAGCGCTCATCAGCCGACCCGGCCGTCACGGTGCCCGCCGTGCCGTCATGCAGGGCGAGCGTTGCGGCGGCGCCGCCCAGCGGGGCCGACAGCCCCGGCGCCAGGACGCCGTCGATGAACACGTAGCGCGCGAACTGCGGCACCGTGGGGGGCAGCAGCGCGGCGGTGACGGGCGCGGCATGCCCGCCCGCGGTTGCCGCCGGCAGGTAGCGCAGCTTCTCGAGCGTGCGCAGGTTGGCGTATTTCCAGTTCTCGTCGCGCGTGCTCGGCAGTCCGGCAGCCAGGAGCGCCTCGAGCGCGCTCTGCGCGGCACCCAGGGCCGGTCCGGTCAGCGCCCGGGCGGCGCTGGCGTGCTCGGCGGTGAGACGCTGGGCGAGGGCGGGGGTGAGAGAGCTCATGCCGCCTCGCCTGCGACCCAGTCGTAGCCGCGGCGCTCGAGCTCGAGCGCGAGGCTGCGGTCACCGCTCTTGGCGATGCGGCCGCGCACCAGCACGTGCACGAAATCGGGCGTCACGTATTCGAGCAGGCGCTGGTAGTGGGTGACCAGCACGCAGGCGCGCTCGGGCGAGCGCTGCGAGTTCACCCCCGCGGCGACCACCTTGAGGGCGTCGATGTCGAGACCGGAGTCGGTCTCGTCGAGGATGGCGAGCCGCGGCTCGAGCACCAGCATCTGCAGGATCTCGTTGCGCTTCTTCTCACCGCCCGAGAAGCCTTCGTTGACACCGCGCGACAGGAAGCTGTCCTCCATGCGCATGAGCGCCATCTTCTCGCGCACCAGCCCCAGGAACTCGAAGGCATCCACCTCGGGCTGGCCGCGCGCCTTGCGTGCGGCATTGACGGCCGCCTTGAGCAGATACACGTTGTTGACGCCCGGGATCTCCACCGGGTACTGGAAGCCGAGGAACAGGCCGGCGCGGGCACGCTCCTCCGGAGCGAGCGTGATCAGGTCGCGGCCCTCGAACAGCACCCGGCCGCCGGTGACCTCGTAGCCCGGCCGTCCGGCGAGCACGTAGGCGAGGGTGCTCTTGCCCGAGCCGTTCGGGCCCATGATGGCGTGTACCTCGCCGGCGCCGACTTCGAGCGTCAGGCCGTTGAGGATCGGCTTGCCGTCCACGCGGGCCTGCAGGTCCTCGATGCTGAGCATGGCCGTGCGTGCGCCCATCAGCCCACCGCGCCTTCCAGGCTCACCGCCAGCAGGTTCTGCGCCTCGACCGCGAACTCCATCGGCAGCTCCTTGAACACCGACTTGCAGAAGCCGCTCACGATCATGTTGACCGCGTCCTCGGCGGTGATGCCGCGCGACAGGCAGTAGAACAGCTGCTCGTCGCTGATCTTGGAGGTGCTGGCCTCGTGCTCCACCGTGGCGGTGGGGTTCTTGGCTTCCACGTACGGGAAGGTGTGCGCGCCGCACTGGCCGCCCATGAGGAGCGAGTCGCACTGGGTGAAATTGCGTGCCCCGTGCGCGCTCGGCAGGATCTTCACCAGGCCGCGGTAGGTATTCTGTCCGTGGCCGGCGGAGATGCCCTTGGAGACGATGGTGCTGCGCGTGTCCCTGCCGATGTGGATCATCTTGGTGCCGGTGTCCGCCTGCTGGTGGTTGTTCACCGTGGCGACTGAGTAAAACTCGCCGATCGAACCCTCGCCGCGCAGCACGCAGCTCGGGTACTTCCAGGTGATTGCCGATCCGGTCTCGACCTGGGTCCAGGAGATGTGCGAGTTGCGGCCGCGGCAGTCGCCACGCTTGGTGACGAAGTTGTAGATGCCGCCGCGACCGTCGGCATCGCCGGGGTACCAGTTCTGCACGGTCGAGTACTTAATGTAGGCATCCTCGAGAGCGACAAGTTCGACGACCGCGGCATGGAGCTGGTTCTCGTCACGCTGAGGTGCACTGCATCCTTCGAGGTAGCTGACATAACTTCCAACATCGGCGATGATCAGCGTGCGCTCAAACTGCCCGGTGTTCAGAGCATTGATGCGGAAGTAGGTCGAAAGCTCCATCGGGCAGCGCACCCCCTTGGGCACGTACACGAACGAGCCGTCGGTGAACACCGCGGAATTGAGAGTCGCGAAGAAATTGTCGGTATACGGCACAACGCTTCCGAGGTATTGCTCGATCAACTGCGGGTGCGTGCGCACCGCTTCCGAGAACGGGCAGAACAC
>Ga0134125_10003713_pt1 | contig 17591 bp, 18 predicted proteins | sample KB31751_FD_96464 | JGI IMG/M metagenome (GOLD analysis project Ga0134125, IMG submission 96464) | Terrestrial soil microbial communities with excess Nitrogen fertilizer from Kellogg Biological Station, Michigan, USA - KB3-175-1 | ecosystem: Environmental > Terrestrial > Soil > Unclassified ...
CGGCGCGCGATGCGGTTGTTCCCCGATGCCAGCATCGGACCCGATACGCGCTTCGTCCTCGTACAGGAGGAGAAGGCCCAGAAAGTCGCGCTGCGCGAGCTCTTCGCCGGTGACCTCAAACTGACGACGCCGCTGCTCTGGTTCAGCTACTTCGCCGAATCCTTCACCTATCTCGGCTTCACCGCCTGGCTCAGCACGATCATGGAGACGGCGGGCCTGTCGCATAGCGAGGCTGCCTTCGCGTTCTCTTATGCCGGCTTCGGCGGCATCGCGGTGCTGCTCTGCATGTCGCGGCTGCTCGATCGTTTCGGGCCGAGCGCTTCGGTCTTCACGGCGATCATCGGCATCAGCGGCATGCTGACGATCGGCGTGCCTGGGCTTTCGGTCGCGTCCTACATGCTGCTCGCCGTGATCGCGCATGCTTTCTGCGCCGGCACGCATAACTCGCTCAACAGCACGGTCGGGATGTTCTATCCGACGCGCATCCGGGGCAACGGTATCGGCTGGGCGACGGCGATGGGCCGCATCGGCGGCACCACCGGTCCGCTGGTGCTCGGCTATGTCTTTTCGGCGAAGGTGTCGCTCGATACCCTGCTCTATGTCGTCGCCGGACCATATCTCGTCGTGATGGTGCTGAATTTCATGTTGGGCCGTATCTTCCGGCGCCAATTCCGTACGCCTGCCGTTGCAACTGCTGGGGAATAGAATCGTGGCCGATTTCTTCCGTATCGACGTTCATCATCACCTCGCGCCGCCAGCCTATCTCGATGCGATGGGCGAAGAAGTCGGCCCGCCACTCAAAGCTTGGTCGCTGGCTAAGTCGCTCGAGGATATGGATCAGGGTGAGGTCGCGACCTCGATCCTGTCGGTGACCCAGCTCAACATGCGCCTTGGCGACGCGGAAAAGATCCGGCGCGTGGTGCGCGAGTGCAACGATTATTCGGCAAAGCTGGTCGCCGATCACCGCGGGCGTTTCGGCATGTTCGCGGCACTGCCGATGCCGGATGTCGACGGCTGCCTCAAAGAGATCGCCTACGCCTACGATGTGCTGAAGGCCGATGGGATCGGCCTCTATACCTCGTATCACGACAAATGGCTCGGCGATCCGGCCTTCGATCCGATCTTTGCCGAGCTCGACCGGCGCAAGGCGGTGATCTACGTCCATCCCGCGACGCCGGATTGCTGCGTCAATCTCGTGCCCGGCATTCAGGACGCGAATATAGAATACGGCACGGATACGACGCGGGCGATCGCGCGCATGATCTTCGGCGGCGCCGCGCAGCACTTCCCCAATGTGCGCATCATCTGGTCGCATGCCGGCGGGACGATGCCGTATCTGATCGAGCGCTTCATGCGCACCTCGACCTTCCCGGAATGGCGCCAGAAGCTGCCGGGCGGCTTCCTGCCCGAGGTGCAACGCTTCTTCTACGACACGGCGCAAGCATCGAACGGCGTCGCGCTATCCTGCGCGCGGAAAGTGATCCCGCCGTCGCGTTTCGTTTTCGGGACGGATTACCCCTATCGCAGCGCGAAGGAGCATGTCGAAGGGCTGCGCCAATCCGGCGTCTTCGACAATTGGGAGCTGCGCGGCATCGACCGCACGAACTTGACCGGCATCCTGCCGCAATACGCGACCGACAAGCCGGTCGGCGCGACGGGGCGGCGGAGTTAACTGGCCACTGCCAGTTAATTCATCGTCATTGCGAGCGCGTTAGCGCGAAGCAATCCAGTCTGTTTCGACCACTGGATTGCTTCGCTTCGCTCGCAATGACGATTGTGAGATAGCCTTACTTCGTGCCAGCCAGCGCCTTCTTCTTCGCGCGGTCGGCGTCCGTCTCGACGCTGTCGAAGCCGTGCTGCGACAGATCGAACCAATTGCCCTCGGGATCGCAGCCGCGATATTCCGCATAGGGGCGTGTCGACGGGCGCTTCTTCGGCTCTTCGGTGCCGGCGGCGACGAGTTGCTCCGAAATGTCGGCGACGTCGTCGACCTGGAAGCCGAAATGGTTGAGACCGCAGGCCGCTTCGCCTTCGAGCCGCTGCGGCAGGATGGCGAGGCTGATATAGCCGTCCGTCAGGAACCAGGCCTTGCCCTCGGTCTTGGTCGGATCGGTCTTGTAGGCGACATCCAGCTTGAAGACATCGCAATAGAATTTGGCGACCTTGTCGGGATCGCGGACGAACATGGCGAGGTGGCGGATTTTCGGCCGTGACATGAGCGTTCTCCTTGCGAAGCGGGATTTATTTCAGGAATTTCTCGGTGATGATCTGATCGTCCGGCACCGCGCGCTCGATGAGCTTCAGATCGACCAGCGATTGTTGCACGGCGGCGAGCTTCTTGCGGTCGAAATGGCCGTCGGTGAAGAAGGTCGGCATTTCGAGGTCGTAGCCTTTGGACGCGATGGCGTCGGGCAGCCGCGTCGCTTTCTGCGTGATTTTGACCGTTTCGGCCTTGTGATCCTTCATGTAGCGGATCGTCTCGAAATAGCCGGCAAGGAATTTGCGGAGCGTATCCGGATGTTCGTTCATCATCGTATCGCTCGCATAGACGATGTTAGCGATGAAATTCGTGATTTCCTGACCGGCATTGGCGAGGACGCGCACCTTGCCTTCACCCTCGAGTTGCAGCGAGCGCGAGGTCGGGCCGATGATGCCGTCGACATTCTTGGTCAGAAGACCGGCAACGATGCCGTTCATCGTGCCGAGATAGGCGAGCTTGAAATCGTTCGGTCCGATGCCGTGCTGGCTCAGAATGGTTTTCGCGATCCAACTCGTGAACGAGCCGGTGGTGCTGACGCCGATCGTCTTGCCTCTGAGGTCCTCGATCTTCTTGATGCTCGTGTCCTCGGCGTTGATCACGAGCGACAGGGCGGCGAGATCGTTCCCATAGGCCGCGACGCCTTTCTCGGGTGCGCCCTTGGTCAGGAAGAGGATGTCGGAGCCGGTGCCGCTGATCACGTCGAGCGCGCCAGCATCCATCGCCTGATGCATCTTGGCGCCGCCGGCGAAATCGATGCGCTCCACATCGAGCCCGTATTTCTTGAAGATGCCGACCGCATTGCCGATATCGGGCACCGAGAAGGAGAAGCTGGTGGCTTCGGGTGTGCCGATGCGGACCTTCTCGTCAGCCTGAGAAAGGCTTGCGGAACAGATCAGAGCGATGGCGGCGGCACTTATGATACGAGCAAACATGCTCCCTCCCGATGTTTTGTCGGAAGGATAGCGCGCGATATCCCACTCGTCATTGTGAGGCCGCCCTAAGGGCGGTCTCGCAATGACGATGTGGGATTACCGCGTCAGCGTGCGCCAGCGCAGGAGGCGCTTCTCCGCCGTCACCAGAGCGTAGTTGGTGAAGAAGCCGAGGACGCCGAGCACGATCGTGCCGGCATAGAGCTCGGGGCTGCGGAAGCTGCGCTGCGCCATCAGGATATTGAAGCCCAGGCCGGTCTGCGCCGCCTGCATTTCGGTGACGACGGCGAGGATCAAGGCGATCGCAAGGCTCACGCGCACGCCGGCGAAGATGTCGGGGAGGGCGTTGGGCAGCGCTACCTTCCAGATGAAGGCCATCGATTTCATGCGCATCGCCGCGGCCATCTCGACGAGCTGCGGCGGGACGCTGCGGAAGCCGTGATAGGAGCCCAAAAGCACCGGCCAGAGCGCGCCGAAGGCGATCACGGTCACGGCCATCTTGCTGGTGAGGCCGAGGAAGAGGATCGCCGGCGGAATGATCGCCGAAGCGGGCAGCGGACGCAGGAACTCCAACAGCGGCTCGAGATAGGCGCGCACCGGGCCCGAACGGGCGATCGCGCCGCCGAGCACGATGCCGGCGAGCGAGGCGAGCACCCAGCCATAGAACATGCGTAAGGCCGTGGATGCCATCGGTCCCCAGACGTCGCCGCGTTCTTCCATGGCCCAGAAAGCGCTCCAGGTACGGATGGGCGAGGGAAAGAAGACCGGCGAGATCAGCCGCGCATCGGCGGCAAGCTGCCAAATATAAATGACGGCCGCGGCGAAGAAGACGGCGGCGATCTTCAGCAATATGCCACGGCGGCTGATCATGGCGCTTCCGCCCCTCCCGGCTGATAGCGCCGCAGCCAGCGGCGATCGATGGTGAGAAGCAAGGTATTGAAGGCCCAGCCGGCGAAGCCGACCCAGAGCAGCTCTGCCCACATCAACTCGGGCCGCAGCGATTGCGCGGCGATGATCATGCCATAGCCGAGGCCTTGCGGATTGAGCACGATCTCGACGGTCACCGCGACCACCAGCGCGACGCCGGCGCTGACGCGGATGCCCACGGCAATGCGGGCCATCGCCGCAGGCAAAACAATACGCCGCATTCGGCTAAGCGTCGGCATCTCCAAGGTCTGGGCGACTTCGAGGAGCCGCGGCTCGATGCCGCGCACGGCCGAGATGGTGACGATCAGCACCGGCCAGACGGTGGCGTAGGTGATGACCAGCATCTCCATCCGCACGCCGAAGCCGTAAATGAGGAGCGCCAGCGGGATCAGCGCCACCGCCGGAATCGGTCGCACGGTATCGAGCGTCGGTCCGACCACCGCTTCGAGGATCGGCGACAGGCCGATGCAGATGCCGAGGCAGATGCCGATGGTGCTGCCGAGGGCGAGGCCGAGAAGCGCGGTCTGGAAAGTCTGGAACGTCGCGAGCAGCAGGCTGCCATCGAGCAGCGCGTTCCAGCCGGCGACGGCGATCTCGCTTGGCTGCGACATCGTATCGTGCGGCAGGACACCGGTTTGTGCACCGACCTCCCACAACACGATCAACGTGATCGGAATCAATGCACCGCGATAACGCCCGAGTTTCATACCAACGTTCCCTATTCGCGTTCTTATTTATTCCGCGGATCTCTATTCGGCCGCTTGGGGCAGGTCGAGCGGATAGTCCGGAATCTTCGCCAGTTTGCCCTTCGGCACGTCGATATTGAAGAGCCGCGCCGCGTTGAGGCCGAGGATGTTGCGCTTCTGCTTCTCGTTGAGGAAGGGCAGGTTGGCGATCGAGCTCGGCGGGTTGAAATCCCAATGCGGCCAGTCCGATGAGAAGAGAAGCTGATTGTCGGCATTGATCGCTTCGAGGGTCGCCTCGGTCAGCTTCAGGTTGCTCGTTTCCAGCGGCTGTGTCGTATAGAACATCTCGCGCATGTATTCGCTCGGCCGGCGCTTCAAGAGCGGCGCTTCCGAGCTGCGCATCAGGTACTCGCTGTCGAGCCGCTGCATCAGGAACGGCACCCAGGCGAGGCCGCTCTCGATCCAGATCACTTTCAGCTTCGGAAAGCGTTCGGGCAGGCCGTTCAGGACCCAGTTGGTCATGTGCAGCACGCTGAAATGCACGAAAGAGATCGCATGCATGCCGATGAAACGGTTGATCTGCATCATCGATGGATCGCCCCAGTAATAGCCGGCATGGAAGGCGAGCGGCTTGCCGGTCTCCTCGATGGCGCGATAGAGCTTCATATACTGGTTGTGATGAACCGGCTTGTAGCGCGTCGCGGTGATGCAGAAGCCGATCACGCCGGGCTTGTCGCCGAATTCCTTGATCGCCTCCATGCAGGCGTCCGGCTCGCAGAACGGTAGATAGACCAGCATCTTCATGCGCGGCTGCTGCGGCAGGATCTTGTCGGTCATCCAGCGGTTGAAGGCCTTGCCGAGCACGACTTCGACATCCGGCTGCGGATGCATGCCGAGCTGCAGCATCGGTGTCGGGAACACGATCTGGTAATCGATGCCCATCGCATCCATGGCGCGCTCGGTGAGCACGACCTGGCGATGCTTGCTCTTGTGATCGGAATTCTCGCCCTGCATGTGATCATGCGGGATGCGGCCGAACACGTCCTGCTGGCTCATCCCCGGCGAGATGTTCATCAGTGCCCCGGCGCCGCCGCCGGCGCGGTCGCGGAAAGATTGCGCCCACTGGCGATAGACGTCGCTGTCGATCAGATCGGTGATCTCGTTCCAGAATGCGATCTCGGTGACATGCGCGTCGACATCGACGACGAAGTAATCCGCGATCTTCTTCGCATCCTTCGCGGCATGGGCGAGGATGTCGCGCGTGTCGCTGTGGACCGTGATCCGCGGCAGCTCGCGCACCGTCGCCGGGATTTTACGCATGCCGTTCCCGCCGGCTTTGTTGGGTTGAGGCATCGATTTCCTCGAAAAGCTTACGCTTGGTGCTTGGCCGAACTTTAATTCAGGCTTGGGCCAAAGAAAAACCGATTCTGGGGCGAGTGGCGGGCGCGGCGGCTTGCTCGTGCCCTGCCTTGTTTCATAAGGGGCGCTTTCACAAGGCCATGCTTCAGGGAAACAGGTCGCGCATGAGCGCAAATCTGAAGGACGGGGCGGCGCAGTTGCCCTACTGCGGCTTTTGAGGCGCAGGATGGAGAGGGTTTGAGCCGTACATAAGAAACCCCTCTCCGCCCTTGAGAGCGGAGAGGGTAGGGTGAGGTGGGTGAGATTCAGATGATATCTGTGCCGCTGCGGCACACCTCACCTTCCCACGCTACGCGTGAGCCCCCCTCTCCCCGCAAGCGCGGAGAGGAGCTAATCAGCGTGCGTATTTCGGCAGGAGCTTCTCGGCGTTGCCGCGCTCGATCGCTTTGAGATCGGCGTCGGAAAAGCCGCATTCGCGCAAACCCTTCACGTGGTCGTCGGCGTTGCGGTAGGGGAAATCTGTCCCGAACAGCAATTGCGAGACATTGACCAGCTTGGTGATCGACGACATCGCGAAAGGATGCGAGGCCTGTGCCGTGTCGTAGTGCCAGCGCTTCAGATAGTTCACGACGCCGTCGGGCACGCGCTCGGCGAGCTGCTTGTCGGACAGCGGGTGACGCGTATAGCGCTCGAGGATGTAAGGCATCGTCCCGCCGGCATGCGAGAAGATGAATTTGATGTCCTTGAACTTATGTGCCGCGCCGCTGAAAAGGATGCGGGCGATGGCACGCGACGTGTCGGTGGCGAATTCGATCACCGAATCATTCACCTCGGGCATCAGCGCGTTGGCCGAGCAGGTCGGCGCCATCGGATGGGTGTAGAGCACCGCCTTGCGCCGGTTGAGCTCCTCGAAGAGCGGGAAGTAGTGGGGATCGCCGAGCCACTTGTCGCCGATATTGGTCATCATGTTGATGCCATCGGCTTTCAGCGTGTCGAGCGCGTATTCCATCTCCTTGAGGCTCGCCTCGACATTGAGGATCGGCAGCACCGCGAAGACGCCGAAGCGGCCGGGATGATCCTTGGCCTGCTTCGCCATGAATTCGTTCCACTCGCGCGCCTGCTTGATCGCGGCGGCCTGGTCGCTTGGCCACACGATGATGGGATGATTGAGCGAGAGGATCGAGGTCTGGACGTCGTTCTTGTCCATGTCTTCGAGCGACATGGCCGCGGTCCAGTCCTTCATGTTCGGCGGCACGGCGCGGCGGCCATTGGCGATGGCCGCGGTGGGCGTCGGATGATGATGCACGTCGATGCGGAATGGCTGAGCCATCAATTTCTCCCGGCTGGTTGCGGGCGACTATAGGAGGCTGGCCCCTTTAACGCTATCGGGCCACCGCGCTATCCCGCGCGTCTCAGCGTACGTCGATATTCTCGTCCTCGAAGACGCGCTGGATCGCCGGGCGCTTGCGCATCTCGACATTGAAGGCGGTGAAATGCGGCATCTCCTCCTTCATCGCGAAGCCGCGCTGCAGCCCCCAGGTATAGAGCACGAACGCATAGTGATCGCAGACCGAGATCTTGTCGCCGAACATATAAGTCTTGCCCGCGTAAAGCTTGTCGACGTCTTTCAGGTAATTGTGAAAGGATTCGAGGCCGACTTTCTGCATGTTCGGGTGCACCGCTTTGTCGCTCGCATAGCGATAAGCACGGCGATAATGCGCTTGCGCGGGATGAACGGTCGAGGCGACCCAGCCGATGAAGGACAGCATCTTCGCTTCGGTCACCGGATCGTCGGTCCAAAAGCCGAAGCGCTTGCCGAGATAGGGCAGGATGGCGATGTTCTCGGAAATCCAAGCGCCATTGTCGAGCTGGAGCACCGGCACGCGCGAATGCGGATTGACGTTCTTCTTGTATTCCTCGGTGTATTGCTCGCCGCCGCCGCAGTCGACTTTGCGGGCGACGTATTTCTGGCCGCTATCCTCGAGCACGAAATGCGGCGCCATCGAGCAGGCGTTGGGGCAATAAGCAAGCGTCAGCATAATGCGTTCCTCCTTGTCATGTCCCGTTAGGCGTGAAGCTGGCGACGCAACTCGCCAAGCAGTGCCGGAAGTTCTTGCGCATTACGGCAAGCGGCGAAGATGTTGAAATCCGGCCGTTTCACGATGATGTCGCTTTTATATTCATCCATGAGCTGACCGTAGCGGCCATCGATATCGGCGAAGCCGCCATCGCCGAGCCGGACGACTTTGCCGCCCAGAGAATTCCAGAAATCGCGATCGCCATCGCTCAGCGCCGCGAGCGGATCGCCGCCGCGCGCCAGAATGATGAAGCCGCGGCCGGCCACATCGTCGAACTGGCCTTCGCGCTCGCCGCGTATTTTGGCTTGCGGGAACGCGTCGCCGGCGCCCGGCTTGCCGCTGGCCACGAAGCCCTTCTCGAAACCGGGCACGCGGAAGGCGATGAGCTTCGCCTCGAGCGCCTGGTTCGCTTTCGCCGCCTGCATCGCGCGGAGTTGATCGTCGCGGAGCTTGACCTTCTCCGGCTCGCGCTCGTTCACATGCAACCCGACGCGCATGCTCTCGACGATGGTCGCGCGCGCGCTGGGACCGCGCTCGGACTCATAGGTGTCGAGGAAGCGATCGTCGGCTTTGCCTTGCAACGCCAGGCTGAGCTTCCAGGCGAGGTTATGCGCGTCGCGGAAGCCGGAACACAGGCCTTGTGCCAGGAAAGGCGGCATCTGATGCGCGGAATCGCCGGCGAGAAAGGCACGGCCCACGCGCCATTGCTTGGCATAGAGCGATTGGAATTTGTACGAGGCGACACGGATGAGCTCGAAATCTTCCGCTGTGCCGCCTTCCGGCCGGTCGAGACGGCGCCATACGCTTTCGGGCTTCACCGCATCTTCCGGCGATTCATCGGGGAAGATCATGAACGACCAGCGGCGGTGGTTCGGCCCCATATACAAGGTGACGCCGGGCTGCTCGGGTTCGCAGAGCTGCCGCATCGCCGGCAGATCCGGCCGCGGCCGGAGCAGCTTGGCGTCGACCACCAGCCAGTTCTGGTCGAAGCCGAGATTCTCGTATTCGATGCCGAGCGCGCTGCGGATGAAGCTGTTGCCGCCATCGGCGCCGATGAGGTAGCGGCCTTGGAACGTACGTGTCTTGCCGTCGCGGTCCTCGGTGGTGACGGTGATGCTGTTCGCATCCTGCTTCACCGCGCGCGCCGTCTGGCCCTGGAAAAGCTCGACATTGGGCACGGCGCGTGCCGCGATATCGAGCTCTTTCTCAAACGAGGGTTGGTAGATCGAGGTGTATTCCGGCCAACCATGGGTCGCGAGCGGCGCGACATCGCTCGACAGCAAGATCTCGCCGTGCTTCGCGAGTTCGTAGACCGGCAAGAAGTGGGTGTAGGGCCAGATCGTTTCGAGGCAGCCCACTTCCTGGAACATGCGCAGCACGTCGTCATGGACGATGCCGACGCGCGGCAAGTTGTAGAGCGTCGTATAACGCTCGACCACGGCGACGCGATGGCCGGCGCGGCCCAATAGGATCGCTGCCAGCATGCCAGTGGGCCCATATCCCACGATTACGACGTCATACATGTTTTAACCGCCTCTCAAATCCTTTATCTGCGCCGACTTCGTGACGAGCGCTTAGCACCTCTTATATTATTGTTGTAGTGCTGTGGTGAATGGAGATTCGCGTGGAACGGAAAGCCGACCGTATCGAGCATCCGATCGAGTTTGGTGCCAACGAACAGGTGCAACGCAAGCGGGTAGTGTTGCATAGCGACGATTTCGCCGCGCAGTCGCCGTTCCTGCGCCTGTCGGAAGATTGGTTCGCGGCGCCGGGCGGTTTTGAGACGCACCCGCATCGCGGCATGCAAACCGTGACGCTGGTGCTCGACGGCGCGTTGCATCACCGCGACCATACAGGCGCCGACGGTGTGTTGCGCACTGGCGACGTGCAATGGATGACTGCGGGCCGCGGCGTATTGCACAGCGAGATGCCGTATGGGCGCGAACGCGCGCATACGCTGCAGCTTTGGCTCAACCTGCCGGCCACGGCGAAGATGATTCCGGCGCGCTATGTCGATCAGCGGGCGGCGGCCGTGCCGGTGCAGCGCGAGGCCGGTGTCGAGCGTCGCGTCTATGCCGGCAATTTCGACGGTGTCGCGCAGCCGCATGGCAGCGAATGGCCGATGATGCTGGTCGAAATTGCAATGGACGCGGGCGCGACCTGCCGCCAGGCGATCCCCGCCGGCTACCGCGGCTTTTTGTATGTGCTCGAGGGCAAGGCAAAGATCGGCGCCGACGGACGCAGCATCACGGCACCCGATGTAGCTTGGTTCGAGCCGACCCGCGGCGCTGCGCCCACGGCTAACGATACCATTCCGATCGTCGCCGAGGAGACATTTCGCGCGCTGCTTTACGCCGGACCGCCGATCGACGAGCCCGTCGTCGCCTACGGGCCTTTCGTCATGAACTCGGTCGACGAAATCCGCCAAGCCTTCACCGACTACCAAACGGGTCGTCTGGTCGGCTGAGCCGATCATTGCGCGACATAGCGCTCGAAGAGGGCGAGGGTGCGCTCGAGGGCGAGTTTCGAGCTCGCCTCGTCATAGCTTGTCTCGGCGCGATGCCAGCAATTAAAGCCGTGCTCGGCGGGGTAGACGTAGACCGGCAGCTCGGGTTGCGCGGCTTTCAGCTTGTCGACGACCTCGCGTGGGATGACGTGATCGCGTTCCGCAAAATGGATGATCGTCGGGCATTTTGGTTTGTCGTTGTATTGCTTGGCCATATCGGTTGGGTAGTAGCAGGACGCGGCCTCGATCCCGAGCCGGCAGGCCGCCATGAAAGCGACCGACCCGCCGAGGCAGTACCCGACCGCGCCAACCTTTAGCGGGCGCAGCGCCGCGATCGTGGCTGCGATATCGAGCGGCAGGGTCTTCTGCCAGTCGATGCCGGCGCGCAGCGTGCGGATATGCGGAACCTGCGAACCGTCATAGCCGAACACGGCGTTGCGCTCTTGCCGGTCATAGACTGACGGCGCGATCGCGCGATAGCCGCGCGACGCGTAATCATCGCAGACCGAGCGGATATGCTCGTTGACGCCGTAGATCTCCTGAACCACGACGACCCCACCTTTGGGCTTGCCGGCCGGGTCGGCGCGATAGGTGGAGAATGTGTGGCCGTCGTCCGCCGTGAGGCTGATGAACTCGCCCATCGATATTCCTCTCTACTACAGATCAGCGCTTGATCGGATCGCTCTTGTCGGGATTGGTGAAGGCGAATGCCTCCTTGTAGGCCGGCCGCGCTTGGATGCGCGTCCACCAATCGGCGAGGCGCGGGCGCTTCGCGGCGCCGACCATCTCCGGCCGCTTCAGCACTTCGATACGATTGATGAACGGCGCCATCGCGATATCGGCGAGCGAATACTCTTTACCGGCAATCCACGGGCCATTGGCGAGCGAGTCTTCCATCATGCCGAGGAGGTAATCGAGCGCGGTATAGGCCGCGTTCTCCTCGGCTTCGGTCACACCATGCTTCAGGCGATGGAGGAAGCGCGCCATGATGATCGGGTTCGGGCAATTCGCCGCCGCGCGATCGAGCTGCTCTTGCGTGTAGGGCTTCTGCGCCAGGCGCACGGCATGGCGCGGATTGTGCGAGCAGGTGTTCACGTTGCTATGCGCGATCTCTTCCGAATTGAAGATCCAGATGCGCATCTGCGCCTTGGCGTAATTGTCTTCGGGGCGCAGACGGATCGTCGGGAAGCAATCGTCGAGATATTCGAGGATGACGTTGGACTCGATGATGATCTTGCCGTCGTGATCGATCGCCGGGACGACGCCCTTCTGATTGAGCTTGCGATAGAACGGTTCCCAATGCTCGAAAGTGAACAGGTCGATATGCTTGCTTTCGAAGGGGATCTTCTTTTCCGCAAGGCACATCCGCACCTTCTGCGAGCAAACCGAACTCCAGTAGTGATAGAGCGTGAGCATGAGCGTTCCTCCACGGCGAGAGCCCGGCTTTGGGGCGGAATGAGCGGACGCTATCGGCCCCTGGAATAAACCGGAAGTTCTTCCTTCTTCTAGTGCTATAACCACCGGGTTATGACCGACCCCGACCAGCAATGGGAGCGCCGCATTGGACGGCGCGTCACTCTCCGCGACCTCCATATCCTCCTGGAGGTGTCGCAGCGCGGCAGCATGGCCAAGGCGGCGAGCCGTCTCGCCGTGTCGCAGCCGGCGGTTTCCAAGGCGATCGCCGATCTCGAGCGCGCGGTCGGTGCGCGGCTGCTCGATCGCGGCCCCGGCGGCATCGAGCCGACGGCGTTCGGCCGGGTTCTGGTCAAGCGCGCGCTCGCGGTCTTCGACGAGCTGCGGCAGGGCATCAATGAGCTCGAATTCCTCGCCGATCCGACGACCGGCGAGGTCCGGATCGGCTGTCCGGAATCCATGGCAGCGGGGCTCGTTCCCGCGGTCGTGGAGCGCTTCACCCGGGACTACCCGCGCATGGTGCTGCGCATCGCCCAAGCGCAGACCGTGACGCTCGAATTCAGCGAGTTGCGCGAGCGCAAGGTCGATCTGATGATCGGCCGCATCGCGCGGCCCTTCAATGAGGAAGAGCTGTCGGCCGAGATCCTCTATGATGAGCCGCTGCATGTCGTCGCCGGCGCGCAAAGCTGTTGGGCCAAGCGCCGCAAGCTCAGCCTCGCCGAGCTCGCGGATGCGCGCTGGATACTGACCCCCCCGACCGAGGTGCTGAGCTCGCCCGTCGCCGCGACATTCCACTCCCACGGATTGGAGCCGCCGCGCGCGAATGTGTTGTCCTTCTCCTTCCATCTCCGCAATCACCTGCTGACGCATAGCGATTTCGTCTCTTTGATTCCGGCCTCGATGCTGCGCCTGTTCAATGCGCGGCAAGCCGTGCTGAAGGCCTTGCCGGTCGATGCCGTGTTCGAGCCGCTGCCGGTCGCGATCATCACCCGCAAGAACCGGACGCTGTCGCCGGAAGCGCAACTGTTCATTGCCTGTGCGCGCGACATCGCCGGGACAATCGCCAAGACGCCCGAATTCAGGCAAGCGGCTCTCCGGCGCCGCGTGCGCTCGCCCGCCTGACGGGAGCGCGCTTTCCTTCGTTCTGGCCTTGGCATAGGCTTAGCGGCAACGAAGCCTGAACAGGGAGGATTGTCATGCGCCGCGTCATGCTGATCGCTGCCGCCATGGTCTTCGCGCTGACCGTTGCCGCGCGTGCCGACGAGCCGACACCGCTCAAGATCGGCTGGATCACCGTGCCGATCTCGCTCGTGCCGATCTTCGAGGCGAAGAAGGACGTCACGCGGCACTACGGCAAGAGCTACACGCTGCAAGCAATCCATTTCGCGGGCAGCACACCGCAGATCACGGCCCTCGCCACCGGCGATCTCGATATCGCCGAGCTCAGTTTTTCCTCGCTTGCCCTTGCGATCCAGAATGCGCACATGGCCGATCTGCGCATGATCGCCGATTCACTGCAGGACGGGGTCAAGCCCGGCAGCTACACGGGACCATTCGTCGTGAAGAAGGATGGGCCGATCAAGAAGATCGAGGATCTCAAGGGCAAGAGCGTCTCGGTCAATGTGATCGGTGCCGGCATCGATATCGGCATGCGCTCGATGCTGCGCAAGCACGGGCTCGAAGCACAGCGCGACTACAACGTGGTCGAGGCGAATTTCACCAATCAGGAGCAACTCCTGATCGACGGCAAGGTCGCGATGACGACCACGGTCTCGGAGATGGTCAACAATCCGGATTTCGTCGCGGTCACGCGCTCGCTATTCACGCTGCGCGACGCGATGGGCGGGCCGACGCAAATCCTGATGCGCGCCGCGCGTGAGGGCACCATCGCGAAGAAGCGCGCCGCCTTTGTCGATTTCTTCGAGGACGAGATCCGTCAATGGCATTGGTATCGCGATCCGAAGAATCGTGCCGAGGCCTTGAAGATCGTGTCCGATTTCAACAAGAAGCCGGCGTCGTTCTACGACGGCTATATCTGGAAGGCCGATAAGGATCTCTATCACGATCCCGATGACAAGCCGAATGTCGAGGCACTCGGCCGCAACATCAAGGCGCAGAAGGAGGCCGGTTTCCTCAACATCGATATCGATGCGGCGAAGGTGAGCGATCTCAGCATCGTCGATGAAGCGGCAAAGCGCGTGCATGGCAAGTAAAATTGGGACGATCGTCATTGCGAGGAGCGTAGCGACGAAGCAATCCAGAGCATCACGTGGGGTCCCTGGATTGCTTCGCTCCGCTCGCAATGACGCTTGTATGGGAACGCGCGTGCCTCGAGCACGCCGTAATGGCAGATGAAATGATCGGCCTACTCGCGCTCGTGGCCGCCGCCTTCTATTCGGGCGCGGCACTCTATGTGAATCTGGTCGAGCAGCCGGCGCTGCTGGCGCTCGATGATCGCGCGGCGCTTGCCGGCTGGAAGATCGCGCTGAAACGCGGCGCTCTCATTCAGGCGCCGCTTTGCGTGATCGGCTTCCTGCTCGGGCTGATCGGCTGGATCGAGACACGCGCCGTTGGCGCTGAGCTCGGCTCGCTCGCGATGCTGGCGGGCATTCCTTGGACGGTCGCCGTGATCCTGCCGATTAACAAAGCATTACAGGCGACAGTACCTGAAGCCACGGGCGAGCGGAGCCGCGTGCAACTCCAACGCTGGTATTCGCTCCACTCGGTGCGGACGGCGCTCGGGCTGCTCGCCCTGATCGCCTTTTTTGCGGCCCTCCTACCGGGCTGAGATTCCGCGGTGCGAGTGGCAGGCCTCTCCATTGTAGCCTTGACGATGTTCTTTTTTTGTTCTAAATCACGGCGACATTGCACTTCGCGGTACCAAGCCATAAATGTTGTAGTTAGCTAACAAACATAGTAAGTGCATCGCCACTATTGTTAAGGGTAGGGGTGATGCGCAGCACTTTGAAAGCCGTGGCCTGCGCTGCGGCGATGAGCGTCACACTTTTTGCGGCCTCGGCCATAGCCGCACAACCGTTACTGTCCTTTTCGATCGATACAAACCCGATGCCATGCGGTCCTGCTGGCAGCCCTACGGGTGATGATCGAGTGCCGCTCGATGGTCAAAACTTTAAGATGCCGCCAGCAACGCCCGGCTCTGGCGTGTTTCCCACTGAGAAATTTTGGGTGCGTAAGGTCACGCTTTGTCACATCGTGGCCAGCTCCAACCCAGCGGTTGCGCAGGCTGAGGTTGGCCATTCGGGGCCGAACGGCGACCTATTGCTCGCAGAGTCAGGCAGCGGGTGTCAGACGGAAAGTTTCGATGTCGATGCCGCTCCGCTGTTCACGCCGGGCGAGTATTTCGACATTCACGCGAATTGCAACGGGGCAAACGGTTCGCAATGGTTCGTTCTGCTTGTCTACTACGAGCTGGCTAGCTAGTGCGGCCCTTATTCGCTCTTCTTCGCTTTTTGCTTCTCTTTCGCGACCTTCTTAAACGCCTTCTCGAAGTCCACTTTCGAGCCTTCGACCTCGACCTCGCGCGCCATGGTACTGTCAAGTGTAACGTCGCCTAAATTACCGGTCGTCGGCGGCGTGAAAATCCTAAGCGCCTGGAGCACAAAGCAAAAAATGAAAAGTGCGAAACGAAGCCAATTCCTCTGCGCATAAGTTCGCGGGCCTAGGCGCCCGGGAAGATCGCCTGTCGGCCGAGTTGTTGCCACGCCATGAGCGCGCTGCATTTTTCCGCAGCCTGATCGGCAGGCAGGTTCTTGTCCCAGAAGGCAGCGATGAAGCGCTTGCCGGTGATCTTGTCGGTCGCGGGCGACACCAGCCACAGGAGTGGCGTCACCATGATCTCCGGCTGGATGAGCTTTTGTTTTTCCGCTGGCGTGAAATTGTCGCCGACGAGCCGCGTATTCACTGGCCCGCCAGGTACGAGAATGTTCACGGTAACGCCCGTACCCGCGAGCTCCTCCGCCATGATGCAGCAATGCGCCTCATTCGCGGCTTTGGAGCCGCCATAAGGCAGCATGCCTTTGCGCCACATGGAATCGAGGCTCGTCGTCACATTGATCACGCGGCCCCAGCGCTGCTCGACCATCGGCCCGACCGCCGCGCGCGTCATCAGGAACGGCGCGACCGTGTTCACTTCGAGGATGCGGCGGAAGTCTTGCGGCTCGACCGAGCGGAAATCGCCGGTTGGTTTGGCGCCCCCTCCCAATTTGGGTGGGCGCACAGTGTTCGGGCCGACACCCGCATTGTTGATGAGGATGTCGAGCCCGCCGAACGCCTCACGCGTCGCGGCGACGATGCGCCCGGCGCTTTCGTCGCGGCCAACATCGGCGACAATCGTCTTGAGCCGGGTCTTGGTGTCGCCAGCATCGGCGGTCAGCGCAGCGAGCGAATCTTCATCGACATCATTCGCCATCACGCTATGGCCGGCGTCGAGCAGGCCAAGCGTCATCGCGCGGCCGATGCCATGCGCCGCGCCGGTGACGATCGCGATCTTGCCGGTGCCTGCTGCGCTCATCGTTCCACCCTCCCGGTTTCTCGCCTGCGCGGCTTGTCGGCGCGAAGGCGCTGTGACATCCTCCGCGCGCATTTGGAGAATAGCAAGGGGGAGGCCGCATGGCCGCGCCGCATCGTATCGATGTTCATCATCATGTCACGCCGCCGAGCCTTCGGACCGAGAAAATGCGCGCCGGCGCCGGTGGCGGCCCGACCTATGCCTGGACGATCGAGAAGACGCTCGAGGATATGGAGAAGGGCGATGTCCGCGGCGTCGTCATCTCGATGCCTTATCCGGTCGATATCTGGCCGAATCCCAAGGACACGCTCGGCATCACCCGCGAATGGAACGATTACGTCGCCGGTCTCGTGAGCGGTCATCCCGGCCGCTTCGGCCAGTTCACCATGCTGCCGATCCTCGACATCGAAGGCAGTTTGCGCGAGATCGAATACAGCTACGATGTGCTGAAAGCCGATGGCATCAATCTGATGACCAATATCGGCGACAAATGGCTCGGCGATCCGTACTACGATCCGATCTTCGAAGAGCTCAACCGCCGCAAGGCTGTGGTCTACACCCACCCCGACGCGCCGAATTGCACCTCCGGCGTGCTGCCGGGGATTCGCGATGCGGTGATCGAATTCGGCACCGACACGACGCGGGCCATCACGCGGCTGTTGTTCAGCGGCGCGGCGCATCGCTATCCGGACATCAAGTGGATCTGGTCGCATGCCGGCGGCACGGCCCCGTTCCTGACCGAGCGGCTGGTGCGCTTCGCCCAGAGCGAGAAGGGAATGAAAGAGCGCGTGCCGGAAGGCGTGCTCACCTATCTGAAGCGCTTCTATTACGACACGGCGCAGGCGGCGCATCCCTACGCGATGGCCTCGCTGATGCGGCTGGTTGCCGTCAGCCAAGTCCTGTTC
>Ga0134125_10003714_pt1 | contig 17588 bp, 17 predicted proteins | sample KB31751_FD_96464 | JGI IMG/M metagenome (GOLD analysis project Ga0134125, IMG submission 96464) | Terrestrial soil microbial communities with excess Nitrogen fertilizer from Kellogg Biological Station, Michigan, USA - KB3-175-1 | ecosystem: Environmental > Terrestrial > Soil > Unclassified ...
AGGCGCTCGGAAAGCAGGGCACAATCATGCCGGGCGGCGTCTACCGTGTTGCCTTGCCCCGCACCGATTTCGCCGTGACGCTCGACGGCGTGACGCTCAAACCGGGATTTGCGCTTGGCGGCTGGCTCGCCTTTGCGCCGATGGGGGACAAGGCCATGGTCATGGGCGACCTCGTGATGACCCAGGAAGAGATCAACCCGGTGATGAAGCAATTCGAGGAGAACGGGATCCAGATAACCGCGCTGCACAATCACCTGCTCCGCGCGCAGCCTGCGACGATGTATATGCATGTGCAGGGCGAAGGCGAGGCCGAGGCGCTGGCGCGGAAGCTCCACGATGCGCTTGTCCTCACGAAGACGCCGCTTGGCGCCGCGTCCGGCACGTCGCAACCGCCGGCAAAAGCGGGACCGATCGACATCGACGTCCCTGCGATCGACCGGACGCTCGGCGCACATGGCAAGGTGAATGGCGGCGTGCTGCAATATGGCATTCCGCGTCGCGAGCAGATCACGGATGGCGGGATGACCGTACCGCCGGCAATGGGCTCGGCCATCGGCATCAACTTTCAGCCGACCGGGCAGGGCAAGGCGGCGATCACCGGCGATTTCGTGCTGACGGCGCAGGAAGTAAACCCGGTCGCGAAGGCGCTGCGCGAGAACGGTATCGAGGTGACCGCGCTGCACAATCACATGCTCGACGACCAGCCGCGCCTCTTCTTCATGCATTTCTGGGCGAATGACGATGCGGCGAAGCTGGCGAAGGGCCTGCGTGCCGCACTCGACCATGTCGCCACCAAGAGCTGAGTCGGGAGGATGCCCGGATGAAGGGATTGATCATGATCATCGCGCTGAGCGCCATCGCCGTCGGTGCGACGGCGGCGTCGGCGGAAGAGCCGCTCGTGCTGGAGGCGAAGATCCCGCTCGGCCAGGTCGCCGGCCGGATCGATCACCTGGCGTTCGATCCCGCCAGCGGCCGGCTTTTCGTGGCTGAGCTCGGCAATGACAGCATCGGCGTCGTCGATGTCCGGGCGAGAAAGACGGTCCACACGATAAAGGGTCTGAAGGAACCGCAGGGCGTCGGCTACGTCGAAGCGAACGGCACCCTCTTTGTGGCCAATGCGGGCGACGGGAGCGTCAGGCTCTTCCGCGGTGCTGATTTCACTCCGGCGGGTCGGATCGAACTCGGCGACGATGCCGACAATATCCGCGTCGACAGCAAGGCAGGACAGGTTTTCGTCGGTTTCGGTTCCGGCGGGATCGCCATTCTCGATGCCGCTACCGGCGAGAAGCGCGGCGAGATCAAGCTGCACGCCCATCCGGAGGCGTTTCAGCTCGCGCCCGCCGGCGATCGAATCTATGTGAACGTGCCGGATGCCGGCCAGATCGTCGTGCTCGACCGCAAGAGCCTGAAGCAGGTCGCACGCTGGCCCACGCGCGCCGACACCGCCAATTTTCCGATGGCACTCGCAGATGGCGGCGCGAGCATCCTCAGCGTCTTTCGCCACCCGGCGCGGCTGGTGGAGCTTTCAGCGAAAGATGGCAGCACCTTGGGCAAGGTCGAGGTCTGCGGCGACGCCGATGACGTCTTCGTCGATGCGCGGCGGCACCGTGCCTATGTGAGCTGCGGTGCGGGGGTTGTCGACGTGCTCGAGAGGCAAGCTGGCGGCTACCGCCACCTGGCGAGCATCCCGACGAGCTCGGGCGCGCGCACCTCGTTCTTTTCCGCCGAGCTCGACCGGCTGTTCGTCGCCGTCCGCGCCACCGGCAGCACGCCGGCGGCGATCTGGATATTCCGGCCTTCGCCGTAAGCGCCCGGTTACGCAATCCAGCGCGACGAGCGTTGCCTGCCGCGATTTGACGCGGTCGTCCTGAAACTTCGACCGGGGCTTGCTGGGAGAGGCTGAGCCCGATAGCCTGCGCGCCGTCATTGGGGAGTAGCCGCCCTCCGCGAGAGGGGCCCGCGTCAACAGACTTGGCCGCCTGACGGCGGACCATGGCGCGGGCGGCGATCGGATCAGCCATTCCGAGCTTGGCGAGACCTTTGGCATCGGTATCGTCGCCCGGGCCGGGTGGAGGATGCCGACGCCATTGGTCCGCTCTCCGCTCGGCCCGACGGACGCACGTGGAAGCGCTTTTCACCTCGTTGGGCGTCGTTGCCGTCGCCGAGATCGGCGACCGGACGCAACTTCTGGCCCTGCTGCTCGCAACTCAGTTTCGCCGGCCCATTCCCGTCATCTGCGGCATCCTGGTTGCGACGGTGGCAAACCACGCAATGGCAGCGCTGGCTGGCGAGTGGGTCGGGCACCTCTTGTCGCCGGCGATACTCAAATGGGTGCTCGGCCTGTCATTCGCCGGCATGGCCGTTTGGACGCTCATCCCCGATAAGCTCGACCGCGCTCAAGCGGTCGCACCGAGGCGCGGCGCCTTCGTCACCACTCTCTTCGCCTTCTTTCTCTGCGAGATGGGCGACAAGACGCAAATCGCGACTGCCGCTCTCGCCGCTCGTTTCAATGTGCTGCTGCCGGTGATTGCCGGGACCACCACCGGCATGCTGATCGCCAACGTTCCCGCGGTGCTCTTTGGCCACTACGCCGGGCACCGCATAAACGCGGCTCGGATCAGGTACGTCGCCGCGGCAATCTTCGCAGCCGAGGCGGCGTTGACGCTCACGGGCTACAGCTTCCCCTGAACGGCCGGACGCAGTGCGAGATCGCCTTCTATTGGCCGGTTCCTCGCCGCGTTCCGCAACCGGTCACATCGTCCCGAGACGCCTGCATCGGCGGGCAGGGCGCATCTCCATACGAGCAGAACACGCAGCAATCGCCCGACTTCGGCCGAAGGACCCGCCCGCAGTGCTTGCAATCGTAGAAGAATTGGCAGGCGTCGGTCGGCATCACCTCGGTTTGCCTGCCTCCGCACTGGGGGCAGGTGATCGTCGAGGACAAGGTGACCATCGAGACTCCTGACCGCAGGGCCTATTCGACGACGATGCTCGGCGCCTGACGCTGGGCGCCGGTGAGCGTCGCAGCGAGATTGGCCGCCATGGCGCGAAAGATCTGCGCATGCTCGCTCTGGGGCTGCGAGACCACCACCGGCTCGCCCGCATCGGAGGTCTCGCGGATGACGATGTCGAGCGGCACCTCGCCCAGGAAGGGGACGCCGAGCCGCTCCGCCTCGCGCCTCGCGCCTCCATGGCCGAAGATGTCGCTGCGCTCGCCGCAATGGGGGCAGCTGAAATAGCTCATATTCTCGACGATGCCGAGCACGGGCACGTCCACCTTGCGGAACATGTTGAGACCCTTGCGCGCATCGAGGAGCGCGATGTCCTGCGGCGTCGAGACGATCACGGCGCCGGCGAGCGGCACCTGCTGCGCCATGGTGAGCTGGGCGTCGCCGGTGCCGGGCGGCATGTCGACGACCATGATATCGAGCTCGCCCCATTCGACGTCGCGCAGCATCTGCTGCAGCGCGCTCTGCACCATGGGCCCCCGCCAGATCATCGGCGTTTCCTCGGGCACGAGGAAGCCCATCGACATGCATTTGATGCCATGCCGGCTCATCGGCTGCAGCAATTTGCCGTCGCGCGTGGCGGGGCGGCCCGTGATGCCGAGCATGCGTGGCATGGAAGGGCCATAGATGTCGGCGTCGAGCAGCCCGACCTTGAGCCCGGCCGCGGCGAAGCCCAGCGCCAGGTTGATGGCGACGGTGGATTTGCCGACGCCACCCTTGCCCGAGGCCACCGCGATGATCGCGCGCACGCCGGGCACCAGCGCCTTGCCGGCGGCCGGGTGCGCATGGCCGTGATGGGCATGGCTCTGCGGGCGGGGAGCGGCCTGCGCCGGCCGCTGCGCGGTCAGCACGGCGGTCACCGAGAGCACCTCGGGGAGCGCCTCGACGGCCTTTTCCGCCGCCTTGCGCAGCGGTTCGAGCCTTGGGCCGCGCTGCGGATCGACCTCGATGGCGAAGGCGACATGGCCCTCCCGGAGCTGCATGCCGGAAACCATGCCGAGACTGACGATGTCCTTGCCGCGGTCCGGATCAATCACCTGACGCAATGCGGCGAGCACGTGCTGCTCGCTCAATCCGCTCATGCGGCCCTCTCGTTCTTGACATCGGAGACGCTATCGGGGAGCGTCCGCTCCCGATGGTAGCGTGAGTGGAATTGATATAGGCGAAAGCCGGCGCGTTGCAAAGCCGGTCGCGCTCGCCGCACGGGAAGGAAGCACGCATATGCCTTGGCAGAACCAAGGGGGCGGAGGAAGCAGCGGGAGCGGTGGAGGGGGCGGGGGACCCTGGGGCGGCGGTCACAGTCCCTGGGGGCGCGGCGGCGGGCCGCAGCCGCCCAATCTGGACGAGATCCTGCGGCGCAGCCAGGCGCGGTTTCGCCGCGTGCTGCCCGGCGGCTGGGGCAGCGGGCGCGGCGTCCTCTATGCGGTGATCGCGGTCATCGCCATCTGGCTCGCCAGCGGCGTCTATTTCGTCCAGCCCGACGAGGAAGGCATCGTGCTGCGCTTCGGCGCCTATGTCGGCAAGACGACGCCGGGCGCCAACTACCATCTGCCCTATCCGATCGAGACGGTGCTGACCCCGAGCGTGACCCGCGTCAACACGATCGAGATCGGCGAGCCCGGGCAGCGCGGATTCGCGGCGGCGGGGCAGGAGCCCCAGGCCTCGCGCATGCTGACCGGCGACGAGAACCTGCTCGACGTCTATTTCACCGTGCAGTACGTGGTGAAGGACGCGCCGAAATACCTCTTCAACATCCGCAACCCGAACGAGACGGTGCGCGCGGTGGCCGAGAGCGCCATGCGCGAGGTGATCGGCCATACGCCGGCGACCGACGCCATCGTCGGCGGCGACAAGATCGCCAGCGAGACGCAGAGCCTGCTGCAGCGCATCCTCGACGAGTACCAGAGCGGCGTGCAGATCACCTCGGTCAATCTGCGCCGCATCGACCTGCCGTCGCCCGACGTGGTCTCCGCCTTCGCCGACGTGCAGAACGCCAAGACCGAGCGCGACAGCAAGATCATCCAGGCGCAGACCTACAGCAGCAACATCCTGCCGCGCGCCAAAGGCGAGGCGGCGCAGATCGTCCAGGCGGCCGAGGCCTACCGCCAGCAGGTGGTGCTGCACGCGCAGGGCGACGCGAGCCGCTTCCTCGCCGTCTACGAGGCCTATAAGCAGGCGCAGGACGTGACCACGCAACGCCTCTACATCGAGACGATGGAGGACATCCTCAAAGGCGCCAACAAGGTCATTCTCGACAAGGCGGCGACGCAGGCAGGGGTGCTGCCCTATCTGCCGCTGCCGGCGCTGAAGCCGCCAGCCGCGCGTCCGGCGGCGCCTTCCTCCCAGCAGCCGCAGCGGTGAGGGCGCCATGAATTCCCGTCTCATCCTCGGCGCCGCCATCGTCATCGTCGCCCTGTTCGTGCTCTTTACCATGCCCTTCACGGTGAGCCAGACCGAGCAGGCGATCGTGCTGCAATTCGGCAAGCCGATCCGCGTCGTCGCCGATCCCGGGCTGCACGTGAAGCTGCCCTGGCAGAGTACGGTCGGTTACGACAAGCGCGTGCTCGACTTCGACCTGCCGGCGGCGCGCTTCACCGCCGCCGACCAGAAGCAGATGATCGTCGACGCCTATTCGCGCTTCCGCATCGTCAACCCGCTGCTCTTCTATCAGACCGTCGGCACCGAGCAGGCGGCACGCACGCGGCTCGCGCCGATCCTGAGCGGGGTGGTGCGCGACGTCATCGGTACGGTGCAGCTTGCCGACGTCATCGCCGGCCAGCGCGAGGCGACGATCCAGCGCATCCGCAGCGGGGTCAATGACCAGACCAAGGAGTTCGGCATCGCCATCACCGATGTCCGGCTGCGTCGCATCGACCTGCCGGAGGCCAACAGCCAAGCAATCTTCTCGCGCATGATCTCCGAGCGTCAGCGCGAGGCGGCGCAGTATCGCGCCGACGGCGACCGGCAGGCGGCGGTGATCCGCGCCGGCGCCGACCGCCAGCGCACCGAGACCCTCGCCGATGCGCAGAAGCAGGCGCAGATCCTGCGCGGGCAGGGCGACGCCGACAGCATCAAGATCTATGCCGACGCCTTCGGCAAGGATAAGGACTTCTTCGCCTTCTACCGCTCGCTGCAGGCCTATCGTGACGCGCTCTCGGGCAAGAACACGACCTTCCTGCTGTCGCCGGAGGATCCGTTCTTCCGCTACTTCGCGGCGCCCTTCAAGGGCAACGCGCCGGCGCAGCGCGAGGGAGCGGGGAAATGAAGGATTTCGGCACGGCGCTCGCTCTCGTCTTCGTGATCGAGGGGATCCTCTATTCGGCCTTCCCCGACGGCATGAAGCGCATGGTGACGCAGGTGGGTGCGCTGCCGGCCTCGGCATTGCGCTGGACCGGGCTCGTCGCGGCCTGCCTTGGGGTTGCGGCGGTCTGGCTCATCCGTCACTGAGCCGCGAGAGCGCGAGTCCGGCGGTGCTCGCGTCGCGGCGCTAAGCGCCTCAATTCCGCCGACTTCCTGCGCTCTCTCTGCGCTCTGCGCCGGAACGCGCGGCCATCGCGGGGAAGCCGCTGGTTTATGCCGGCGTTCTCCCCTAAAATCGCCTCTCCTCCAGCTTGCCTGTTCTAGGGAGTCCACTGCGTGAGTCGACTTATCAGTCGGATGCAAGGCCGGCGCGCCGCCGCGCTTGCGCTGACGTTCGTTGTCGCCCTCATTCTGCCGGGGGCGGCGGTTCAGGCGCGGCCGGCGCCGGACGGCTTCGCCGATCTCGCGGCCAAGCTGCTGCCGGCGGTGGTCAACATCTCGTCGACGCAGACGATCAAGGCCGACAAGTCGAGCGACGCCACGCCCGACATGCCGCAATTCCCGCCGGGCTCGCCCTTCGAGCAATTCTTCAAGGACTTCCTCGACCGCAACAAGAACCGCCCCGACGCGCCCCCGCGGCACGCCACATCGCTCGGATCGGGCTTCATCATCGACGGCTCGGGGCTGGTGGTCACCAACAACCATGTGATCGCCGATGCCGACGAGATCACCGTCACCCTCCAGGACGACACCAACTTCAAGGCGGAGGTGGTCGGACGCGACACCAAGGTCGATCTGGCGCTGCTGCGCATCAAGCCGACGAAGCCGCTGCCCTCGCTCAAATTCGGCGACAGCGACCAGACCCGCGTCGGCGACTGGGTGCTGGCGATCGGCAATCCCTTCGGCCTCGGCGGCACGGTGACCGCTGGCATCCTCTCGGCGCGTGCGCGCGAGATCAATGCCGGCCCCTATGACGATTTCCTGCAGACCGATGCGCCGATCAACCGCGGCAATTCGGGCGGCCCGATGTTCAACATGAACGGCGAGGTGATCGGCATCAACACCGCGATCTACTCGCCCTCCGGCGGCTCGATCGGCATCGGCTTCGCGATTCCCTCGAATCTGGCGAAGCCGGTGATCGACCAGCTCCGCCAATACGGCCATGTCCGGCGCGGCTGGCTCGGCGTCAACATCCAGAGCGTCACCGACGAGATCGCCGAGAATCTCGGCCTCGACAAGCCCAAGGGCGCGCTCATCGCCAGCGTGCGCGAGGGCGGTCCGGCGCAGGTCGCCGGCATCCAGCCGGGCGACGTGGTGATGAGCTTCGATGGCAAGCCGGTGACCGACATGCACCACCTGCCGCGCCTCGTCGCCGAGACGCCGATCGACAAGACGGTGAAGGTGACGGTCTGGCGCAAGCGCAAGGAGCACACTTTCGACGTCAAGGTGGGAGAGCTCAAGGAGGACCAGCAGCAGGCGGCGCTCACCCCCAACAAGCAGACGCCGCCGGCCGAGCCGCCCGGCACGGTCAAGACGCTGGGCCTGTCGCTCGCCAATCTGACGCCGGAGCTGCGCGAGCGCTTCTCGCTCTCCGAGGATTCGGCCGGCGTGGTGGTGATCGACGTCGCCAGCAACAGCGCCGCCTCCGAGAAGGGCATGCGCGCGGGCGACGTCATCGTCGAGGTGGCGCAGGAAGACGTGAAGACCCCGGCGCAGATCACCCAGAAGATCGACGAGGCGAAGAAGGCCGGCCGCAAATCCGTGCTGCTCCTGGTCGATCGCCAGGGCGATCTCCGCTTCGTCGCGCTGCGCATCGACCAGAGCTAAGTGCAACAAGGCCATTTGCCTCGCAGGGCGGATGCTGCAATATGGCTGCGGGTCCTTCGACAAGCTCAGGATGAGGGGTAGCCGGGGCGGCCCTGACAAGGGCCGTTCTCGATCTCCCTCGTCCTGAGTCCGTCGAAAGATATGCAGCGCCGGCGGCGCCTTTAAGGCGCGTCAGCACCGGCGCGCGAGGGGAGGGAGGGGATGACCTTGATCAAGTGGCTGGCGCTGCTGCCGTTCATCGGCATGCTGGGCGGTGTCTTCTTCGTCAACCAGGTGACGCCCTACGTGCTGGGGCTGCCGCTGCTGCTGGCCTGGATCGTGCTCTGGCTGCTGCTGACCTCGGCGATCATGGCGGTGATCTATTTCACCGATCCCGCCAACCGGCCGGAGCGCCGGCCATGAGCGCGCTCGTCATCATCGCCGCCGTCACCCTCCTCGCGCTCTGGCTCGGCATCCAGGCGCGGCGCGGCCGCGACATGAACCTCGAGCAATGGACGGTGGGCGGCCGCGGCTTCGGCACGCTGCTGGTCTTCCTGCTGCTCGCGGGCGAAATCTACACCACCTTCACCTTCCTGGGCGGCAGCGGCTTCGCTTATGGCAAGGGCGCGCCGGCTTTCTACATCCTCTGCTACGGCGCGCTCGCCTACATCATCTCCTATTGGCTGCTGCCGCCGATCTGGCGCTACGCCAAGACGCACCGGCTGATCTCGCAGCCCGACTTCTTCGTGCGCAAATACGACAGCCCCACCCTCGGCGTCATCGTGGCGCTGGTCGGCATCGTGGCGCTCATTCCCTATCTGGTGCTGCAGCTGAAGGGGCTCGGCATCATCGTTTCCACCGCCTCCTACGGCGCGATCGGCTCGACCGCCGCTATCTGGATGGGTGTTGTGGTGGTGACTGCCTATGTCATGATCTCGGGCGTGCGCGCTTCCGCCTGGACGGCGGTGATCAAGGATGTGCTTATCCTTGCCGTCGTCCTCTTCCTCGGCGTCTACCTGCCCTTGCATTATTACGGCGGCTTCGGGCCGATGTTCCAGGCGATCGACGCGGCGAAGCCCGGCTTCCTCGTGCTGCCGGAAAAGGGTCAGAGCATCGCCTGGTTCGATTCGACGGTGCTGCTGACCGCGCTCGGCTTCTTCTGCTGGCCGCACAGCTTCGGCTCGATCTATACCGCGCGCGACGAGCGGGTCTTCCGCCGCAACGCCATCATCCTGCCGCTCTATCAGCTCATCCTGCTCTTTGTCTTCTTCGTGGGCTTTGCCGCGATCCTGAAGACGCCGGGCCTCAAGGGGCCGGCGATCGACCTCTCGCTGCTCAAGCTCTCGGTCGCGACCTTCCCACCCTGGCTGGTCGGCATCATCGGCGGCGCGGGCGTGCTGACGGCGCTGGTGCCGGGCTCGATGATCCTCGTCACCGCGGGGACGCTGCTTGCCAACAATCTCTACCGCGCCGTCCAGCCGGGTGCGGCGGAGGCGAACGTCTCGCTGCTGGCGCGGCTGCTGGTGCCGGTGGTGGCGCTGGTCGCCGTCGCCTTCACGCTCAGAGGCGGCGAGACCATCGTGGCGCTGCTGCTGATGGGCTACAGCTTCGTCACCCAGCTTTTCCCGGCGCTGCTCGCGAGCCTGATGGAGCGCAATCCGGTGACGCGCGAAGGGGCGATCGCCGGCATCCTCGTCGGCGAGGCGACGGTGGCGCTGATCTCGCTCAGCCACGTGACCTTCGACACGCTCTTCCCGATGCTGCCGCAATGGTTCCGCGACCTCAATGTCGGGATCGTGGCGCTCGCGGCCAACTTCGTGGTGATGGTGCTGGTGAGCGCGGTCACTCAGCGCGCCGCCGCGCCACGCCCGGCCGCGCCCCGGCAGTAAGCCATCTCCCGCTGCTCCTGCCAAAGCGGCGGGACGACAACGATGGAACGGACGGCTTCGACTGCTCGCTCGCTTGCGCTCAGAATGAGGCACATTTCTTTGTGCCACAAAGAATTCACTTCATCCTGAGCTTGTCGAAGGACCCGCAGCTGAACTGCAGTCGATTGCTCGCGTCACGCTCTTTTGCGAGCGAGGCACTGGCATCGCGAACGCCAATCTAGCCCGTGCGGATCTCGTCGGCGCGATAGCCCTGGACGTAGAGCAGCGCCGTCAGGTCGGCGTGGTCGATGCGGCTGCGCGCGCGCTGGCGGAGCGCGGGCTTCGCATGAAAGGCGATGCCGATCCCCGCTGCCGCCACCATGTCGATGTCGTTGGCGCCGTCGCCGACCGCGAGCGTCGCCGCGAGCGGCAGGCTCCGTTCGGCGGCGAGCCGCTTCAGCCCCTCGAGCTTGGCGTCGCGGCCGAGGATCGGCTCGCGCAAGGTGCCGGCGATCCGGCCGTTCTCGATGACCATCTCGTTGGCGATATCGAGATCGAAGCCGACCTCGCGGCGGATGCGGCCGGTATAGACGCGAAAGCCGCCGGAGACGAGCACGGCATAGGCGCCGTCGGCGCGCATCGTCGCGACGAGCTCGCGCGCGCCCGGCATGATGCGGATGCGCGCCCCCGCCTCGGCAAGCGCGCTCTCCGGCAAACCCTTCAAGAGCGCCACGCGTTCGCGCAGCGCGGTGGCGAAATCGATCTCGTCGTTCATGGCGCGGCGCGTGATCTCGGCGATGCGGGGCTTGAGCCCGACGAGATCGGCGAGCTCGTCCAGCATCTCGTTCTCGATGATCGTCGATTCCATGTCGGCCAGCAGCAGCCGCTTGCGGCGCCCTGATTCGGGCTGCGCCACGAGATCGAAGCTCCCGCCCAGCGCCTGGAGCGCCACGCGCGCTGCCGCATCGGCCTGGTCGGGATCGAGATCCTCGAAGGGGATGTCGCAGGCGACGTCCGGCGCGAGCCAGCGCCGCGCCGAGACCGCCGCTCCCAGGCGCTTGAGCGCCTCGACGACGCTCTCCACTGCTGCCGCGGCGGGCGCGGTGGCTCCCGGTGCGGCGATCAGCGTGAGCACATTGAGCGACATGGGCCGCGCTTTACGCGGCGAGGGGGCGAAATGCAAGAAGCGGGCGCTGCCGCCGCGCGCTTGACCGCCGACCTTACCGTCCTACCTCACTCAACCATGGGTATGTCAGTGGAGGAAGACATGATTGCACGCGCAGTCGGTGTAGGGATGCTGGTGATCGGGATGGCAGGCCCGGCGCTTGCGCAACAAGCCTCGCCGAGCGAGCAGCGGGGCCGCCAGCAAATCGAAGCCTTCATGCAGAAATGGATGGACGCCTACAACCGGGGGGATGCGCAGACCTTCTCCTCGCTGATCGCGGCCGATTCCTTCGCCGTCGGCGATCGGGGCGTGCTTTCGGGCAACGATCGGGTCGCGCGGGTGATGCAGAACGAAGCCACCCTGGGCGGCAAGGTCACCAATTTCACCGTCGATCAGGTGCGGATGCTCGGACGGAACGCCGCCGTCGCCACCGGCCCCTATGCGGTGACCTACAGCAAGCCGCGGCCGCTCACCATCCAGGGCACCTGGATGCAGGTGCTCGAGCGCCAGCGCGGCGCCTGGAAATCGATCGCCGCCAGCTATACGCCGATGACCGCTCCGCGGGCGGCTCCGGAAACGGGCGCGAGCACGGCCGAGCCTTCCTCGGGATCGAGCACGCGCTAACGCCAGGACGATTGCCCCTCTCCCGCGTGCGGGAGAGGGAGCGAGCGAAGCGAGCCGGGTGAGGGTTGCCGGAGGCACTCCCTCACCCTCCCATCGCTTCGCGATGGTCCCCTCCCTCTCCCGCGGACGCGGGAGAGGGGAAAGCTACGCGCGCTCCTCCGAGATATCCCGGTTGGTGTAGTCGGGCATCATCACGGTGGCGATGATGGTGACCACCGCGCAGAGCGCGATGTAGACGGCGATCGCATAGCCCGAGCCCGTCCAGGCATAAAGCGCCGTAGCGATGATCGGCGCCGGGCCGCCGGCCGTGAGCGAAGCCAGCTGATAGCCCAGCGAGCTGCCGCTGTACCGCAGCCGCGGCGTGAAGCACTCGGCGATCAGCGCCGCCTGCGGCCCATAGAGCATGTCATGCGGGACGAAGGAGAGCACGATGCCGAAGAAGACCAGCGCCGGCACCAGCGAGTTCAGCATGGCGAAATAGATGAAGCCGAAGATGCCGGTGCAGACCGCGCCGATCAGGTACATCCGCTTGCGGCCGATCCGATCCGAGAGCCAGCCCGAAATCGGGATGGTGGCGAAGGACACGATGCCGGCGGCGATCAGCGACATGAGCAGGAAATCGCGCTGCAAGTGCAAGACCTGCGTGCCGTAGGCATAGACGAAGGCCAGATAGATATAGGCCGGCGCCTGTTCCGCGGTACGCGCCAGCATCGACAGTATGATCTCCTTGGGCTGCCGCTTGACCACCTCGAGGACCGGCACCCGCTCGACCCGCTGCTCCGCCAGGATGCGCTGGAAGGCGGGGGTTTCGAGGATGCCGAGGCGGATATAGAGCCCGATCGCGACCATGACGATGCTGAGCAGGAAGGGAACTCGCCAGCCCCAGACCGAAAATTGATCGCCCGAAATCGCGCTGAAGGCGAGGACTGCGACATTGGCGAGCAGCAATCCGGCGGGCCCGCCGAATTGCGGCCAGGAGCAGATGAAGCCGCGATGCGCGTTGGTGCGCGCCCATTCCATCGACAGCAGCACCGAGCCGCCCCATTCGCCGCCGACGCCGATCCCTTGAATGAGCCGGATCACCGTCAGGATGACGGCGCCCCAGGCGCCGACGGTGGCGTAGGTGGGCACGAGTCCGACGGCGAAGGTCGCTATCCCGGTAATCAGCAAGGTCGCGATCAGCGTCGCCTTGCGGCCGATGCGGTCGCCGTAATGGCCGAAGATCACCGCACCGATCGGCCGGCCGATGAAGCCCACGAAATAGACGCCAAAGGCTTCGAGCACGCCGACCAGCGGGTCGGATTTAGGGAAGAACAGCTTCCCGAAAACGAGCCCGGTGACGACGCTGTAGAGAAGGAAATCGTACCATTCGATGGTGGTGCCGACCGTGCTGGCGATGACCGCCCGGCGCAACTGCGTGCGATGGGCAGACTCGGCCAGTCCGCCCGACAAGATGTCGGTGACTGCCATAACGAGACCTCCCCTGATTCGGCGCTTCGTTTGAACGGAGATTCTGCGCGTTCCGGGCGCCGATCGGACGAGTGTCGGCGCATTCGGCCCGTTTGGCAATGTTTGCGAGCGGGCCCGGCCGATCTCACGGCATCAGGAAGTCAACGCCAGGGCACGTTCTCTTCGATTGCCGCTTCCCAATGGCGGCCGTCGAAATGCTCGATCTTGACCGTGGCGAGGTCGATATCGTCGAGGCAGCGAAGATTGATGTCGATCTTGTCGGGGTCGGAGCGCGGCACATAGAAGGGATGGATGCCGCAATGGCGGCAGAAGAGATGCCGCGCCGTGCCGGTATTGAAGCGGTACTCGGCGAGCGCGTCGGCGCCGCTGAGGAGCTCGAAGCGCTCCGGCGCGACGATGAGGTGCAGGAAGCCCTTCTTGGTGCAGATCGAGCAGTTGCACTCGGTGACGCCGGCAAGCTCGGCGGTCACGCGAAAGCGCACCCGTCCGCAATGGCAGCCGCCTTCATAAGTCTTCGGCATCGAGTTCTCCTATCGATCGACGGAAGCATTTTAACGCAGAGGATGCGGAGGATGCGCGGAGGACGCCAAGGACCTTTTGATCGAGCCTCTGCGTCCTCTGCGCGGCCACGGCGTCCTCTGCGTTAAAAATCCAAAGATGCTAAGAAGCGCGCCATGGAGGGTGAAGCCGCAGCGCTGGTCGTCGTCGCGGGGCCGACCGCCAGCGGCAAATCGGCGCTGGCGCTGGCCGTCGCCGAGGAATTTCGCGGCACGGTCATCAATGCCGACAGCATGCAGGTCTATCGCGATCTGGACGTGCTGGCGGCGCGCCCCGGCGCGGCGGAGACGGCGCGTGCGCCGCACCGGCTCTATGGCTTTTCCGACGCCGCGGAGCCGTGCTCGGCCGGGCGCTGGCGGGCGTTGGCGCTGGCGGAGATCGCCGCGGCGCGCGGCGAGGGGAGGCAGCCCATCCTCGCCGGCGGCACCGGCCTCTATCTGCGCGCGCTGCTCGAGGGGCTGGCGCCGGTGCCGGCGGTGCCGGCCGAGATCCGCGAGCAGGCGAAGGCGCTCCACGCGCGGCTCGGCGGCGCGGCGTTCCGCGCGGCGCTGAGCGAAGTCGATCCCGAGGCGTCGGCGCGGCTTGCGGCCGGCGATACGCAGCGGCTCATCCGCGCCTATGAGGTGGCGACAGCGACGGGGCGCACGCTTGCCGCCTGGCGGCGCGGCCAGAGCGCGCCCCCCTTCCAGGCGGCGGCCATCCTGCTGCTGCCGCCGCGCGCCGAGCTCTATGCGGCCTGCGATGCGCGCTTCCTCGCCATGATGGAGCGCGGCGCCGAGCGCGAGGCGCGGGCGCTGCTGGCGCGCGGCCTCTCGCCCGAGCTGCCGGCGATGAAGGCGGTGGGGCTGCGCGAGCTGGCCGAGCTCTTCGCCGGCAGGCTCAGCCGCGAAGCGGCGATCGCCGCCGCGCAGCAGGCGACGCGGCGCTATGCCAAGCGGCAATACACCTGGTTCCGCCATCAGCTTCCCGAACGCGCGGGTCTGCGGAAGCTGGTCCTCGCAGAGCAATTTTCGGAAAGTTTACTGCCGGGAATTTTTTCATTTATTCGTCAGTTTCTGTTGACCATTAAGGCCTAGCTGTCTAGGGTGACCCCCTTCGCGCGGGACGAGTTGTTCCAACCGAGTGGCGGTCAGCGTGGCCGCTGCCGCGTTAAGCCTTTGATCTCGCGTACGTTTTGGCTAGGAGAGGTGTCATGGCTGCGGAGCAGATGGTCGGGGCGGAGATGATCATCAAGGCGCTGGGGGACCAGGGCGTTGATGTCGTTTTCGGATATCCCGGCGGCGCCGTATTGCCGATCTACGACGCGATCTTCAAGCAGAACCACATCCGCCACATCCTGGTGCGGCACGAGCAGGGCGCGGTGCATGCCGCCGAAGGCTATGCCCGCTCGACCGGCAAGGTCGGCGTCGTGCTGGTCACCAGCGGGCCGGGCGCCACCAATGCGGTGACCGGGCTCACCGACGCGCTGATGGATTCCGTGCCGATCGTCTGCCTCACCGGCCAGGTGCCGACGCATCTCATCGGCAACGACGCTTTCCAGGAGGCCGACACCACCGGCATCACGCGTCCCTGCACCAAGCATGGCTATCTGGTGAAGGACGTGAACGACCTGCCGCGCGTGCTGCACGAGGCGTTCCTCGTCGCGCGCACCGGCCGGCCCGGCCCGGTGGTGGTCGATCTGCCGAAGGATGTGCTCTTCGCCACCGGCACCTACCGCGCGCCGGAGACGACGCAGCACAAGACCTATCGCCCGCAGGTGACGCCCGACCCGGCGCGCATCGAGGAGGCGGTGGCGCTCATCGCCCAGGCGAAGCGGCCGCTCTTCTATGGCGGCGGCGGCATCATCAATTCCGGCGATCGCGCCTGCGCGCTCTTCCGCGAGCTGGTGAAGCTCACGGGCTTCCCCTGCACGCTGACGCTCATGGGGCTGGGGGCGCTCCCCGCTTCGGACCGGCAGCATCTCGGTCTCGTCGGCATGCACGGCACCTATGAGTCGAACCTCGCCATGCATGGCTGCGATCTCATGATCGCGGTGGGATCGCGCTTCGACGATCGGGTCACCGGGCGGCTCAACGCCTTCTCGCCCAACTCGAAGAAGATCCACATCGACATCGACCCGTCCTCGATCAACAAGAATGTGCGGGTCGACGTGCCGGTGATCGGCGATGCCGGCAATGCGCTCGAGGCCATCCTCGCCGGGCTCAAGGCGCGGCGCTTCAAGCCCAACCGCGAGGCGCTGGCGCAGTGGTGGAAAGAGATCGACGGCTGGCGCGCGCGCAACAGCCTCGCCTATGGCAAGTCGGACAAGATCATCAAGCCGCAATACGCCATCGAGCGGCTCTGGCACCTGACCCGCGGCAAGGACATCTACGTCACCACCGAAGTCGGCCAGCACCAGATGTGGGCGGCGCAGCTCTTCAAGTTCGATGAGCCCAAGCACTGGCTCACCTCCGGCGGGCTCGGCACGATGGGCTATGGGCTCCCGGCGGCGATGGGGGTGCAGATCGCCCATCCCGAGGCGCTCGTCGTCGATATCGCCGGCGAGGCGTCGATTCTGATGAACATCCAGGAGATGTCGACCATCTGCCAGTACCGGTTGCCGGTGAAGGTGTTCATCCTCAACAACCAGTACATGGGCATGGTGCGGCAGTGGCAGGAGCTGCTGCATGGCGGCCGCTATTCGGAGAGCTACACCGCCGCGTTGCCGGATTTCGTCAAGCTCGCGGACGCCTTCGGCGCGGTGGGCTTGCGGGCGAGCCGGCCCGACGATGTCGACCGCGTCATCAAGGAGATGCTGGCGGTGGACAAGGCGGTCATCGTCGATGTCGCGGTCGACCAGACGGAGAACTGCTTCCCGATGATCCCATCGGGCGCCGCGCATAACGAGATGCTGCTCGGCCCCGAGGACAAGCAGGCGGGCGGGCCGGTATCGGAAGAGGGCATGGTCCTCGTCTGAGCAAGCCCACTTCCTTCCGCATCGGAGCAGAGCCTTGAGCGCCATCGAGAAGCACACCATCGCCGTGCTCGTCGACAACGAGCCCGGCATCCTTGCGCGGGTCGTCGGATTGTTCTCCGGCCGCGGCTACAACATCGAGAGCCTGACCGTGGCCGAGACCGACCGCGTGAAGCAGCTCTCGCGCATCACCGTCGTCACCTCCGGCACGCCGATGATCATCGAGCAGATCAAGGCGCAACTCTCGCGGCTCGTACCCGTCCATGCCGTGCGCGACCTCACCGACGACGGCCCGCATGTCGAGCGCGAGCTCGCCCTCATCAAGGTCGCCGGCAGCGGCGACAAGCGGATCGAATCGCTGCGGCTCGCCGACATCTTCCGCGCCCGCGTCATCGACAGCACGATCGAGAGCTTTGTCTTCGAGATGACCGGCTCGACCGAGAAGCTCAACGCCTTCATCAACCTGATGGAGCCGCTCGGCCTCGTCGACGTGTCGCGCACCGGCGTCGTCGCCATCTCGCGCGGCGCCGCGCGGTTCTGAATTCAGTTTATCCAGGGAGCACTATCATGCGTGTCTATTACGATCGCGACGCCGACGTGAACCTGATCAAGAGCAAGAAGGTGCTCATCGTCGGCTATGGCAGCCAGGGCCACGCCCATGCGATGAACCTGCGCGACAGCGGCGTCAAGGATGTGCGCGTGGCGCTTCGCCCGAACTCGCCCTCGGCGAAGAAGGCCGAGGCCGCCAAGTTCCAGGTGATGAGCCCCTCGGACGGCGCCAAATGGGCGGATGTGGTGATGATCCTGACGCCCGACGAGCTGCAGGCGAAGCTCTA
>Ga0134125_10003715_pt1 | contig 17587 bp, 20 predicted proteins | sample KB31751_FD_96464 | JGI IMG/M metagenome (GOLD analysis project Ga0134125, IMG submission 96464) | Terrestrial soil microbial communities with excess Nitrogen fertilizer from Kellogg Biological Station, Michigan, USA - KB3-175-1 | ecosystem: Environmental > Terrestrial > Soil > Unclassified ...
CGAAACGAAGCGCATCACCGTGTCCCCGTTGGCGGTTCCCCGGGTCGATCCGACGATCGAGCGGGCGGATTGCTGGAACATGGTAGTGAGCTCGCCTGTCAGGCTGCGTAACCGTTCCTGGCCGATGCCCATGGTGGACCGGCGGATACCGATATACGACACCGTACCGAACAATAAAATAAGGACGAGCAATAACAAACAGATCAGCAGTGGCAACTGCTGACGGATTGAAAGATTGCGGAACGACAGGCCTGCGGGTCTCCAAGGGTTGGCCCTGTTACTTCCCATATAGGCAGCTATTTTTTCTTTTGTTGTTTCGAGGTGGCATAAAATACAAAATTATTTAATCCCGGGAAATTAAATTTCGTTTAATCTGCCTAGCTTGCCTTGCAGAAATGTGATTTTATGCGGTTATACAGGACAAAAAAGGGTAATCTGTTGGAGCTTCAGGAAAGGTTCTGGCTGTTTGAGAAAGGATGGGACGAATTGATCAATCGGACCGATCTGCATGGATTCCTGGCGAAGGGGATATCGCGCGATAAGGAACTCACGGCGATGGAGGCGGCGGTTCTCCTGGAGCAGGACCTGCAGGCGCCCATCGGGTCCCAGGAAGTCTGGGCGGCGGGCGTCACCTATTTACGGAGCCGCGAAGCCCGCATGGAGGAATCGAAGGATTCGGGGGGAGCGAACTTCTATGACAAGGTGTATGAAGCGGAGCGGCCGGAGCTCTTTTTCAAGTCGTTGCCGCACCGCGTAGCTGCACATGGCGAAAAGGTTCATATCCGCCGTGATTCTACCTGGAATGTACCCGAACCGGAGCTGACCTTATATATCAATGCGCGCGGTCAGATCCAGGGATATACGATCGGGAACGATATGAGTTCGCGGAGCATCGAAGGCGAAAACCCGCTTTATCTGCCGCAGGCGAAGGTCTACGACCGCAGCGCCGCGCTTGGCCCGGGGTTATATGTTCCCGAGGCGCCCATCACACCGGCTACAGTCATCCGCATGTCGATCAGGCGGAATGCGGAGATTGCGTACCGCGGGGAGGTTGCCATCAGCCAGATCAAGCGATCGCTGACCGAGCTGGCCGCCTGGTTGTACCGCGAGTCCGATTTCCCCGCCGGCTGTTTCCTGATGACCGGCACCTGTCTCGTCCCCGGCAACGATTTTACACTGCAGGAAGGGGACAACGTGGAGATCTCGATCGACGGGATCGGGACGTTGAACAATTCGGTCGGGTACAAGCGACCGTTATAATCGATATGGTATGGATGCGTTCGACCGGCTGAGGAAGAATTTGAAAAAGGATTTTTCCGGACGTTTTCCGGTGCGTCTGTTCCTGCTGGGAGACACGGCGACGCAATGGCTCGCCCAGGCGTTGCGGGGAACGGGTTATGAGCATGGACTGGACCTGCAGGTCCGGGAAGCCGGATTCAACCAGATCGGCCAGCAGGTCTTCGACACCGGCTCCGAACTATATGCCAGCGAGCCCCAGGTCATCCTGATCTATCATTCCACGCAAAAGCTGCTCGAGACCTATAACCGGCTGGACGCCGCATCGCGGGCAGACCTTGCCGCGGACCGGATCGGCTTCGTGGGAAGGCTGCTGGATGCCTTACGGCGCCGCAGCACGGCGCCTGTCATATATTTTAACTACCCGGAGTCGGATGACGGCGTCTTCGGTAGCTTTAGCAATAAGGTCGGCTCCTCCTTTCTTTACCAACTGCGTAAACTGAACGTCGACCTCATGCAATTTGCCGCCGCGCGGGAAGGGTTCTATATCGGGGACCTGGCGGCCGTCCAGCTGCGCGTCGGCCGGCCGGCCTTCTACCGGCCTTCCGTATACGTCAATACCGAAATGGAAATCGACCTGGCCGCCTTGCCGGCGGTTGCGGCAGCAACGGTCGCGCAGGTCGGCGCCCTCTTCGGGCGGATCCGCAAATGCCTCATCCTCGACCTGGACAATACCCTCTGGGGCGGCGTTATCGGCGATGACGGACTCGGGCAGATCCAGATCGGAACGCCTGGCATCGGCAAAGCGTTTACGGAATTTCAGCATTGGATAAGAAAATTGAGACAGCGGGGGATCGTTTTGGCTGTCTGCAGCAAAAATAGCGAGGCCACTGCCCGGCAGCCGTTCGAGGAGCACCCTGACATGGTCCTCCGTCTCGCGGATATTGCGGTATTTATCGCCAATTGGGAAAACAAGGTAGACAATATCCGGGAGATACGCAGTATCCTCCGGATCGGCTATGATTCGATGGTGCTGCTGGACGACAATCCTTTCGAGCGGGAGATGGTTCGTGCGGCGTTGCCGGATATCCTGGTACCCGAACTTCCCGGGGATCCGGCGGACTTCCTCGAATATCTAGCTCCGCTCCATTTGTTCGAAACGGCGTCGCTGACGTCGGCCGATGCCGACCGGACCGCACAGTATCGCACCGAACAGGAGCGGAACGAGGAGCGCCTGGCGTATACCGACGAGGCCTCATACCTGGAAGGTCTGGGAATGCGATCGGAGGTTGAGCCTTTCAGCCGTCACAATGCGCCGCGGGTGGCGCAGCTCGCCCAGCGGAGCAACCAATTCAATCTTCGAACCGTTCGTTATACCGAAGCCGAGCTGTTGCAACTGGCCGGGACTGAAGGGGTCTTAACCTTTTCGTTTACCCTCACGGACCGGTTCGGAGACAACGGCCTGATCGCGGCGGTAGTTCTGAAGCCCGCCGCCGCCGGCGAATTGTTCATCGATAACTGGCTCATGAGCTGCCGGGTATTGCGTCGCGGGATGGAGCATTTTGTCCTGAATACGATCGCAACCAGGGCGCGGGAGCGCGGTTTCCGGACCTTGCGCGGCGAATATGTAGCGACGGCAAAGAACGAACTCGTGCGCGATCATTACCGCAGCCTGGGCTTCGGGGAACAGGCAGGTCATTGGGTGCTGGACCTGGAAGGTTTCAGGCCCTCGCCGACGCCAGTTCGGGGGAACGACAACTGATATCAGCGCTATGACCAGGAATGAAATATTGCAAACGATCGACGGGGTGTTCCGCGACGTGCTGGACAATGGGGACATCCGCCTCGACGAAGGGACGACTGCCGCGGAAGTGGCGGAATGGGATTCACTGACCCATATTCAGTTGGTGGTGGCGGTCGAGCGGACGTTCGGGATCAGGTTCGCTTCGAAAGAGATCCGGAGCTGGGCCAATGTCGGCGAAATGGTCGATGCGGTAGCCGCCAAACTATCCGGCCGATGATGCGCTTGCACCATATCGGGGTGGCCTGCCGGGATATCGAGGCGGAGATTGAAAAGCTTTCGCAGATCCACGGGATCGCCGCGAGGACCGAAGTCGTGCATGACTCCGTCCAGGATGCCAGCCTCGCGTTGCTGACGATGGAGGACGGCACGAGGATCGAGCTGGTTGCCGGACCGCGGGTCGAGACGCTGGTGAGAAAGAATATCGGGCTTTATCATTTGTGTTTCGAAGTCGTCGATCTGGGCGCAGAGATCGACCGGCTGGTGTCCGCGGGGGCAAAATTGCTCGCAGCGCCTGCACCTGCCGTGTTATTTCAGGGCTGTGAAGTGGCCTTCCTGTATGTCTCGTATGGAATTGTCGAATTGCTCAGTCAAAACCCGGTGTAATGCCGTTCCTTTCATTGCCATTTTTATTGTTCCTGCCCGCATTCTTCCTGCTGTACTGGTATGTGCTGGACAGCAGTTTGCCGTGGCAGAACCTGCTGGTGCTTGCCGGGAGTTACCTTTTTTATGCCTGGTGGGATTGGCGCTTCCTCTTCCTGCTCACCGGTAGCTCGCTGCTGAATTACTGGCTGGGTCTGGGACTGGAAAGGGCCGCGCGGCGAGGAGCCAGGAGGGCGCTGGTGGCTGCAGGGTTGGTGCAGGGGTTAGGCTGCCTTCTTTACTTCAAATTCTTCAACGCCCTGCTGCCGCTGGGTATCAGCTTTTATACGTTCAAAACGCTGAGCTATTTGCTGGATATCGAGCGGGGGAAGATCCGGGCCGAAAAGGATTGGGTCGTCTTCTTTTCTTATGTCGCCTTTTTTCCATGTTTGATTGCCGGACCGATAGACCGGCCTGGCGTACTGATTCCGCAGTTGAAGATGCGGCGCTTTTGGGACGAACGACAGGGCACGGACGGGATGCGCCGCATCCTGTGGGGTTTATTCAAAAAAGTCGTCATAGCGGACAACTGTGTCCGGCTGACCGACGGCATTTTCGATCACTACAAGGCTGCGCCGGCAAGCGCCCTGCTGTTCGCGGCCTTTATGTATACGATCCAGCTCTACGCCGACTTTTCCGGTTATTCGGATATGGCGATCGGGATCGGATCGCTGTTGGGATTCCGGGTCAGTCCGAATTTCCGCCACCCGTTTTTTTCCCGCAATATCGCCGAGTACTGGCGGCGCTGGCACATAACGCTCACCTCGTGGCTGACGGATTATGTATTTACGCCGTTGAACATCTATTTCCGGGACTACGGCAAGGCGGGCCTGATCCTGGCCATCCTGATCAATTTTACGGCAATCGGCATTTGGCATGGACCAAAGTGGACATTTGCTGCGTTTGGGTTCCTGCACGGGTGTTACTATATCCCGCTGGTGCTGCGGGGAAGGTTGAGCAGGCAGCGCGGCCGGCGGGGCCAGGCGGGTAAAGCGGGTGTCGCGGGCGTCGCGAGCGTAGCCGGCACTTTTTTGCTCGTCATGCTGACGAATATCATTTTCCGGGCGCCGTCGCTCAGGGACGCGTTTGGCTATTTCCGCCGGATGCTGTCGCGGTCCCTCCTCACCGCTTTCCCGGTGACCGAAAAACTGCAGCTCGAAGTGACGCTGGCCGGGATCATGTTCCTTTTCGCGGCCGAATGGCGCCAGCGCGACAAGGACCATCCCCTGCAGATCGATTTCATCCGCCCGTTTCCTGTCCGGGCACTGGTCTATTATATATTCCTCGGACTGATCCTGGGTTTCGGGCCGGCCAGGTTCTCCGAATTTATCTATATTCGATTTTGAACCCCATGGAAAGACCCCCCGCCAAATTCCTGTTGAAGCTGGCGCTCATGGCGCTCCCGGTCTTCGCCGGATATGAGATGCTTTACCGCCTGAGCATCTATCCGGTGCTGACCGCCTCGCAGTTCTTCGACTATAAAGTGCTGGAAGCCGGGCGGCATCCGCCGGGCAAGCTTTCGTTGATGGCTGTCGGTTCCTCGGTGACCTTATACGACCTCGATTCCCGGGTGATCGCGGACAGCCTGCAGGTTCCTTATTACAATTTTGGTTCCTGGGGGATGCAAATGACCGACATCCGGGCTGTGCTTGGCGGCCTGGTCGCAGCCTATCATCCTTGCGCCGTACTCATTTGCGCGTCGCCGAGGGAGTTCATGCTTCCCCGGACGCCTTCCTATGCCGATTATGCCGGAACGGCGGCCTTTATCCGAGAACGATTCCCGGAGTATTTCTATGTCCGGAATTTCAACCCGGTTCACACGTTGTGGCTCCGGCGGTTCCGGTCGCGGCGGCCGACGATGGATGCGTGGGGCGGCGCTTCGGTCGAGGAAATGTGGAAGGGGGTGGTCAGGCACGACAAAGGCGAGCAACTGGCGTTCCCAACGGCGGATACGGAGGCGCAGTATGCGGCGCTGGACAGCGTTTGCAGGTATCTCCGGGAGCAACATATAAGGCTCGTCTTTGCGCAGGCCCCGATGGAGGCGAGGTATACGGATAGCGAACGGGGGCGAAGGGAGTTGGCGGCCTTTCAGGCGCGTTGCGGGTCGATCGTCGGCGCGGCCGGGGGCAACTATTTCAATTATTATGACACTACTGTTTTTCCGGACAGCCTTTTTGCCGATCTTACGCACCTGACACGTGCGGGCGGGTCGATCCTGACCCGAAAAATTGTGGCGGATGTAAAGGCAACAAATGAACTGGCAGCAATTATACAGTCCGGTAAGGACCGGGGGCAGCACGGCGGGACGGCGGTCAAAGGGGGACAGCGGTGAGGTCAGGACGTCCTTTTTGCGGGATTATGACCGGATCATTTTCTCTTCCGCGTTCCGGCGGCTGCAGAACAAGACCCAGGTGTTCCCGCTGCCCGGGCCGGTCTTTGTCCACAACCGGCTGACGCATAGCCTGGAAGTGGCGTCGGTCGGCCGCTCGCTCGGGAAGGCGGTCGGAGACGCGGTGGCAGACCGGTATCCGGACAAAGGTGAGGATTTTCGCGAGTTTTACAAGTATGAGCTGCCGTCGGTGATCGCGGCGGCCTGCCTGGCGCATGATATCGGCAATCCTCCTTTCGGGCATTCCGGCGAAGACGCAATCCGTAATTTTTTCCGGGAGTTGGATGGCCAGGGCATGGAGCGGTTCAGGTCCGAATTGAGTCCTAACCAGCAGCAGGATTTCCTTCGGTTCGAAGGTAATGCCAATGCGTTTCGTACACTGACGCACGCCTTTAACGAGCCGGCGCCCGGCGGTTTCCGGCTAACCTATACGACGCTGGCCTCGATCGTCAAGTATCCGGCGGATTCGTTGAACGGCTTCGACAAGACCAGGTTGGTCACCAGAAAATCCGGCTTTTTCGATTCCGAGGCCGCGACGTATGCGGCCATCGCCGAAGAGTTGGGCATCCCCCGGCTGGGCCAGGACCGGCAGGTCTATGCGCGGCATCCTTTTGTATACCTCGTGGAAGCCGCCGACGACCTTTGTTACCGGATCATCGATTTCGAAGATGCACACCGGTTGCATATCATTTCCATCGACACGATCCGGGAACTATTCCTCGCCTTCTTTGAGGACGAGGAAGGGTATGACGCCCGTGACCGGGTGGAAAAGGTCTTTCACGGGATCAATGATGACAACCAGAAAGTGCAATTCCTTCGCGCCAAGCTGATCAACCTGCTGATTTTCCGGGTCAGGGATATCTTCCTGGAGAAGGAGGCGTTGCTGCTAAGCGGGGACTTGCCGAAATCGCTGATCGAATACCTGTCTCCGAGGGAACTCGGGCTCATCCGCAAGATCGACGACTTCTCGGTCCGGCATATTTACAACCACCGGTCCGTGGTGGAGATCGAGATCGCGGGATATAACGTCATCGGGGGGTTATTGCACGAATTTTTCGGCGCGCTGCTCCAGCCCCGTTCGAACAAGGCCGACAAACTTCGCCAGTTGATATCCCGGCAATTTGTGATTGCGGCGCAACCGGGCAGTCTGTATCCGGATATCCAGTCGATCGTAGATTTCATAGCCGGGATGACCGACCTCTATGCTGTCGACCTGTACCGGAAGATCACCGGGATGGAGTTTCCCCGCATCAGGTAAATCTCTGGCATAAAAATTAGGGTGGTAATGGCATATTCTACCAACTCAAAAGTTATTTATGCCAAATCCAAGAACAGACAGCGGTGGCTTTTCAACAGATAACGAGGATACGAACCGGGATATGGGCTCCAAAGGCGGCCCATCCACCACTTTAGGCAGTCCGGACGATAACCACGATATATCCCAGCCATACAATTCCGATCTGCAAGCGCAGATTGCGGCAAAGGGCCACAAGAAACACGAAGAGGAAAAGCAACCCAGGCAAAAAGAATAAAACGGAAACTATGTTTAACAAATTTCCAATCAGTTTCCGTTATGATGGAAAGCAATATAACGGACAGGTCAAACCACTTCCCACGGGGCTGCAGCAGGGACTTCCCACGCTGTTCCAGGTGTTCCTGAACAATGTGTATTGTGGACTGGTGAAAAGAAGGGGCGTCGATTGGGAAACGGATTCCCCAAAATGTGCGGTCATGGTCGAAGTTATCGGCGAACGCATCTATGACTGGTATGAATAATGACATTCGTATTTATTAAAACGCGCGGTCTTTTTGGACCACAAAGGATTTGAAAAAATCTTCCAACTTAGGCCCCGCTAAGAAGCATGCTTAATACAAATGATTACTCCCGCAGACAAAAAAGTATTGAAAAGTTTCGGTGAAAATCTCAGAAGACTTCGCAAGGAGAAGGGGCTCAGCCTCCGGGAAATGTCCTACGCGTGCAGCATTGACAACAGCAAGATCGCCAAGATCGAAAAAGGGATGATTAATATCACCTTTACCACGCTGTTGCAACTGGCTACCGCCCTGGAGACTCATGCCTCCACGCTGCTGGAATACGAGACCGTGGCCTGAGGCCCGGTTGGTTAATCCGGAGTTTTTTCCGTAGTGCAACAAGAAGTCGGGTCCTTTTGCTGTTCCGCCATGTAAAACCATCAAAGAAAACGTACATGGAAAGGAACGATCAACTCTTGCGCCTGTTCGGGCGTCGGCTGGCCGAATTGCGCGAACGTCAGCAACTTAGCGTCCGGGACCTCGCGAAACGCTCCGGAATCGAGGCCCGGCAGATTACCCGGATAGAATCGGGGAAGGTGAATATTCTCTTTACGACCATTCTGGCATTGGCAAGAGGCCTGGGAATTACCCCGGAAGAATTGCTGGATTCCCTGTGACGCCATCGCATTACCGGAAGCTCCGGCCCGGGAAATTACCTGCCTGTTTTCCTATTGCAAAAAGGCGGACCGACCCGTATTTTGACAGCGGTATCGTATCCTATCCATGAAAATCCATCCGCTATGACAACACTGGTCGGAGTATTCTTTTCCCTCATTTCGGTCTTCGGTATCCTGTTGGCACAAACCAAGAAGGCGATCCGGAAGTTCGTCCTGCTTCTTTTTTCCTTTTGCCTTATCATGGCCCAACTGCTGTACATGTACAGCCGGCTTTCGGTGAACAGCCAGGATTTTATCGCCATCTCGGCGCTGGTCGGCGCAGTCATATTGATACTTTCGCTCCAGCGGAACGAGGCCTGGTGAGGGGTCGTTTCGGCGGGACCGGCAACGAGGGGTAATTTTTGTCCAAAAAAGGTCAATAAAGGTGAAGGCCGAACCGTGCCGCGGGGGTAATTTACCTCCATGAGAAAATTGTTCCCTGCCTTCAGCCCGGCGGCAATGCTTTTAGCCTGCAGCCTGGCGGCGCCGTTGTGTTGCCCGGCGCAATCTCCGCCTGCGGTGCCCACCCATGCCGATACCCTTCGGGGCAGCCTTACGCCGGAAAGGACCTGGTGGGACGTGCAACGATATGACATCACGATCCGGCCGGATTTCTCCACCAAGACCTGCGTGGGGAACGATCTCATTACGTACAAGGTGGTGGGTGACCTCCAACCTGCCATGCAAGTGGATCTTCAGGCGCCGCTTCATATCGACAGCGTGGTCTTGAACGGCAGGGACCGGCTGGGCTTTTCACAGGAAGGCAACGCCTGGCACGTTCACACCCCCCGTCAGGCGGTGGGCCAAACCAACCGGGTGCGCGTATATTTTTCGGGCACCCCGCATGAAAGTACGAGGCCGCCATGGAGCGGGGGATGGACATGGGCCCGTGACTCGCTTGGCAGGCCGTGGATGACGGTCACGTGCCAGGCCATGGGCGCATCATTGTGGTATCCGTGTAAGGACCACCAGAGCGACGAGCCGGACAAGGGCGCTTCCCTGACCATTATCGCCCCGGATACGTTGGTAGCGGTCTCCAACGGCCGCCTCCAATATAAAAAGAAGAACGGTGACGGCACGACGACCACCAAATGGGCGGTGGTCAATCCCATCAGCAACTATTGCATCATCCCCTATATCGGGAAATATGTGCATTTCCATGAGGACTTCAAGGGGGAAAAGGGACACCTCGACCTGGATTACTGGGTGCTCGACTATGATCTGAAGCGCGCGAAGGCCTATCTGCCGGGGCAAGTGCACAACATGCTTCATAGTCATGAGTACTGGTTCGGCCCCTATCCTTTTTATGAAGATGGGTACAAGCTCGTGGACGTCCGGCATCCGGGGATGGAGCACCAGAGCGCGGTGGCTTACGGAAACCACTATGCGTACGGCTACCGCGGCCGGGACGGGTCCGGAACCGGTTTGGGGATGAAATGGGATTTCATCGTGGTGCATGAGAGCGGTCACGAATGGTTCGGCAACAATATTACCTCCAAAGATCTGGCCGATATGTATATCCATGAGGGATACACGAACTACAGCGAGACCCTGTTCGTGGAATATATGTATGGGAAGGATGCAGGGAATGCTTATAACTATGGGATAAGGCGCGGTATCCGGAACGACCGGCCCATCATCGCACGGTATGGTATCAACGAGGAGGGTAGCGGGGACATGTATTCCAAGGCTGGGAACATGCTGCATACTATCCGGCACAGTATCGGCAATGACAGCCTTTTCCGCCAAATACTGCGGGGGATGAACCGGGACTTCTATCACCAGACCGTGACGACGGCCCAGATCGAACACTATCTGTCGGCACACGCCCGTTTCGATTACTCCAGGGTCTTCGATCAATATTTGCGGACGACGCAGCTACCCGAGTTCGATTACTATTTCAGCGACTCTCCGCGGGAAATCCATTTCAAATATGCCAACTGCGTTGCAGGTTTCAATCTGCCGCTGGTATTGCAGGATGGCCGGGAGGAGCTTCGGATCCTGCCCACCGATCAATGGCGGGTCAGCCGCGTGACGGATAGTCAGGCCGCGCTCTTCAATACCGACAGCATCCGGAAAATGTACTACATTGGGGTCAAACCCATCACTCAACGATAAGTTGTTGATCATGCGGCCGATCCATTACGCGGGCATAACAAAGCTGCGGTTGCTCGTTGCCGGTATGCGAATGCGCCTTGCCTGCATCTGGCTGCGCCTTGCTTGTATGCGCGTATGCCTTTCGGCCGCGATCGCGCTAATGGTGCTGGCGGCCGCGAAACAGGCCGCGGCGCAGTCATATGTGCCGGAATTCGTCAATCCCGCCGTGAAGGTCAGGCCGGTGGTCCCCGTTGCCGCGTACTCTTTCCCACTGCAGGATATCCGCTTGCTGGACGGCCCCTTTAAAGTCGCGATGATGGCCGATATGCGCTACCTGCTCCTGCTCGAGCCCGACCGGCTCCTCTCCGGCCTGTGTCGGGCACTATCCGGATGGTGAGGGAGTAGCCATGGTCAATCGACGGCGGCGACGTGCTGCCGGTAGCGCTCTATATATTCACTGGGAGACTTGCCGGTGATACCCTTGAACACCCTGTTAAAGTTCGTGATGCTGTTGAAGCCGCAGTGATAAGCGACGGCTGCAATGCTGTCGTAGCTGCCGTCCGCCAGTTTTTTACAGGCTTCGTTGATCCGGACCTCGTTCAGGAAGCTGACGAACGTATGAAGGGTGTGTTTCTTGAAATAGCGGCAGAAAGCCTGTGGGGTCATATGGGCCTGACGGGCGACATCCTCAAGTGCGATCGCCTTGTCATAGTGCTGCATGATATAGTTGTAGATCGCGCCGATGCGGATGCCTTCGTGTTCGCTGTAGGACACCGGTATCGAACTGGCGGACAGGGGTGTCAGTTCCTGGAAAGAGCTCAGCTGTTTAAGCAGTTCGATAAAATGGACGAGCTGGTCGATGCCGGTCGAGTGCTGGATGCGAAGCATTTTTCGGGAGACCTCTTCGACATGTTCCGCCGGGACCTTGAAGCCGGATTGTTGTTGCTGCAGAAAGGTCCGCACGGCCTTGATCTCCGGAAGGCCAAAAAACGAATCCAATTGCCCCCTCGTATTGAAGTAAATGTTGAGCGTCCGGATCTTTTTGCGGCTTGCCGGAGAAAAGTAAGAAGGATCGCTCTTGAAGACGTGGGGAAGGTTGACGCCCAGCCAATAGATCTCGCCACCGCGGAACGCGTACATATTATTCTCTGCGACGAGGGTGCCCTCTCCCTGCTGGATCCACGTCAACTGGATCTCCTCGTGCCGGTGCAGGTGCGGGTAAAAATGCGGCAGGACGTCTTTTTGGACGATTACCGTCTTATCACGCGGAACCGGGATGGTGAACTGAAGCACTTTCATTGGAACAAGACCTGACGACAGGCCTGCATGAAATTACATCTTTTGCAAATATTATCATGCCTTTATTAAAATTCAGGGAAAAACGGTTAATATACGGGTGTGTTCGGCGCTTACCTTTGCCGAATGGGTAAAAATGTCATCGTCATCGGCGGAGGGATCATCGGGCTGAGCAGCGCCTACTATCTGCAAAAAGCCGGTCACCGGGTCACCGTACTCGAGAAATCCGATTTCTCGGACAACTGTTCGTATGGCAACTGCGGGTATGTCTGCCCAAGTCATTTTATCCCCCTGGCTACGCCGGGCATCATCCGGCAGGGGTTCAGGTGGATGCTTAATTCGCGGAGCCCGTTCTACGTCCAACCAAGGCTCAGCGCGTCGCTGATCGACTGGGGTCTGAAGTTCATAAGGAGCGCTACGACGGAACATGTCGAACGGTCCGCGATCCCTTTGCGGGATATTGCACTGCTGAGCCAGCAGGAATATGAAAGAGAATGGCTGCCGCAGGCGCATTTCGATTTTGCCTATCAGCATAAAGGCTTGCTGGAGATCTGTCAAACCGAGGCGGCTGCCGACCATGCCCGGCATACGGTGGAACGGGCTGCCGGACTGGGATTGGATGCCAGCTGGCTGGATGCGGCCGCACTCCGGGAAAAGGAGCCTCATACCCGGGTGAATGGCATCGGGGCTATTTTTTTCCGCTGCGATGCCCATCTTTATCCCAACAAATTAATGAGCGGGCTCATCAGTATGTTGCAGGCGGCAGGCGTTCGGCTGATACCGCGGACAGAGGTGGTTCGCTTTGAAAAGACCGGCGGAAAGGTCACAAAATTATTCACACAGGACGGGGAACATACCGGGGATACCATCGTGCTGGCGACCGGATCCTGGAGCCGGGAATTGGCAGCCAGACTGGGCGCCAAAGTGCCGCTGGTGGCAGGGCGCGGATATTCCGTCACGCTGGAGGATTCGCCTTACCGCGTGAACTATCCCGCGATCCTTGTCGAGGGTCGCGCCGCAATTACGCCGATGGATGGCAACAAGATCCGGTTCGGGGGGACGATGGAGATCACAAATACCGGTGCGCCTCCAAGGTACCGGCGGGTACAAGGGATACTCGATGCGGTGAAGAGGTTCTATCCTGATTTCGACGTACCCATGCCGCCGGCGGAGCGGATATGGTTTGGTTATCGGCCCTGTTCGGCGGACGGGCTGCCCTACATCGGGCGGATCAGGAGCCTTTCGAACGTCGTGGTCGCCACAGGTCACTCGATGCTCGGCTTAAGCCTCGGCGCCGGTACAGGGAAGCTGGTCAGTGAAATTGTAGATGAACGGCCGACGAGCATCGATTGTTCGGCCTTCGCGGTGGAAAGATTTGGTTGAGGAGCGGCCGCAGCGGCTCGGATCCGCTTTAGCGATATCTTTTATGGCTATAGCTTCGAATTTCTTCGTGAAGGCGCAAACGTTTTCGTAAATATGTTTGGGCGATATATCCTACGTTATCGAATAACAACGTAGAATTGCAAAGTTAGCTAATTGGTATGGGCAATCTCTTTGATTTGGCCGGGAAGACCGCGCTGGTGACAGGCTGCAACCGGGGCATCGGACTGGCAATGGCAGCGGCTTTGGCTGAAGCCGGCGCCGATATCATCGGTGTGTCGTCCTCGCTTGCCGCCAGCGGCAGCGACGTAGGGCGACAGGTACAAGTTCATGGCCGTCGGTTTACCGCTTACCGGGTGGACCTGACCGACAGGGCTGCAGTATATGAATTGATCGCCGCTGTCCGCGCCGGGAGTCAGCCCGTTGATATCCTGGTGAATAATGCGGGGATCATCCTCCGGCGGCCGGCCGCCGGGCATCCGGATGATTATTGGGACCGGGTCCTCTCTGTCAATCTCAACGCTGCCTTTATCCTGTCACGCGAGTTGGGCGCCGACATGCTGGCGCGGGGGTCGGGGGGGAAGATCATTTTCACGTGCAGCCTGCTGAGTTTCCAGGGCGGGATCAATGTGCCCGGGTACGCCGCAAGCAAGGGAGCGCTGGCAAGCCTCGTCAAGGCCCTGGCCAACGAGTGGGCCTCAAAAGGCATCAATGTCAACGGCATTGCGCCCGGGTATATCAGCACCGACAATACCGAAGCGTTGCGGAGCGACCCGGAGCGCAGCAGGGCGATACTCGACCGGATTCCGGCCGGGCGCTGGGGCCAGCCGGACGATTTCCGCGGTCCCGTCGTCTTTCTGGCGTCACAGGCGGCCGATTATGTGCATGGAACGATCCTCACAGTGGACGGGGGATGGATGGGGAGATAAAAACTTACGTTATGGAGATAAAATTCGAACACAGTCCGAAGGAAGTCAGGTCCATGACAACGGAGGAACTGCGAGCCGCTTTTTTGACCGGGCCGTTGATGGAAGAGGAGACAATCAGGCTTGTCTATTCGCATTACGACCGCGTGATCGTCGGTGGCGCAAAACCGGTCCGGCGGCGGCTGCCGCTGGAAGCGCATTCCGAACTGAAAGCGGATTATTTTTTGCAGCGCCGGGAACTCGGGATCATCAATGTCGGCGGCCGCGGAAAAGTGTACGCGGGAGAGGCTGAGTACGACCTGGACAAGCTGGACTGCCTGTATGTGGGCCGCGGAGTGAAGAATGTCGGATTGGGGAGCGTACACCCGGAACATCCGGCCCAATTCTATTTATTGTCCGCACCCGCGCATACCGACTATCCCGTCCGGCTGATGCAGGGCCGGGACGCGACGCCTGCGACCACGGGCTCCGCCGGGACAGCTAACGCGCGGACCATCTATAAGTATATTCATGCCGATGGGATCAGGAGCTGCCAGATCGTGATGGGACTGACGATCCTGCAGACGGGAAGCGTCTGGAACACCATGCCGGCGCATACACATACCCGGCGGATGGAAGCTTATTACTATTTCGACGTGCCGGCCGGGCACCGGGTCTTTCATTTTATGGGTGAGCCCCGGGAAACGCGGCATTTGCTGGTGAGCGACGGAGAAGCGGTCATCTCGCCTCCCTGGTCGATCCATTCGGGCTGCGGCACGAGCAATTACGCCTTTATCTGGGGCATGGCGGGCGAAAACTATACGTATACCGATATGGATGCTGTCGCTATCTCCGATCTACGATAATTGAATTAAATTGAGCACTTCTAATTCTTCTTTCATGGTTGATTCCCGGGTTGGCCGCTTCCGCTGGACCATTTGCGCGTTACTATTCTTTGCTACGACGATCAATTACATGGACCGGCAAGTCATCGGCCTCCTGGAACCTACGCTCAAGCACGATTTTGGCTGGACAGATACGACCTTCGGGACGATCAACGGTATATTCCAGTTCTTTTATGCGGCGGGTCTGCTCATTTTTGGCGCCATCATCGATCGGGTCGGGACCAAGATCGGCTACGCGATTTCCATCGTCGGATGGAGTCTTTCCGCCATGGGACATGCGCTCGCGAAAGCAACGACGGGGTTTACCATCGCACGCAGCGGGCTTGGGCTCAGTGAGGCCGGCAATTTTCCTTCAGCCATCAAAGCGGTAGCCGAATGGTTTCCAAAAAAAGAACGGGCGCTGGCGACGGGCATTTTCAATTCGGGAGCAAATATCGGCGCTGTGGTCGCGCCGATCATGGTGCCGCTGGTCCTTGCCGCCTATGGCTGGCAGATGGCATTCATCGCAACCGGCGCGCTGGGCTTGATCTGGCTGGTCTTCTGGTGGTTCATGTACGAGATCCCCGCCCGCAAAAGCAAACTGAGCAGATCCGAATATGAGTACATTCACAGCGACGGCGCCGAACCGGAAGCGAAGTCGGGCAGCCGCGTACCCTGGCGGCGACTGCTGGAGGTACGGCAGACCTGGGCTTTTGTATTCGGCAAATTCCTGACCGACCCCGTCTGGTGGTTCTATCTGTTCTGGCTGACGGGATATTTTCACGATGTCTTTCACCTGGATACAAAGAAGATAACGTGGCCGCTGGTCGTCATCTATTCCTGTACGACCATCGGGAGCATCGGGGGCGGGTATCTTTCGGGCTATCTGATCAGGAAAGGATGGCCGATCTATAAGGCGCGCAAACGGGTGATGCTGATCTTTGCGTTCTGCGTCGTGCCGGTCGTTACCGCGGGATATTTGAAAAACATGTGGCTGATCACCGCCGTGATCAGTCTCGCAGCCGCGGCGCACCAGGCCTGGAGCGCCAATATCTTTACGACGGCTTCGGATATGTTCCCGAAGAAGGCGGTGAGCTCGATCACGGGCATTGGCGGGATGGCCGGCTCGATTGGCGGAATCATTTTTCAGCCAGCCGTGGGCATGCTCCTCGACCATTTCAGCAAATATCACAATAAAACGCTCGGGTATACCATCATTTTTCTGATCTGCGGGTCCGCCTATCTCCTGGCCTGGCTGATCATGCACCTGTTTGCGCCCAGACAAACCAGGGTGCAGCTGGATTAAAGACAGCACGATTGGGCAAGGTCAGGCCGGCGACTTGCTGCTGGACGCGCGAACGGCAAGTTCGGTATTGAGCACCCGGGTCTCAAATTTGGTCACCGGATGTTTCGCTTCGATCAGTTGGATCAGCAACTCCATGGCCACGTGGCCCATTTCAAACGCGGGTTGGCGGATGCAGGTAAGCGCCGGCCTAAAAATATCCGTCACCGGCGAATTGGTGAAACCGACGATGCCCATTTCATCGGGCACTTTGACGTTCATGCGGGCAAGGGCCGCCAGGCAGCCGGTCGAGAGCTTGTCACTTGCGGTAACGATGGCGTCCGGCTTGTCTTTCAGTGAAAGCAGCGATTCGAGCGCCTCCTCTGTTTCCCTGACGATAAGGCCGCTGTACCGACAATATTTCACGAGGGAGTCGTCGAACGGGATGCGGTGATCCGCCAGCGCTGCCTTGTAGCCTGCCAGCCGTTCCTTCGTAATGGAGAGGTGGGACGAGATGGTGAGATGCGCGATCCGGCGGAATCCCGAACGGATGAGGTGATCCGTGGCCTGGTAGGCGCCGTTAAAGTTATTGGCGATGACCTTGTGTGTCGCCATTTCTTCGGTTATCCGGTCGAAGAAGACGATCGGTAGCCCTTTATCGTGCAGTTTCCGCAAGTGCGAAAGATCGGTGGTTTCTGTGGAAAGTGACACCAGGAGTCCGTCCACAGACCGGGAGGCAAGGTATTGCGTGTTGGCAACTTCGCGCTCGAAAGACTCATGGCTTTGCGAAATGATGACGTAATAGCCCTTTTTATAGGCAACGGATTCGATCCCGTTAATGACCTGTGAAAAGAAATTGTTGGCGATTTCGCAGACGACGATCCCGATCGACCGGCTGCGTTTTTCCTTCAGGCTCTGGGCGATGGGGTTCGGCCGGTAATTCAGCTTCTCTGCGTATTCGAGGACCAGTTTCCTCGTCTCCGCGCTGATCTCGTAGCTGTCCCGCAGGGCGCGCGAAACGGTTGAGGTCGACAACCCCAGCGCCCTGGCGATATCTTTTATGGTAATGGCTTCGAATTTCATGGAAAGTTCCGCAAAAGGCCGGCGGCATTTCGCGGGAATTAAAATTAGTGTATTTTCGGATCAACTAAATTGTTTGCCATGCTTTCCTATCCGGTCCGGATCGCGCTGATCGCCGCCCTCGGCG
>Ga0134125_10003718_pt1 | contig 17581 bp, 10 predicted proteins | sample KB31751_FD_96464 | JGI IMG/M metagenome (GOLD analysis project Ga0134125, IMG submission 96464) | Terrestrial soil microbial communities with excess Nitrogen fertilizer from Kellogg Biological Station, Michigan, USA - KB3-175-1 | ecosystem: Environmental > Terrestrial > Soil > Unclassified ...
CGGCGTGCAAGCGGATCCTGCTGCCATCGATTGCGGTGATCCGACCGGTCCGCACCAGGTCCAGCATACGATCGGCCACCTGGACCGGATCAGTCAGTACGGCACCGGGTTCACGCCTTGACACCAGCAGGCCTTCAGGGGTGTAGGCCCGATCCGCGAAAGCCTCCGCCGCGACCTGCAGGCCGCGTTCCCGGGCCCAGTCAAGAATGGGCGTGCCGGCCAGTCCCATCAGCACCAGCGTCGGATCCACCGTCAGGATCGCGGTAATGACATCCGCCGCCTGACGCGGTTCACCGGCGATGGTGTTGTATAGGGCACCGTGAGGCTTCACATAAGTGACGCGCGTGCCTGCCGCAGCGGCGAGACCCTGCAGTGCGCCAATCTGGTAAATCACGTCGCTCACCAGCTCGCGGCTGGTGGGGTCCAGGTTGCGCCGACCAAAACCCACGCGATCCGGATAACTCACGTGCGCCCCGACGGCTACGCCCTGGGCAGCCGCCGCACGCAGGGTGTCCAGGATTCCCGCCGGATCGCCGGCATGGAAACCACACGCCACATTGGCGCTGGTGACGACGCCCAGCATGCTGGCATCGTCGCCCATGCGCCAGGCACCGTAGCCTTCGCCCAGATCGCTGTTCAAATCCATGATGCTTCCTCGCCTTCGTGCGCGCTGGCCGCCGGGCATGGCGGGGTTACAGAGGGAGCCGCGCCACCGCACCCGCCGCTCGCCAGGGCGATCAGGCCTTGGGGAAATCCGTAGCCAGGCTGCGCGCGCGCCACGCTTCGATGTCGGCCAGCTTCTGCCGCAGACGTTCCGTGCCACGCTCCATCGCCATCCCACCCAGCGCGACATTGCGCGGCGGGTCGGGCAGCTCGCTCAGGTCCAGAATCAATTGGGCCGCGCGGACCGGATCCCCGGCCTGGTGGCCGCTGATGCTGGAGGTCAGATCCAGCCGCTTGCCCACCGTATCCACATAGTCGGCAATGCGAACCTGCGTTTGATGCAGCGAACGACCGGCCCAGTCCGTGCGGAACGGCCCCGGCTCAATGCAGGTGACGTGGATGCCCAGCGGGCCGCCCTCTACTGCCAAAGAATCGGCCCAGCCTTCCACCGCATGCTTGGACGCCGCGTAATAGCCCGACGCCGCGAACCCGTTCAAGCCGGCCAGCGACGTAATGTTCACCACATAGCCCTTGCGGCGCTCGCGCATGCCCGGCAGCACGGCACGTGTGAGCGCAAACAAGCCAAACACATTGGCGTCGAAAAGTGCGCGAATCTCGGAATCTTCGCCCTCCTCGACCGAGCTCTGATAGCCGTATCCGGCATTGTTCACCAGCACGTCCACAGCTCCGAACGCCTTCCGGGCGGCGGCCACCGCAGCCTCGATCTGGTCCGCCCGGGTAACGTCGAGCTCCAGCGCGAGGGCATGCGACTCGTGCCCCACCACCAGGTCGGCCACCCGACTGCGGTCCCGCGCCGTCACGACCGTGCGCCACCCACGGGCCAGCGTCAGACGGGCGATCTCACGACCAAAACCGGTGGAACATCCGGTGATGAACCACACTGGGGAATCATTCTGCGACATGGACCGCCTCGAAAAGAAAGTGAAGGGAACCTGCAGCCCATTGTACGGTGGACGGGCCTCGCCCATACACACAACGCCGGGGAATGTACCGGGCCGTTCGTCCCGGCGGCATGGCACCATGACGACCGGCATTCTCAAACAACGCTTCGGGAGGAAGCATGAAGAACATCAATCCTCGCTGGCACATCGCGATGGGCGCCCTATTGGTGCTGGCGGCCGCGCACGCCGCCGCAGCCGCGCTTTCCGATGACGTGATCCGCATCGGTTTCATCACAGACATGTCGGGGGTCTACGCCGACGGCGACGGCCCGGGGGGCGCCGAAGCCATCCGCATGGCCATCGCCGATGCCGGAGGCGCCGTCGACGGCAAAAAGATCGAGCTGATGGTGGCAGACAGCCTCAACAAGCCCGACGTCTCGGCAGCCCTGGCCCGCGACTGGTTCGACAACAAGAAGCTGGATCTGCTGATCGGAGGCACCAATTCAGCCGCCAGCCTCGCCATGTCGGCTGTTGCAGCCGACAAGAAGAAACTGTTCATCACCTCCGGCGCAGGGGCGTCGGCCTTCACCAACGAGAAGTGCACGCCCTATTCAATCCAATACACTTACTCCACTCGCGGCCTTGCACGCGGTACCGGTTCAGCGGTCGTGGCACAGGGCGGGAAAAAATGGTTCTTTCTGACCACCGACTACACATTCGGCCATGAGCTGGAACACGACACGGCCGCGGTCGTCCAGAAGGCAGGCGGAAAAGTCCTGGGCAACGTGAACACTCCGTTGGGCACATCGGATTTTTCATCCTTCATCCTGCAGGCACAGGCTTCCGGAGCCGAAGTTCTGGCATTGGCCAATGCCGGTGCCGACTTTGTCCGCTCCTTGAAGGCCGCCGCGGAGTTCGGATTGACGCGCACGATGACGCCGGTGGGACTGACGGCGACCCTGAACGACATCCATTCGCTGGGGCTGGAGGCGACCCAGGGCATGTACCTGACGGTGCCCTGGTACTGGAACAAGGACAAGGCCTCCGAGGCCTGGTCGCGGCGCTTTTTCGCCAAGATCGGTCGCATGCCCACTTACGGCCAAGCGGGCGACTACTCGGCAACCGCCAGTTATCTGAAGGCCGTTCACCACACAGGGACTGACGAGACACAGGCCGTCATGGCGTGGTTGAAGGCGCACCCGGTCAATGATTTCTTCGCGCAGAATGCCACCATCCGCGCCGACGGTCGGCTGATGAACGATCTGACGCTGCTGCGGATCAAACAGCCGGCCGAAAGCACGGGGCCATGGGATTACCACAGGGTTATCGCCACGATTCCGGCGGAAGTCGCCTATGGCCCGCTCGCCGAGTCCACGTGCCCGTACGTCAAGACGCACTCGTGAGGGGCGACGCTGCGACTTGAACGCTATACAGATTGTTCACTACACTAATATTTCGTTGGCTAAATATACATTGGCTAAACAATGAGCAATCTGGCACGACACCTGCAGAAGATGGAGGCCAGCCTGAACCTCGTCGCCCGCAGCGTGACGGATTTCCCGTTGCAGGACGCCGAGCTGGCAGGCTGGCTGAATCTCGCCGCCGCAGGCTTGACCGATTTGTCAGATGCGGCATTGGGCCCTTACGACATGCATCAGAGCGACTTCCGCGCGCTCGTGTATTTGTTCGTGAATGCCAACGACCCTGTTTTTCCGAACGAGCTGGCCGCTTACCTCGCACAGACCCCGGCCAATGTCACGCGGATCGCAAGCCTCCTCGTCGACCGCAGGCTGGTGGACCGCGCCAACAGCATCGAAGACCGGCGCAGGGTGGAACTGCGAATCACCAATGCCGGCCGTCAGTTCGTCCTCGAGCTTCTACCGAAATTCTTCCCGCCGTTGCGCGAAACATTTTCCTGTTTCAGTGCGTCTGAAAAGCGCGTACTGCAGCACCTGTTGCAACGCCTCGTCAGTTCGATGGACACAGTGATCGACTCCTGATACGGACCCGAAGCCCTACCGCCAAGCACCGCAGGCCATTGGGGCGGGCTTGAAAGACGGGCCCCTCATGCCACCACTTCCATGAAAAACTTTGTTTTGCGCGCCGCCCCCTTGTGCCTGGTGCTGCTTTTGACGGCCTGCGGTGAAAGCTCGAAACAGGCTCCGGCATCGCCCCCGCCTCAGGTCGGCGTGGTCACGGCGCATCCATCGAACGCACCGCTCGTCCGGAGTCTGGTGGGGCGCCTGTCGGCATTCCGCAGTGCCGACGTCAATGCCCGAGTAGCAGGCGTCCTGCTCAAGCGCGCCTACGTCGAGGGCAGCGAGGTGAAGAAAGGGCAACTGCTGTTCGAAATCGATCCCGCTCCCCTGAAAGCGGCCCTGGCGAGTACCGAGGCACAACTGTCAAAAGACCGCGCGATTCTCGGTCAGGCGCAAGCTGATTTTGCCCGGTACCAGCAACTGCACCGGCAAAAATCCATCGCGGAACAAACCTACACCGATCAAAAGTTTCTGGTGCAACAGCAGGAAGCCACGGTGAAGGCCGATCAGGCGAGCGTGCAGATGGCGCGCATCAATCTGGGCTATGCCTACGTCACCTCGCCCATAGACGGCCGCGCAGGCCAACAGCGTGTCACGGAAGGCGCGCTCGTGGGCCAAGGCTCTGCCACCCTGCTGACGACGGTGAGCCAACTGGACCCGCTGTATGTCAACTTCACCCTGGGCGTCAACGACCTCAACGCTCTGCAAATGGCCGCCGAACAGGGCGACATCCAGCTCGCCGAGCCCAACAAGACCACGGTCAAGGTGACGCTGCCGAACGGCACGCCGTACCCGCTGCCGGGCACGCTGGACTTCTCCGCGCCCACGGTCGACCCCGCCACGGGGTCGGTCACTTTGCGTGCCCTGCTGCCGAACCCGAAGTTCCGGCTGCTTCCGGGCAGCTACGTCAACCTGCAATTGGCGCTGGGTGAACGCCATCACACTTTCCTGATTCCGCAAGCCGCCGTTCAGCGTGACATCACCGGCACTTACGTGCTGGTGGTCGGGAAAGACGGCAAGGTCACTCACCACAACGTGGCGACGGACGGCACACAGGGCCTGGACTGGGTTGTCACGTCCGGGCTCGATGACGGCGACCATGTGATCGTGTCCGGGCTGCAGACGGTACAGGTCGGTGCGCAGGCCAGGACGGAGCCCTGGCAGCCGCCGGCACCGACGGCAAAAACGGCGGGCGACGTGGCTCGCTCCTCCCCGGCCGCAGTTGGCGACTAACGGAATTCTTCCATGTCGAATTTCTTTATCGACCGGCCCATTTTCGCGTGGGTGATCGCAATCCTGATCACGCTGGGCGGTGTGCTCGCGATCGACAACCTCGGCGTCCAGTCGTACCCGAACATCGCGCCCCCGCAGGTTTCGATCGTCGCCCATTACCCCGGTGCCAGTTCCAGCACCGCCGAAGGCTCCGTGACCGAAGTGATCGAGCAGCAGCTCACCGGCATCGACAACCTGCTCTACTTCAGTTCATCGACGAGTTCCAGCGGCCGTGTAGCCATCACACTGACCTTCAAGCCCGGTACCGATCCCGACATCGCGGCGATGCAGACGCAGAATCAGGTGACGCGGGCCGAGCCCCGGCTTCCGCCCCCAGTGCTCGCACAGGGCATCGTGGTCGCCAAGACGAATCCCGACACCCTGATGGCCATTGCGTTGAGCTCGGATAACCCGACCATCGGCCGTGACCGGCTGAACGACATCATCGCCTCACAGGTGCTGAACCCGATTTCACGTATCGCCGGCGTGGGAGCCACCAATCAGTTCGGCGCCGAATACGCCATGCGAATCTGGTTGAACCCGGAGAAGATGCACGGCTACGGCCTGTCGGCGACCGACGTGATCGGCGCGCTGCAAACGCAGAACATCCAGGTGGCGGCCGGTACGCTGGGGGCCGACCCGGCGGTCAAGGGCTCGGGCTTCACCGCCAACGTAGCCGGCGCAGGGCTGTTTTCAACACCCGAACAGTTTCTCGGAATCATCCTGCGCGCCAATGCCGACGGCACCGTGGTGAAGCTCGGCGAAATCGCGACGGCGGACTTCGGGCCCCAAGGCTATGGCTTCGACACCCTCTACGATGGCAAGCCCATCGGCGCATTCGCGATCCAGACTTTGCCGGGCGCCAATGGCCTGGCCGTCGCAAAGGCAGTGCGAGCCGAAATGGCAAAGCTGCAAGTGGGCTTCCCGGAGGGGGTGAGCTGGTCTGTCCCCTATGACACCACGACCTTCATCACGATTTCGATCCAGGACGTGCTGACGACGCTCGTCGAGGCGCTGGTCCTGGTATTCCTGGTGATGCTGGTTTTCCTGCAGAACTTCCGTGCCACCATCATCCCGGCCATCGTGATCCCGGTGGCCCTGTTCGGGGCGTTCATCGGCATGGACGCGCTCGGATTCACCATCAACCAGCTCAGCCTGTTCGGCATGGTGATGGCAATCGGGATCGTGGTGGACGACGCGATCGTCGTGATCGAGAACATCGAACGCATCATGACGGAACAGGGACTGTCCCCCAAGGAAGCCGCACGCAAGGGCATGAGGGAAATTTCGGGCGCCGTGGTGGCGATCACGGCGGTGCTGCTGGCGGTGTTCGTGCCTTCGGCGCTGCAATCCGGTTCGACCGGCATCATCTATCGCCAATTCGCCCTGACCATCGCCGTGTCGATGCTCTTCTCCGCGTTCCTCGCGCTGACTTTCACGCCGGCGCTGTGTGGCCGCTACCTGAAGGCGCAACATGAGCGCAAGAAAAACGTCTTGTTTCGCGCATTCAACAGCCTGTTCAACTGGACACATCACACCTATGTCGGCCACGTCGCTCACGCCGTGCGCCACGCGCCGCGCTGGATGATGGTGTTCGCGGTGGTGGTGGCCGCGGCCGGGTTCCTCTATCTCAAGCTGCCGGGCAGCTTTCTGCCACAGGAGGACCAGGGCTACCTGCTCGCCATGGTGCAACTGCCGCCAGGTGCGACCAAACAACGCAGCCAAGCGGTGATGGACCAGGTGTGGGACACACTGCGAAAGGACCCGGAGATCGAGCATGTGATGCAGATCATCGGTTTCAGCCCGGTGGGTTCGGGTGAAAACAACGGCATGGCGTTCATCCAGTTGACGGACTGGAGCAAGCGCGACCTCCCGGCGGAGCAGTTGATCCCGAAACTCAATGCACAACTGCACAAAAGCATCCGCGACGCGTCCATCGTCGTCGTCAATCTGCCGACGGTTCACGGCCTGGGACAGTTCGGCGGCTTCGACATGTACCTCGAGGACACCGGCGGCCTCGGGCGAGAGGCACTGGGCCAAGCGCTCCAGACCGCGCAGGCCAAGGCCAGGCAGGACAAGGTGCTGGTGAACGTACGCGCCAATCAGTTGCCGCCAGCGCCGCAACTGGACTTCGACATCGACCGCGTGCAGGCGGCCTCGATGGGGCTTTCGGCGGCTGACGTGGCCAGTGCCGCGAGCCTGATGCTCGCGCCCACGCAGGTCGGCCAGATGTTTGCCGAGGGCCGCGTGAAGTTCGTGATGCTGCAGGCAGACGCGCCCTATCGCATGAACCGTTCCGCCTTCAACGAGTTCTACACGCCCAGCACCACGCAGAAGAATCCGGATGGCACGCCGGCCATGATCCCGATTTCCAGCGTCATCAAGAGTCACTGGGATCTGGTATCGCCCTCGCTGGCGCGCTTCAATGGAAATCCGGCGACCGAAGTCGTAGGCGACGCAGCGCCGGGCTTCACCTCAGGCCAGGCGATGGATGCGATGCAGGGCATCGTCGCGCATGACCTCCCGCGTGGTTTCGGATTCGACTGGGCCGGCGAGTCATTCCAGGAAGTGGCGTCGAGCAGCGGTGCACCCATGCTGATGGCGTTATCCATCCTGGTCGTATTCCTGGCGCTGGCAGCCTTGTACGAAAGCTGGTCGGTCCCGATCGCCGTCCTGCTGATCGTGCCGCTCGCGCTGCTGGGCACGGTGCTGTTCACGATGGGGCGTGACCTCGCCAACGACGTATTTTTCAAGATCGGCCTTGTGACCGTGATCGGGCTGGCTGCCAAGAACGCCATCCTGATCATAGAGTATGCCGTCGCAGCGCAGGAGGAAGGGAGGACTCTTCGCGAAGCCATCCTGACCGCGGCGAGGCTGCGATTCCGCCCCATCCTCATGACCTCGTTCGCATTCATCCTGGGCGTATTCCCGCTCTTCATTTCCACCGGCGCGGGCGCCAATGCGCGCCACGCGATCGGCACCGGCGTGATCGGAGGCATGCTGTTCGCAACGTTCTTCGGGCTGTTGCTGATTCCAGTGTTCTATGTGATCGTGCGGCGACTGGCGGGCGACAAGCTCGATGGCGCGAAATCAACGAACGCCGAACCGGCAACGACACCAGCAGAGCAGACGTGATGCAATCCTGCGGCGCCACATGAGAGGACCGGCGCCGGCAGCGACCGGCAAACTGCCAGAATAGATATTCACCGGTGAATACCGGCGGCCCGGGTTGGCCGGGCAAAACCGCATGAGAAAATGGGGTCCGGTCAATACCTCCTGATTGCGGTGTTCTTCAAAGCCGGACGCGAGGCGTACGTCAAAATCCGCGCGGGGCAAGGTTTCAGCGACCACAGAGCCATTCCGGTCCAGGCAGGTACTGGGCGGACTCTGCCGGAGAAAGATCATAAAATAATCGGCAGAGCGCGTTTCAATAGCAGCGCAAGCACCGTGCATACGGACACCGTCCATATATGCGGGTGTTGCCGTTCTGCACTACCGCGGCCTCGCTCGGATGCGTGCACCTTCCCACCGGAGACCATCAGCAACCTATACGGAAAGGGATCGTGGCGCGCGCCATGCATTGGCCCACGGAACAATCTATAGGGGTATCGATCCATGCAGCATATTTGGGAACTGATTGGCGCCGACGCGCCATTGGGGCTCGTAATCCTCCACAACGATGGAGAAATCACGTACATAAATGGGCGAATGCTGTCCTGGATCAAGAAGACAAAGGAAGAATGCCTGAACAGGCCATTCTTGTCACTTTTTCCCGAGGCCGAAAGCGCGGATTGGCCATACCCCCATGGAGAAAAGTTCGACTGTGGGTCGATTGCCACGGTTTCACCAAGCCAACAGGAAAGTACCCACGACCAAACGATTCGCATAAATCAGGGTCGCCGTCAATTGACGTGTCTGCTGCGGTTCCCGTTTAGGGACGAAGAAGACCGGAAAAATTGTGCTTTGCTGTTCTACGACGCCGATGAACAGACCGGATTTCAATTGGGGCTGGCTCTCACAATAAAGAGATTGCAGGAGACCCAACTCGATCAGCGCCGCTTGCTCACGGAGCTCGAGCATGCAAGCAGCCATTTGATACGTGTCGAGAAGATGGCTGGCATCGGTCAGTTGGCAGCCGGCGTCGCCCACGAAATCAACAACCCTATTGGCTATATTTTTTCCAACCTGAAGACATTGGCCGGCTACATGCAGAACATGATCAAGATCATAGACGCCACGGACAACGTAAAATCGATCGAGGAACTGCGCATACTGAAACAGACCCTGGATTACGACTATATTCGCAATGATGTCGAGGCGCTCATCGACGAATCGCAGGAAGGCATCGACCGCGTGAAAAAGATCATCACGGCCCTGAAGGATTTCTCCCATATCGACGAAGAGGGATTTCACCAAGCCGATCTGCATCATGCGATAGAAACCACACTCAGCGTCGTCAACAATGAGCTCAAATATAAAGCGCAATTGAAAAAGTCATACGGTACCCTTCCCTTGGTCGATTGCGACATTTCGCAGATCAAGCAGGTCATCATGAATCTGCTTATGAATGCCGCACAGGCTCTGGACGAGTTCGGGGTCATAACCATTCGCACAGGATGCGAGCGCGAATGGGCATGGTTTGAAGTGGAGGACGACGGCAAAGGCATGGAACCGTCGATACAAGACAGGATATTCGAACCGTTCTTTACCACGAAACCGCTCGGTCAGGGAACCGGCCTGGGCTTGTCGCTCTCCTACAGCATAGTCCACAAGCACCAGGGCCGAATTGACCTCACCAGCGAGCCTGGCAAGGGTTCATGCTTTCGTGTGTGGCTCCCAATCGCACATTAATATAAGAATCCCAAAGGACAACTAACATGAATGATGACGCCTTCCCGGCCGGTTCTGCGACCCTGCTCTTGGTGGATGATGAAGTAAACGTCGTGAAAAGTCTGCATCGGGCACTGAAAAACCACCCCTATAGGATCCTGGTCGCCTGTAGCGGCGAAGAGGCTCTGGCCATCCTGGAAAGGCAGGATGTTGACGTGGTCATTTCAGATAGTCGGATGCCCGGCATGGACGGTCCCACCCTACTGAGTCATGTGCAGGATCGCTGGCCCGACCGGATGCGCATCATGCTTACCGGATATTCCGATATGAAGGCGACCATCAGAGCCATCAACGACGGAAATATCTATCGATATATCGGGAAGCCCTGGGACGATTTCGAACTGGTGCTTGCGATAGAACAGACGCTGTCCTACAAACATCTGAAAACCGAGCGAGCGCGGCTGCAGCAATTAACGCAGCAGCAGAATCTCGCGCTCCAAGAAGCAAACGCTACGCTTGAAGCCAGGGTCCTCGAGCGGACGCAGGATCTGGCCCGCACAGCGGAGCTGCTCAGCGTGGCCAGGGATCATCTGCACCGAAGCTACATAACAGCAACGGAGGTCTTTTCATCGTTGATAAACCAGCGGCTTCCGCCAAGCCGGCAAACCAATCAACAAGTAATCGCTCTGGTACGTGCTTTCTGTCGCGCCCAGGCGCTACCGCAGGAGCTGACCGACGACCTTGCGATGGCCGCGGCTTTTTATAACTTGGGAAAACTGACCTGGACCGATACGCTCATTGCGTTGCCTCCCGAACGCATGAATAGAGAACAGCGTGGCAGCTACCGCCAGTATCCCGAAATCGGGGAGAGCCTGCTCATGGCCCTGGAGCCCGCTCAAGAGGCAGCCCGATTCGTACGCCACCACCAGGAGCGGTGGGACGGCGCCGGATTCCCCGACGGGCTGTCAGGCCATGCAATCCCGCTAGGCGCTCGAATTTTGAAGATGGCAGTGGACTTTGTCGAAATGCAGATGGGAATGGTCCTGCCCCGAAAGCTGGCCCTGGAGGAGGTACTGTCCGGCATGCCGCGATATGCGGGTCGCCTGTACGACCCTGCGCTTTGCGCTGAATTCGTCGATGTTGCCTCAAAGATGCAACAGGAAGAAGCCGGGGGGCAGGAAGCTACCCTTGTGATGGACTCGGCGGCCATCGAGCCCGGGATGGTCATGGTGCGCGATTTGTGCTCTGCGGGGGGAACTTTGCTGTTGAAAGCGGGTACGGTCCTCACCGAGAAGATGATTGAGAAATTGCAGGCCTTTGAGCACAACGAAGGAAAGCCCTACACGTTCTACACTGTGAGACCCGAAAGCGAGGACGGCGAATGAATACGCACGACGCGACCCATTATCCCATTTCCGCCCGCGTCGAGCCGATGTGTGATGCGATCATCGAGGAAAACCCGGATCAGGCAGGATATTTTCCTGTCCTCATATGTGGATGGATACTGATCTGGACGGGAAGCGTCGGTTATGTCGAGCATCTGCTGACCGCATCAACCACCAGCCCCTCATCTTCGCTCTCCATAGTCTTCGCCATCGCCTTCGCGGCGTGCGGAACGGCCATGATCATGGTATTGCGCCAGCCCAAGGGGTCGCTGATCCTGGCATTGGTCGCACTGGGGCTCAGCATCTACGGCTCTGTTTCTCCCGCGTCGCTGGCATCCCAGCAGGACTTTCTCGTTTTCGATAATCCCCTGCACGTCAACAGGGCATGGGCATTATTGCTCGCCAGCGTGTCGGTCAGCATCGTGTTGGCAAGTTCGGGGCGGCAAGGCGCGAAGGTCGCCCGCCTGTCGGGCATCTGCATCATTCTCGGTTCGGTGGGATTTCGGTTCTCCACCTATTGGATAGGCAACCAGAGTTATCCGATTGCCGCCGTCGCCAATTTAACCATGTCGGTCGGGATCATAGGGGGAGTTGCGGTCCTCGCAATGAGCCTTAGAAAGGACAGGATAAAGCCAGTGCTGTACGGGCGCATCGCCTTCATATGCGCTGCCGGCACGCTGCTGGGCCTCCTGGCGTGGTACACGATGATCAGCGGCAACAGGGACCGTACGGCGGACCACGCCGAAGCCGTAGCCGACCGCGTAGTGTCGGCCGTGAACGACGTGATCAATCAACAGGAATCAAGAGTAGCCAGAATGGCCGAGCGCTGGGACCTGCTGGGAACCCCCTCTGAATCGCTGATCCACCAGGAGTTTCAAAGCTATCTCAGAGATATGCCCGCGCTGAATCTGATCGCCGCTCTTGACGCCGACGACAGGATCCGCTGGGTCTCGGGCGACTCGGACGCGGAAACGTGGCTCGTTAAGGTCCTTGGGAATCCTTCTTTGCGCCTATGGCTGGATCACACCCGTAACTCCGATAAAGCTCGCTTCAAGTCGGTGGGCGTAGGCAATACCGGGCCGGCACGCGGTGTCGCGGCGGCTCCTTTGTCAGGACCCACTATGCGCGGGTGGACCATCGTCACCGTGAACGACGTCCGCCTCCTCCTGAAGGAAGCACTGGATCGAACCCAAGGCCCTATCTATTTCCAGCTCGCAAACGGCAGTCGGCTGTTGTACAGCGGCGCCAATATCGACAGCATGGGGCCGATGATCTGGGAGAGGACCATACCCCTACCCGACGGCCTGGACTGGCATCTATCCGCATGGACCGGCGCTCCCACTCTGCACCCGTTGTCCGACCCATTGCCCGATATCTCTTTCTGGATCTGCCTGATTTTTACATACCTGCTTGCTCGTTCGCAGCGACTTACCACGACGCTGGCAAGACGTTCCGAACAACTTTACTACAGCTCTCTGCATGATGGCTTGACGGGCCTGCCCAACAGAAGGCATTTGATTCTGAAGCTGAAGGAGCTTTCCATCCATGCTCCCCCGGGACGGCGCCTGGCCGTCCTGCTGCTCGATATGTATGGCCTGAAGCTGATCAATGACACGATGGGCCATCATGTGGGCGACAAGGTCCTTTCGATGGCGGCCGCGCGCATACAGTCCGAACTCGGCACGGACGAGTTTTTCGCGCGAATGGACGGAAATGAATTCGCCGTTATTTTCTTGACCGATGTCTCGCTTGATGGCCGGCAAGAAGTCATTGACAGAATCATAGAGTCAGTCGCCCAGCCGTATATGGTGAAGAACACCGAACTCCGCCTTTCCTCGAATGGCGGACTGACGGTTCAAGACAAGCTGATAGGAAACCCGATACAGTTGCTGCGCGAAGCCGATCTGGCCATGACGCGATCAAGAAGAGACGGCAGCAACTCCTGGTACCGCTATTCCGACGAGCTGGGCACCGAAGTCGCAGAACGGCTCGTCCTGCGCAACGACCTGCAAAAGGCCGTGGAAAATGATCAGCTTCGGCTTCACTACCAGCCTTTGGTCGACGGCCACACGGGGCGGCTGACGGGTGTGGAGGCGCTTCTCCGTTGGCCTCACCCCGAAAAAGGCGACCTTGCTCCTTCCACTTTTATCCCTCTGGCTGAAGAAACGGATCTCATCATCCCGATCAGCCTATGGGTCCTGGATGCCGCATGCCGCGACATTGCCCGCCTGAAGACGAGGAATTCATCCGATCTACGGGTCATGATCAATATCTCGCCCTCGCTGTTCCGGCGCCAGGATTTCATCGCGAGCATCAAGCAATGCCTCCACAAGCACGTCCTTCCAGCCGAGAGTCTCGAGTTGGAAATCACCGAGAGCGTCCTGCTCGAAGGTTCCGATCGCGTCATTGAAAAGTTGCATACATTGCAGGATCTCGGCATCACGATATCAATCGACGATTTCGGCACCGGTTATTCAAGCCTGAGCTATCTGAAAAATCTTCCGATAGACAAGATCAAGATCGACCGGTCATTCGTGAACGAGATAATAAGTGACCGTCATGATGCGGCGATCACAAGAGCGATCATATCGTTAGCCCACCATCTGAATCTGAAAGTAGTGGCTGAAGGAGTCGAAACAGAGTCCCAATACTGGTTTCTGAAGCGCAATTCCTGCGATGAATTTCAGGGATTTCTATTTGCACGTCCAATGCCCTTGGATGAGCTGGCCTTGCGCCTGCAGGAACAAGGCGGACGCGAATCCCTGCCGCTCGCACCCGACAGACGGGAATATGAGCGTACCCTGCTGATTTTGGACGACGAAGAAAACATATTGCGCGCATTGACCCGGTTGCTCCGAAAAGACGGGTATAGGATATTGTCGGCAAAAACAACGTGGGAAGCTTTTTCAATTCTTGCAATAGAAGACGTGCATGTCATCATATCCGATCAACGCATGCCCGGCATGACTGGCACAGAATTCTTCAGTCGGATAAAAGAGCTCTACCCGGAAAAAATAAGGCTGATCCTTTCGGGATATACCGACCTTCGCTCCGTCACAGAAGCCATCAATCGCGGTTCCGTATACCGGTTTCTGACGAAGCCATGGGATGACCAGGAATTGAGAAACGAGGTGGCTCAGGCCTTCAGGAAAAGAAACTTATATGACGCCAGCGCAGCCTCCGGCTCGTCCTGACGTCTCTACCCTCTTGATCGGCCGGTAACCGGAGTACCCGTCACGAATGGCGCGGGCCGCCCCGGGCGGGCTTTCCGCGACGGACGCGCAGGACGGCGAGACGAGGCCCACGACGCCCACATTGGACCACAGACATGGTATATTCTCTCCTCTTTAGAGAAATTGCCCGGATGGCGGAATTGGTAGACGCGCAGCCTTGAGGTGGCTGTGCCGAAAGGTGTGGGGGTTCGAGTCCCCCTTCGGGCACCAGACACCCGCGCGATCTCCGGCTTTCCCGGACGAGGCGTGCGAGTTGGGTGAAATGAAGGCTTCCACATGGAGGCCTTTGGTTTATGCGGGACCGCCATCCCAAAAACAAAGCGAGGCCCTGAACAGGACCTCGCGGTGGGGCGAAAAATTTTTGTATTCGTCTGCTGCGATCCGCCTACTTTTTGGCTGGAGGAACGCTGGGCACCGCGCTGCCCACGCCCGAGGCCGGAGCGGCGGGTACGGCGGCAGCTCCGTTCTGCGGTGCGGCCGCGCCGGACGCCGGCTCACGGGTCGAAGGCGCCGCGCTCCTGGAGGGTACATTCGGCACAGCCGTGCCGGTGGGCGCCGGTGCGGCGGCTGGCGCCTTCTTCGCCGGTTCGGAAAATCCCGACATGATGCCGGATTCGATCGGCGAGCTGGACGGATGGTGCGCGACCCAGGCCAGACCACCCGTCGTCACAAAGAAGATGATGGCCGCCCACTTCGTCATGCGCGACAGGAAGTTCGCGGCGCCCGCCGAGCCGAATACACTGCCTGCCGACCCGCTGCCGAAGGCGGCTCCCATGTCGGCCCCCTTGCCCTGCTGCAGCAGCACCAGAACAATGATCAGAATCGACGAGATGATCTGCAGCGTCAGCAGGATCGAGTTAAGCAATTGCATGTTGACAGGGCTCCGGGCTGCGCGGTTTACGCAGCCGCAATTTTCAAAAATTCATCGGCAACCAGAGAAGCTCCGCCCACCAGTGCGCCGTCGATATCAGGCTGAGCAAAGAGCGAGGCCGCATTGGCCGCCTTCACGCTGCCGCCGTACAGGACACGCGTCTGACCGGCGCCGTGGCGGGCCAGAGCCGCACGGATGAATGCATGTACGGCCTGGGCCTGATCCGGCGTGGCCGTACGGCCCGTCCCGATGGCCCAGACGGGCTCATACGCGATCACCATTTGGCTCAAAGCCTCGGCGCCCAGCGCCAGGACAGGATCGAGCTGATCGCCGATCACGCATTCCGCGCCACCGGCATCCCGATCCGACAAGGTCTCGCCCACGCATACCACCGGAGTCAGTCCGCAGGCCAGCGCACTGGAAGCCTTGGCAGCCACCAGGCTGCTGGATTCCGCATGCATGGCCCGGCGTTCGGAATGCCCGCACAGAACCCACGAGCATCCGAAATCAGCCAGCATGGCTGCGGAAATCTCGCCGGTGTAGGCGCCATGGTCATGGACACTGACATCCTGGGCACCCCACGAAATACGCGAACCGGCCAGCGACGCCTGGGCCTGGGCCAGATAAGGGGAAGGCACGCAAACCGCAAGCTCGGTATCGCCGGCGCGGCCAGCGCCAGACAGCAATGCGCCCAACAGCGCTGCATTATCCTGCAGGCTGCCGTGCATTTTCCAATTGCCCATGACAAGGCGCTTGCGAGGGTGGCTCATGAGAGTCGAAGCAGGCAAATAAAAATCGAGTAACCCTGAATTGTAGCGTGTTTACCGAGCAGGTGCTCCCAAGAGCGGCGTCAGGACCGGTGCATCCAGCAGGGGCCGTTCAACAGCGGCATCTTCCGCCAACTCCTCGGCCGGCTGGCCCAGATTGAAGGTGGCCACCAGGCGCGCCAGCGTATCGGCCTGGTCTTGCAGACTGGTCGTTGCCGCGGCGGACTCTTCCACCAGGCTGGCATTCTGGCGCGTGACCTCATCCATCTGTGTCACGGCGGTATTGACTTCCTCGATGCCGGTGGTCTGCTCGCGATTGGCAGCGCTGATCTCGCCCATGATGTCCGTCACCCGTCGGATGCCGTCCACGATATCCTGCATGGTCGCGCCCGCATGGCTTGCCTGGTCATTGCCCCGGGAAGCCGATTCCACCGAAGCCACAATGAGCGTCTTGATTTCCTTGGCGGCTGCGGCGCTGCGCTGGGCCAGCGCCCGCACTTCGGACGCCACCACCGCAAAGCCGCGCCCCTGTTCGCCGGCGCGCGCGGCTTCCACCGCCGCATTCAACGCGAGAATATTGGTTTGAAAGGCAATCGAATCAATAACACCGATGATGTCGGTGACCTGCCGTGATTTCTGGTTGATCTCGCTCATCGTGGACACGAGCTGCGAGACGATGGCACCGCCATCCGTGGCTGTCCGGGCAGCCGCTGCCGCCAGCGAGTTGGCCTGGTGCGTGTTGTCGGCATTCTGCCGCACCGTGGCCGTCAGTTGTTCCATGGTGGCCGCCGTCTGCGCCAGAGAGCTGGCCTGATGTTCGGTGCGCGAAGAAAGATCCAGATTGCCGGCCGTGATTTCCGCCGCCGCCGAGGCGATCGCGTCGGAGCCACTGCGGACCTCTCCCAGGGCGCCTCGCAAATTGCGCGCCATCGTCCCAAGAGCCTCCAGCAACTGTGCGACTTCATCACGGCCGCCCGCATTGATTTCCACGCTCAGGTCGCGCCGAGCGACCGCCCCGGCGAGATCCACCGCGTGGCGCAGCGGACGCGTCACCGAACGCGTCACGCGCCACGCGAACAGCGGCCCGAGCAGAAGCGCCAGCAGCGTGGCCACGGCGAGCACGGACAGCCCCAGCCGGCTGGATTGAGCGCTTTGGTTAAACAGTTCCCGCACCGAATCGTCCTGGAACCGGGACAGCCGGTCGACCCGATCCAGCAGACCGGTCGTCACCTTCGGAAGCTCTTGATTGAAGAAGGCGTCAGCGGCACCATAGTCCCCGCCATCCAGGCTCTTGAAAGCCTGGTCGCGCGCCTTCAGAAAGACCTCTCGCGCCTGGCGGAATTGCTGCAACAGTGCGATCGATTGAGGGTGGGTAAGCTCCTGTGCCAGCGCCTCGCCGAGCTTTTGCATCTGCTGGTCCGAGGCCAGAATGGACGACTTCAGCTTGCGCAGCGTGTCAGGGTCCGCCGCCAGAGTGGCCTGCGTCTGGTTCGCGCCCATGCTGATCTGGCGCGTCAACTGCTGGATCAAGGCATTGGTCTGAAGCCTGTGATTCAGCGCCTGATTGTCTTGCTGAGAATTGATGATGCGCCAGGCGCCAATCCCCGACATCACGAGCA
>Ga0134125_10003719_pt1 | contig 17580 bp, 23 predicted proteins | sample KB31751_FD_96464 | JGI IMG/M metagenome (GOLD analysis project Ga0134125, IMG submission 96464) | Terrestrial soil microbial communities with excess Nitrogen fertilizer from Kellogg Biological Station, Michigan, USA - KB3-175-1 | ecosystem: Environmental > Terrestrial > Soil > Unclassified ...
AAAGGCGCGGCGCTTTCACATATTTCGATAGTTAAGGCGCACACGGATGATTGCGGCGCGTTGGACGAAGGCGAGCGAAACGGCATAACACGACGCTGTCGCCGGCGACGGCCGTTCCTTCGCTTACGCCAGCCCTTCCTGGCCCTCGCTGCAGCACCCATTGATGGCCGCCTCGGCGGGTGCGGCGAGAGCCCCATCCCCATCCCAGGACATCACTATCGCCTCGTCATACAGAGCCAACTCACGGGAATCCGGTGCCTGGAATTTTCTGTTCCACGCCAGGAGATGGTTCCAGGTGATCGGTGAATGTTCCCGGCGACGATGCTGAATCCTGACAAAAAGAACATCCAAGGGCGCTGTGAGATAATGCAGTTCCACGACCGCGCCGATCTCCTGAGCCCGGCGCCGTAAGGCCTCGCGTTCTGCCCGGGCCCATGTGCCCCACTCGATGGCCACGGTCAGGCCGCGCTCGAGAAGCTGCTGCGCGCGCTTCCACTGCAGGGCCTCGATCTTGTGACGCCTGTCTTCGTCGAAATGGTCGATGAAAAGCTCGTCCATCCACTCGTCAGCGGAAAACCGAAGGGCCCCGGCTTCTTCGAGTTTGCGGGCATGGGTGGTTTTGCCCGCGCCCGGCAGGCCGCAAACAATGATGAGCCGCGGGCGAGAAAGACTGAATGTTTCCATGTGACAGATTGTTGTCAAATTCTGGAAGTTTCAGCAACGCCGGCGTGGAACCATGAGCAAGCGATGTGTCGCGGTAGTTAACGGTTCCCTCTTCCATCGCGATGCACGCGCACGTTGTACGTACCCGCAGTTTAAACGAGAGGGCCTCTGGAACTCGGCGCTTTCATTTGAACAACATTTGTTTTCTGCGAATGCGGCTCAATCCAGCATGGACCTGGCTGCTTCCCAGTTCTGACCGTCAAACGGCACGATCGTCAGCGCCGCCAGATCGATTCCTTCGATACAGCGCACATTGACGTCCACCTGATCGGGATGTGAGCGCGGCGTATAAAAAGCGTGGATGCCGCAGCGGCCGCAAAATGTGTGGCGCGCGGTGCCGGTATTGAAGCGATAGGTGACCAGCGCATCTTCGCCCTGCAGCAGCCGGAATTTATCCGGCGCCACGATCAGGTGCAGAAAGCCTTTCTTGGCGCAGATCGAGCAATTGCAGTCGACGATGCGAGCCAGGTCTGTCGCGACCTCGAACCGCACCGCGCCGCAATGGCAGCCGCCCTGCCAGGTCCGTTCCATCAGGTTTCCAGAATCCCGTTGGGCAACTGGTTCCTGGGCGGACCGCTGGGCGGGAAATGCGCCGCCAGGGCCGCGCCGCAGATCTCGATCCCCTTCACAAAACCATCGCCGGCGCGGCCTTCTTTCATCCCCGCCACCACCGCAGCCACCGCCGCATGCCAGGGCCCCTCGCCCACTGCCTGGTGAATATTCTCATGCGCCACCAGTTCGACCTGCCGGTCGTCCAGGCTGGCGAAGATCAGAATATGCGGCTCGTCCTTGGACAGGTGCATGCCTGCCGCCGCGAAATGGCGCCGCGCCGCCTGGCGTACCCGATGGCGGCGCAAGGGCGCGGGCGTCATCACCCGGCGCACCGCCGGCAGCGCCACGATGATGGCGACGATGAAGAAGATGCCCGCCTGCAACAGGCCATAGGTCGTCATCGCCTTGACGATCAGGCTTTCCATGGCGCGCTGGCTGTCATCGGTCCAGCTGGAAAAGATCGAAGCCAGCGCCAGCCGCTGCAGGCCGGTCAGCACCAGGATCGGCGGCACCACGAAACCGGCCAGCGCCGCCCACATCAGCGGCACTTCGCGATAGCGCGACACCTGGCGCGCCAGCACGCAGAAGATCTCGCCGGAGGTTTTGCTTTCCGCCTCCGTGATCGCGGCACTGATGCGCGTCCGGTCCTTCTCGGCCAGCATCACCAGCTCCCCGATGAGCCGCCGCCGCCGAAGCTGCCGCCACCGCCGCCAAAACCGCCGCCGCCGCCACCGCCGGACCAGCCGCCGCCGCCGCCATACCAGCCGCCGCCACCGCCGCCCCAATAGGGACCGCCGCCATAGAAGCCGCGCCGCCCGCCCGGATGGGCCCAGGCATTGAAGGCGATGAAGCCGAAGATGCCGAAGAAGATCAGCAAGGTCAGCCAGCCCGGCATGTCGCCGCCATTGTTGTGATGGCCGCGCAACTGGTCGGCCGCCGCGGCGGCGCGCTTTTCCGCTTCCGACGTATCCAGCGACAGTTGCCGGATCAGCGCATCCACGCCCGCTTCCACCCCGGCATTGAAATCGCCGGCGCGGAATTTGGGCAATATCTGCGTCTGGATGATCACCGAGGAGAGCGCATCGGTGACGATGGGCTCCAGGCCATAGCCCACCTCGATGCGCACCTTGTGCTCGGTGGGCGCCACGATCAGCAGGATGCCGTTGTTCAGCTTGGCCTGGCCGATGCCCCAGGCGCGGCCGAGCTGATAGCCGTAATCGGAAATCTCATAACCCTGCAGCGAGGCCAGGGTGACCACGACAAGCTGGCGGCTGGTCTTCTGCTCCAGATCCGCCAGCTTGTGGTCGAGATCGGCCTTGGTGGGGTCCGACAGGATATGGCCGTCGTCCACCACCCGCCCGGTCAGCGCCGGAAAGGTCGGCGCCGCCCAGGCCCCTCCCGATGAGAGAGGCGTAAGCAGGACAAGAAATGCGACAAGGGCCGCAAAGATTTTCATGAACGTGGCCGCGTCACTTGGCTGGCTGGGTACCCGGTTGCGCCGCCTGCGGCGCGGGCGCGGGCGCCGTGCCGGTGTCGAAATGCACCACCGGCGCGGACTGCGCCGCCGCGCTGGCCGAGAAGGGCGTGGCCTGCTTGTAGCTCTTGTAGAAGGTCGCCGCCCACAGCGAACCCGGCACCGTCACCAGCTCGGTATTATAATCCTGCACCGCGGAATTATAGTCGCGCCGCGCGATCTCGATGCGGTTCTCGGTGCCTTCCAGCTGCGATTGCAGCGCCAGGAAGTTCTGGTTGGACTTCAGGTCCGGGTAATTCTCGCTGATGGAGAGCAGCCGGCCCAGAACGCCGGAGAGCTGGTTCTGCGCTTCCTCGAACTGCTTGAACTTGGCCGGATCGGTGATGGTGGAGGCATCCACCGATACCCGCGTGGCGGAAGCGCGCGCCTGGGTGACCTGGGTCAGCACCGACTTTTCCTGCGCCGCATAGCCGGCGACGGTGTTGACCAGGTTGGGGATCAGGTCGTTGCGGCGCTGATAGGCCGCCTGCACATCGGCCCAGCGCGCCTTCACGGTCTGGTCCTTGGTGGGAATATTGTTGACCCCGCAGCCGGCCAGGCCCACGGCGATCGCCAGCGCGGCAACAAGCTTCGGCAAGCTCTTGAGAATGGTCATAGCATCTCCTCTCAGGGGCGTTAGGCGGTCCATAGCGACAGCGTATGGACGGACCGCCCCCCACGAAATAAGTCCGCGGCGAAAGATGGGGGATAACCGCCCAACTGCAAGGGTTAAATTGGACAGGCCGGGTCTTGATTTCCCAGGGCGGGTTCCTATCCGGACCGACGTTACGCCAGCGGCAATCCCAGATAGTACCAGAGCTTTTCCAGCTGCAGGGCGTCGACCTCGATCCGGGTGGCGACATGCTGAAGCCAAGCGGGGCCCTTGGCACGGCTTGCATGCGCGGCCTCCGTCATCTGCCGCAAGGTGCCTTCCTGAGATGGATCGCCCGCGCCAACCCGCCAGCCGGGTTCATCCAGCCGCTTGACCAGCTCGTCGTGGCTGTATTTCTCCGCCATCTCGCGCACTCCTCATTTCTGCCCGGCGATCGCCGGGAGCATTCGGAAGAGCGCAGTTTAGCGGATTACGCCCGCTTTATCACCCGCACGATCAGGATCAGGATGATCGCCCCGACCGTCGCGGTGATGATGGACGAGATCAAACCGCCTGCCAGATGAAGGCCCAGCACGCCGGCCAGCCATCCGCCCAGGAAGGCGCCGATGATGCCGACAATGATGTCGCCGATCAGGCCGAAGCCGCCGCCCTTCAGCAAGGTGCCCGCGAGCCAGCCCGCGATGGCGCCGATAATCAGCCAGACGATAATTCCATGAGCATCCATGTGATCTCTCCAAATGGGCAAGCGTGGAATAAAGGCCGTTCAAATGCGTTGAGATTGGCCGGTTATCGCCGAGCCGGTCAATGCGCGCCACGCCTTTCGCTGCGGCGCAGCGAGGGCGGCGACAGCCATCGGCTTGCGAAAAGAAAAACGCCGTGCCGTGATGGCCGCGGCCTCCCACGCGGTTTCCCGGACATCCATGCGCAGGACCAGACAGAGCGAATTATCCGGCCGCCGCCAATTCTGCCGGCGCGTCTTGTTCAACGCATTGGCCGGTCTTGGCCTGGGCGCCCGATCGGCCCGCGCGCGCTCGTTCAAGATGAGCAAGGAGACCGCCGGCTATACCGTGCGCGATGAAGGCGCCGATCAAATATGCGGCCACTGCCTCTACTTCATCGTGCCGCAGGAATGCATGATCGTGGAGGGCAAGGTCAGCCCCTATGGCTGGTGCACCTATTACTATGACTAAGCCCGTCCATCCGGGCGGACAAGCTAGTGCACCAGTCTGCCGAGCGGAATGCTGACCCGCACTTTCAGCCCATCCGGATGCCAGGTGTGGCGCAGCCGGCCGCCGAACCGCTGGGTGATGGTGTCGTTGAGCAATTTGCTGCCGAAGCCCGACACCTCGGGCTTGCCCTCGATTCCGGGGCCGCCGCTTTCGCGCCAGTCGAAGACCAGTTCGCTGTCGGTCTTGGCCCAGGTGATGCTGACGCGGCCGGCATCGCTGGCCAGGGCGCCATATTTGACCGCATTGGTGGCCAGCTCATGGAACATCAGCGCCGCCCCGTTCAGCGCATGCTCCCCGCACACCACCGGCGGGCCCTTCACATCGAAGCGCGACCGGCCGCCTGCCAGGAAGCGCTCATGCGGCTCGACGATGGTGCGCACCATGTCCTCCAGGTTCGAGGCCTTGGGCGGCGTGCCGTCGGGACTGAAGCTGCGGCGGATCAGGCTGTGGGCGCTGGCCAGGGCGTGAAAGCGGCCGATCAGGCTCTTGCCCATTTCTTCCTTGCTGCTCTCGGAGCGCATGGTCATGCGCACCATGCTTTCCGACACGGCAAAGAAATTCTTGACCCGGTGGCTCATTTCGCTGGTCAGCATTTCCTGCTCGGTCAGCGCGTCCTGCAGCCGCTGTTCGGTTCGAAGCATCTTCAGCGCCATGGCGACAAAGGAAGCCAGTTCGGTGGCGATCCGGGCATCGTCGCTGCCGAAATGGCCTTCGCGATCGGCAATGATCCAGAGCGCGCCCATCGGCGCGGCACCGTCAAAGTGCAGCGGCACCAGCAGCACTTCCGGCACCTCGATGCGGGCGTCGGCGATCCAGTCGTAAAAGCGCTCGGGATGCAGCGCCAGCACCGGTCCGTCCTGGTCCAGGGTGATGCCGCTGGGACTGTGATTGCGCGGGGACGTGGCGTTCTCGAACGCCGCCAGGGTGCCGCGCAGATAGCGCCAGCGGAAAACAGCGGGCTTGGAGAGTTCTTCCAGAAGGCTCAGGCCCGCGGAGATGCCGCCCGTCAGTTCCATCGCCAGGTCGACAAGCCGCGGCAGGATTTGCGCGGGCTCGTGAACCATGCGGTTGGCCAGTTCCTGGATCGCCTTCTTTTCGCGCAGATAATCCGGCTGCCGGCGCGCACCACGGGCGGACAGTTCCGATGTGATGTAAAGATCGGCCGGCGTGCCGGCTCTTACCACCAAACCCATGCCGTAATTTACGCTTCTTCCCACGACAGCGCGATGACGGATAAGGGGCCGGGGCATAAATCGGCGGGCGGCGCAAACGCGCGCTCCGGTGACACTGTTCCCCGGGGGCCGCTTAAAATCTGTGCATTTTCGGATCACTCCACAGGGAACAAGGCATCATTTGATGCGTTGCTCGTTCTCAGGAGGGCGCTCATGGGTGGGTTGAAGCCGGAAGAGCTGCGGCAGCGCGCCAGAGAACTCCTTGATGCGGCGACAACAATCACCGACCCGAAGCGCCGGACCAGCCTGATCCAGCTTGCCGCCTATTATGAGGAGCTGGCGGTCAAGCTTGATGCCCCGGCCCGTCCCCCCGTCCGGCGGGATGCAGGCCCCCAGCCTGGCGGCCAGCGGCATTAAACGGAGGGGCCCAGGTCCCACCGCCCCCGCGCCGGGCCTAAGACTATTTGCGCGGCCCCCTATTTCCGAGGTGCCGGCGCGTTGGTGATCGACGCGGATTTGACCGGCGCGCCCTGGGCCTTGGCCTGCGCCAGCAACGGACCGCAACTGGCATCCTTGGCCAGACCGGGATCGACGAAAGCCAGCAGCGACGCCACCGGATTGATCAAGCCCAGCGCCGCGGCGATGCCCCCTTGCGCCACCACGGGTCCGGCCTTGATGCCGACAGCCGGATGCGCCCAGGCGCCGTTCAAGGTGATGGGCGCGCGCAGCCGCATGAGCTGGAAGTTCTTGGGCTTGCCCTGAAGTTCAAGGCTCAATGTCTCGTCGGCAAGATTGATATGTCCGGCGCCGTCCACCCGCACCGGATCGGTATCGATCACGAAACCCTGCGAGACCATCACGCCGTTCTTGGCATTGAAGCTGGCCACGGCGCAGCGCAGGTTGGTGTTGGAATTATCGCCCGCCAGGTTGAGGCTGAGCGCCGTCAGCACGTCCACCCCCGTCCATTCCGCCAGGCTGTGGCGCATGCCGCCTTTTGGCACCACCGCGGTGAAAGTGCCGTTGGCATTGGAGGCCGCCGCATGCACCGACTTGCCGGTGCCGGTCAGGACGGCACGTGCTTCCAGCACGCCGCTGATCGGCTTGTCGGCGGTCTTGATGAAATTCTCGGCATGGATGTCGCTGATCCGCGCATCCACGGTGGAGGTCGGCACATCCTTGCGGGCATCGATCCGGATCGAGCCCGCCAGCTTGCCTTGCGTGAAGCCGAAGGCCAGCGGCTTGAGGTTCAGCACCGCATTCTGCAGGCTGATATGGGTATCCAGGCTGGTGATCGGGAAGTCGCGCGACTTCACGGTGGTGGCGCTGTAATCCACTTCCGCATTGGTCTGGCGCAGCCGCTCGGTATGCATCGGCGTGTCGGGCAAAAGATACTTGCTGGCGACCGCGGGCCTGCCGCCGCGGATCAGCGGTCCCAGGTCGGACAGGGTCAGCACCCGCGAAGCCATCTTGCCCGCGATGGCAGGTATTTTCCGCTAGGTATCCACGGTCAGATTGCCCCGCAGGTCCGAGCTGCCCAGCACCGCATTGATGTCGTTCAGCCGATAGTTGGTACCGTCGCGCTCCGCTGACAGGGTGAGGTGATAGGCGGGCGTGGACGGCAGGACCAGGCCGGTTAGGAAGTAAAGGTCCGACAGGGTCGGTCCGCTGACATTGACCTGCGCGGTGAAGCGGTCGAAGTGGAACGGTTCGGTGATCGAGCCCTTGACCTCGGCATGGGTGGCGCCGGAATGGATGTCGGCATTGAACTCGTAAGGCTTGCCGGCATCGACATTGATCAGCGGTCCGCCGGCGATATCGGCCGTGAACTTGTTGGTGTTGAGGGTGCCGTCGCCATTAAGGGTGAAGGCCGAGCGGCCGCCGCCGCGATTTTCCTCGGACGTCACCGTGCCGGTGAAGTGCAGCTTCCTCACCGCATCGTCGATCTTGAGATGGCCGTTCTGGATCAGGAACCGCTTGATGGGCGGCAGCTTGTAGGCCTGATGGGGTCCCACATTGGCACGGTCCCAGTTGGTGCGGCCATCCTTGTCGCGCACCACCAGAATGTCGGGCTCGTCTATCCTGACGAACGGCACCACCAGATGGCCCCAGAACAGCGGCACCAGGCGGATCTCGATGCGCAACTCCTTGGCCTTGGCAGCCTGGGCGGTGCCGACCCATTTGGGATTGCCGATGAAAACGCCATGCGCATCGGCACTGGGCTGCCAGGTGAACAGATCGACGGCGAGATTGCCGTCGATGCGCACCACCCGTCCCGTGTGATGGGACAGCCAGCGCCCGATCGGCCCGCGCATCGCATTCCAGTCCAGGAAATAGAGCGCGAAAATCGCCCCCAGGATCACGCCCAGAAGCGTTGCACCCGTCCACTTGAAGAAACCGGGCCAAGTGAATCGGGTGTCACGAAAATCGGAGACGATCCGCTACCGCAGGTCCTCCTTGGGCCAACGCCGCTTTTTGCCCGGATATTCACTGACAGACATGACAAATCAATCGCTTACAAGTGCCGCTCTCCTTCCTAACGTTTGAGGGCCGCATGCGCTTCCACCGGTAATTGAAACTTTCGGCCGCCACCAGGGGTTGGAAACTTTGGGGCGGGCTGCGACGTTGGGGTTCCCGGGAACCTGATCCCCTTGAGCGGAATCGTGAGCCGACGTTATCGCCCCCTCACCGTCTGGACGCTGATCAAGGAAGGGGTCACGGCGTTCATCGACGACAACGCGCTGTCACGGGGCGCGGCCATCGCCTTTTATGCCGTCACCGCCATCGCCCCGGTGCTGTTCATCGCCACCGCCATCGCCGCGCTGGGGCTGGGCCAACGCGCCGCCTCCCATGCCATCCACGACCAGCTCACCCGCATCATGAGCTCGGACAGCGCCGACATGGTGCAGCTCGCCATCCTGCATGTCCGCAGCAGCCAGCATTCCATCACCGGCAGCATCATCGGTGTGATCGCCCTGGTGGTGACGGCATCGGGCGTCTTCACCGAGATCGAGGATGCGCTGAATGTGATCTGGCGGGCGCCGCGCCATGAATCCTATTTCTATACCCTGCTGCGCGGCAGGGTGCTGAGCCTGTCGCTGGTGATCGGGCTGGGCCTGCTGCTGATGGCCTTCATGGTGCTGGCGGCGGGCATTCACGTGCTGGTCAATTTCCTGGACCGTTACACCGACATCGCCGACGTGGTGATCCAGGCGATCAATCTGGTGGTGAGCTTCTTCATCGTCACCCTGCTCTTTGCCGCGATCTATAAAGTGCTGCCCAACAAGCGCCTGGAATGGCGCGATGTGCTGGTGGGAAGTTTCGGCACCGCGGTGATGTTCGAGGCCGGCCAGTTCGTGATCGGCTATTATCTGGCCAATCTCATCACCGCCACCATCTATGGCGCAGCCGGCGGCATCATCGTGCTCCTGATCTGGGTCTATTACTCGGCGCAGATTTTCCTTCTGGGCGCGGAGTTCACCAAGGTCTGGGCCGAGCATTATGGCAGCCAGCGCCGGCGCGCGGAGCAATCGGTCTCCCTGCTCGATGGCGGCTGACCCGCGCCGGTTCTTGTTCGCTGCAGAAACCGCCCGCCTTGCGACAAGACCGGATCGCGGTTCCTTCCATCTTTTGGCACAAAAGCCGGTTTCGTCCGTTCTCGGACAATGATGCCTGCCATGTCCCGCTATTTCTTCCACATCTATCAGAACGGCAGCCTGATCCCCGACGATGAGGGATCGGACTGTCCCGATCTTGAAGCGGCGAAACAGGAAGCCAAGGCAAGCGCCGCCGACCTTGCCCGCCAGGCCCTGGCGCGAGGCGAGCCAGCCGACCAGATGTGCGTCGAGATTCATGATGAACAGGACCGGGTGCTGGCGGGGCTGACCATCCAGGAAGTCCTGGCCCATCCCAGGCATCCCCGCTTCGATGCCTCCTGCGGGTCCTCGGGCGCGGGCACCTCCACCCTGCACTGACTGCCATCCGTATACGGAAGCTGTGCGTCAGTTCGCCCGGCGTGCGCTAACGGACAAACTCTCCTCATTGCATCGCGGCCTGTTTTGCTAGCTTCCCCCGCGATGGGGCCGAGCGAAAAAATGCGTATCGTTGCAAAGGCGTGGGATTGCGACCTGCCGGAGAACCCGTATTTGCGGGCGCGATACTGGACCGACAAAGCAGTCGCTGCGGAGGTTGAGGCGGCGCGCCGGACCGGACCCGAAGCCGCGGCGTGGCTGGTGATGGCCAAGTCCTGGCGCAATGCCATCGACTATCTCAGATATCCGCCGCTGGCCGTTCCGCACCGCACCGCCCCCCGGACCAGCCACTGACGCTTCGGCCGGCAATCGCGACCGGTTCGCAACAGCAGGCCTCTCACCCATGTGAGCGTTATAAAAACGCCCAAGGTGCGCCGGGACGATTGCCTTTGCCCCGTTCCGAAGAGAAGCTTTGCCTCACGTGGGGCGATTCAATGAGACCCGGTCAAAGGAGTGGTGACCGCGACTTTCGAATTCTCCAGGCTTTCGCGGACGGGGCATCCGTGGAAGAGCTGGCGGTTCGTCATGGCCTGTCGCCTGAACGTGTCGGCACCATCATCCGCGCGGAACGGCTCAAGGTCGAAGTCAGCCCCCTGCCCGAATATCGCGCCCTGCGCACCGCGCCGAAGCGGTAACCATCAGCGATCGATCAGGCTTTGCGCGGTCTCGGGATACCGATGGCCTTGCACGGCGATGCCGCCCAGCCGGTTTTCGATGTCCGTCAGATCTTCAGCCGTCAGCACGATATCGGCCGCCTTCAGATTCTCTTCCAGCCGCGGCAGCTTGGTCGTTCCGGGTATTGGCACGATCCACGGCTTCTGCGCCATGACCCAGGCCAGCGCGATCTGGGCCGCAGTGACGCCTTTGCGGGCGGCGACGGCGGCAAGCCCATCCACCAGCGCCTGATTGGCGGCGCGCGCTTGCGGCGAAAAGCGGGGAATGGTGCTGCGGAAATCGCCCGCGGCAAGTTCGGTGTCCTTGCTCATGGCGCCCGTGAGGAAGCCCTTGCCCAACGGGCTGAAAGGCACAAAGCCGATGCCCAGTTCTTCCAGCACCGGCAGAATCGCCTCTTCCGGCTCACGCCACCACAGTGAGTATTCGCTTTGCAGCGCCGCCACCGGCTGCACGGCATGGGCGCGGCGAATATTCTTCACCCCCGCTTCCGACAGGCCGAAATGCTTCACCTTGCCGGCCTGGATCAGCTCCTTGACCGCGCCCGCCACATCCTCCATCGGCACATTGGGATCGACGCGATGCTGATAGAGAAGATCGATCCGGTCGGTCCTCAGGCGCTTGAGCGAACCCTCCACCGCCTCGCGGATATGCGCCGGGCGGCTGTTGACGCCCGGCCGGCCCTTCAGCCCACGCGGATCGCGGTCCGGCGAAAGATCAAAGCCGAATTTGGTGGCGATCACGACCTGCGCCCGCACCGGGGCCAACGCCTCGCCCACCACCTCCTCGTTGATGAAGGGGCCATAGACTTCCGCGGTATCGAAGAACGTCACACCCCGCTCGAAGGCGGCGCGGACCATGGCGATGCTGTCGGTTTTGCCCAGGGCCGCGCCGTAGCCGAAATTCAATCCCATGCAGCCATAGCCGACGGCCGAGACTTCCAGACCGCTTTTGCCCAACACCCGCTTCTGCATGGACATCATCCTGATGGCTTCGGCCCGGAAGATAGGCCTCGTCCCGTCCAGCGATTAGCCGCTAAGATGTGCATGGACTTATATCTGGAATTCATCAATGCGACGCGGCGAACTGGGCGACCTGGCGGCATTCCTGGCAGTGGCGGAGGAGCGCAGCTTCACCCGCGCCGCCGCCAAGCTGGGGACGTCGCAATCGGCCCTCAGCCATACGGTGCGGCGACTGGAAAGCCGGCTGGGCCTCAGGCTTCTGACCCGCACCACACGGAACGTCGCGACGACGGACGCCGGCGAGCGGCTGATCGAGACCTTACGTCCGGCGCTGGCGGAGATCGACGGCAAGCTCACGGCGCTGAGCGAACTGCGCGAAAAGCCGGCAGGCATGATCCGCATCACCGCCGGCGAGCATGCGGCCGAGCAGGTCCTGCTTCCCGCCTTGGCAAAATTTCTGCCGCACTATCCCGACATCACGGTGGAAGTGAGCGTGGACCTCAGCCTCACCGACATCGTGGCGGAGCGGTTCGATGCCGGCGTGCGGCTGGGCGAACAGGTCGCCAAGGACATGATCGCCGTGCCCCTGGGACCTGACATGCGCATGGCGGTCGTGGGCAGTCCCGCCTATTTCGCCAAACATCCGGCGCCGAAAACCCCGCAGCAACTGGCCGAACATCGCTGCATCAATCTGCGCCTGCCCACGCGCGGCGGTCTTTATGCCTGGGAATTCGAGAAAGCAGGCCGCGCCCTGAACGTGCGGGTCGAAGGTCAGCTTGTCTTCACACGGCCGCCACGATCCGCCGGGCCGCGCTGGCGGGATGGGGCCTGGCCTGTATGTTGGAAGACAATGTCCAGGCCGAGATCATCAACGGCCGGCTGGTGCGCGTGCTGGGCGACTGGTGCCCGCCCTTCGCCGGCTATCACCTTTACTATCCCAGCCGCCGCCAGCAATCGCCGGCCTTCGCGCTCCTGGTGGAGGCGCTGCGTTATCGTCCAGGCAAGGCAAAGCGCGGCCCCCGCCGCGGTTAGAGAAAAAATTCGGGGAGGGACGGGGGACCAGGAGATGTCCCTCCCCGAAATTGCCCTGCCCCTCCTTAAGGGGGCAAAGCGGCTTGCCTCTCCTCACGGAGGCAAAGCCCGTCTTCACAACCGATTCGCTCCGCCCAGCGGCGTCAACGGCGTGAAGTTCTTGGCGGCAAAGGCCGCGAGCGTCGCGGCCTGCCGTGAAATCTGGCCTTGCAGCGCGACCACGCGCTCGGCGGCCTCGACATCGCCCATCTGGGCGGCGATGCCGTACCAGGTCAGCGCCTGCTTCAGGTCCTGGGGCACACCCAGTCCGCGCTCGTAAAGAAGCGCCAGGTCGAAGGCGGAATCCACATAGCCGCGCTCGGCGGCGCGCCGGAACCACTCCGCCGCCTGTTTCTCGTCCGCCGGCGTGCCCTGCCCCTGGGCATAGGCAATGGCCAGGCTGTGCATCGCCTTGAGATTGCCCTTGGCGGCGGCGGCGGAGAACCAGGTGAAGGCAGCCTCCTCGTCGGCCGCCACGACCTTGCCCTCGCGATAGAAGTTGCCCATCAGATCTTCGGCCACGGGCTGGCCCGCATCGGCGGCGGCCCGGGTCCAGCGCAGCGCCGCGGCGGGATCGGCGGCAATGCCATCGCCTTTCAGATAGACCAGCCCCAGCCGGGCCTGTGCATTCGCATCGCCCGCATCGCCCAGCGCGGTCATGCGGGCAAGGCCCGTCGCCGCATCCCGGCGATGGGAAACGCCATCAGCCTGAACCGTGTCCGCCGTCGCGGCATTGGCCCCGCTTGTCAGCGAATTCCTGTCCAGCGAAAGCCCGATGAACAGGCACAGAACCAGCAGGGAAAGGCCCGCCACGACCAGCCAGCGGATGCGCGTGCGGTCCGGCGGCATGGCCTCCAGCTCGGCGGCGGCCGCCGCCTTGACGCGGTCGCGCGCCAGGCTCACCACTTCAGCCATCTCCTGACGCGACAGGCTGACGGCGCGCGCCGGCGTGACTTCCAGCAGCGCCTCGTTCTTCTTTTCGGGCTCCGGCTGTCCGGTCTCCTGCGGCGCCGCTTCCACCGGTGCGGCCACGGGATTTTCGGCACGCACGATCATGTCTTCGATCGGCGCGACGCGGGCCTTGCGCAGGGTCGGCTTCGGCGCCGGCTCTGCCGCGCCAGCCGGACCCGCTGCCTCTTGCGCAGACACCGCGCCTTTTGCCGCCGCGGGCTGTGCGCCCATAGGCGCGCGGAACTGCGCCAGCTTTTCTTCCAGCTCGGCGATGACGCGCGCCTGTTCGCGTTCCTTGGCCTCGGACTTGGCTTCCAGCACCGACAGGGCGCGTTCGAAGACCCTAAGACGGCGCTCAAGCCATGCGTCGGGTGTTGAAACAGACGGCTCGCTCGCCGCCTTAGGGAGAGTTTCGCCCGCCTCTGGATGTGCCTTGACCGGTGTCCCGACAGTTGCGGCGGCAGACGCCGGTTCGGCCGGATGACCTTGAACGGCGGGCGCGATGGATGCTGCGGCGGTTTCCGCGCCGGAGGGTTCGCCGGATTCTTCATCCGTATCTTCCGCAATGATTTCGACGCTCTGTCCGAGGCCGGATGCGGGCGAATCCGCCATCAGCGCCGCCATCAACTCCGCCCGGCTGGAAAAACATTCGGCGAAGGACGCGCGCGGCAATCCCGCCTGGCCGCAAAGGTGAGAGATGGAAAACATCCTCTCGCCCTTGAGCACCATGGCGTGCGCGGCCGCAAGCAGCCGCGACCGCTCGTCCGTCGCCTGGATTGCCTCTTCCCGCTCCATGACCGAAATCGTGAACAAACCCCGGTCACGAAGCTAAAGGCACCCTCTTACTGGATGGTGTTGCCGATACCAGCCAATTCAATCGAATTTTAGAAATCGCCGCCGCGCGCACCAAAACACACGCAGCGCGCGTGCAGCCCGGCGCGACCAACCCGGAGCGACCGGGAACGCGAGCACAACGGCGCGCCTTCCGGCGCGCCCCAATCCCAAAAAGAGAGCGGCCGCGAACCCCAAGCGGAGCGAGCGCCTCGCGGCGCGACCCATTGAAAACGTCAGGCGCTGTGTGCTTTTGGCGCAATTTGCGTGCGCTTGGGCCCGCCCTGCGGCACGACGCGCATGAGAGTTACAATCACCACGATGGTGACGATATAGGCGATCAACTGGGCGCCGTTGGGCGCCTGGCTGTAGCCGATCAGGGTATGCAGCAGCCTGCCGGCGATACTGTCTTCCTTCAGCAACCAGGACGTGTCCCAGACGGTTGTGGTGAAATATTCCAGCCAGCCGCCATTCTGCAGGAAGATCACCGCCTGCGCCGCCATGCCGGCCGCCAGCAAGGTGATCAGCCCGCTGGTGACCTGGAACAACTTGCCCGCCGGAATGGTGAGAAGGCCGAAATACATCAGCGCCGAAACCGCCGCCCCGCCGAGCAATCCCAGCCCGCCGCCGATCACCATGCCGCTGGCCGAGGTGCCGCCCTGGGCGGCGATGCCATAAAGGAACAGCACCACTTCGGAGCCTTCGCGCAGCACCGCCACGCCCACCACCACCGACAGCGCCAGCAAGGTGCGCTCACCGGTCTTGACCTTGTGGCCAGCCGCTTTCAGCTCACGCGCCATCTCGCGGCCGTGGGATGCCATCCAGACATTGTGCCAGGTGAGCATCAAGACCGCGAGCAACAGGATTGTGGCGTTGAAGAACTCCTGCCCCGAACCCTGGAACAGCCCCGCCAGCTCGCCGGCAAAGGCCGCGACCAGGCAGGCGCTCAGGATGCCCGCGCCGACGCCGAAGCTCACGGCGCGGCTGCGCTGAGGCACGCCGGCGGTGGCGGCCAGCACGATGCCGACGATCAGCCCGGCCTCGATGACTTCCCGGAAGACGATGATGAGAGCGGAGATCATTGGGCGATGACCATTCCCTGAGCGGTGGCAGAATGAAATTCGCCCATGAAGGGATATTTGCCCGGCGGCAGCGGCCTGAGGCGGATCGCGCCCTTGGCATGGCCCGGCACCACCTTCTCGACCTTGAGCGAGGAGGAATCGAACTCGTCCGCCGTGTCGTCGTCGTTATAGAGCATGATGACGGCGGTCTGGTTGGCCTTCACCTTGATCACGTTCGGCGTGAAGCGATGGTTCTTCAGATGCACCTCGATCGGTGCCTGCGCCAGGCTGGCGGTGGCGAGGCCTGAGGCGGCAAGGATGGCGAGCGCGGCGAGCTTTTTCATTGTCATTTCGCTGTCATGGGATAGGTGAAGGTCCAGTTGGCGCTGATCGGTTTCCACCAGTCAGGCACGCCGCCGCTCTTGTCGGTCCGGCGCATCATGCCGTGCGTGGAGGGCGGGGAGATGATGTAAGTGAGATGGTATGTGCCCGCGCCCGCCATCTGGGCGCCGGCGGCATAATGCGGTCCCGTCTTGCTGGCGGCGGGATAAAGCAGCCCCGCCTGCTTGAAGGTGGGCACGCCGTCCTTGGTCAGGGTGTAGCTGATCGACAGATACGGAATGAAGCTGTGCTCGGCAAAGCCGTGCGCCTCGTCCTTGCCCGCGCGCACATCGGCAACCAGGAACAGGGCGTCGGGCCCACGCGCCATGCCGCCCGGCGTATGGTCCAGGGTGCCGCCGGTTTCGGCGCGGGCGGTGATCTCCAGCCCCTCGCGCTGCAACGGCTCGCCGATGACACTGGCAAAGCCAGGCCCGGACGAAAGCACGGCAACAGCCAGGCCGGCGAGAAACCCATGGGATAACATGCCTCTCCTATAGGTGCGATTAATTCTCAAGTACAGGGGTGCCCCGCCCCCGCCCAGGTTAAATCCCCCCAACCTTGGGCCGGCCGAAGCCCGGTTTACGGCCTTTTTCCAGGCGCAAGCTGGGCTATGCTGCCGCCCAACAATTAATAAGTGGGGCTCACGCCATGCGGATGCTGGTCGAACGAATGCTCGACGATTTCGAGCGGGGAACCCTCAGCCGCCGGGATCTGGCGGTGACCCTGGCGGGATTGGCGACCGGCGCCGCCAGCGTGGCCACACCGGCCCGGGCAGCGCCCAGCCTGAAAGCCATCAGCCTGAACCATGTCACGGTGCGGGTGCCGAACCTGCAAAAGACGTAACACTTCTATCAGCAGTTCTTCGGCATGAAGCTGGCCCAGCAGTCCGAGACCATCCACATCCTGTCGGTGGGCGACGGCTTCTTCGGCATCGAACAGAAGCCGGACGTGGCGGCGCTGGATCATTTCGATTTCGGCATCGAGGGCTGGGACGCTGCCGCGATGCGCGCCAAGGTCAAGGCCGCCGGGCTGAAGCTGACATCGGGCTCGCGCGGCGATGACGAGAGCTTCAAGTTCAACGACCCCGACGGCTTCGTCGTCCAGGTCAACGGACCCAAATATACCGGCCATGTCGGCCCGGTGACGAATCCCGTGAAATAAGGAGACGACAATGCGGAAGTTCGCGACTGCCCTTCTCTTCACCGCGGCGCTGGCGCTGCCTGCGCTCGCCGCAGACCAGACCCAGACTTTCACGACGTCAAAAGGCGCGGTCGCGATCACGCCGATCTATCATGCGGCCGCCCGCATCACCGCCGGTGGCGACACCATCTATATCGATCCCGCCAAGCCGGCGAAGGTCGATGGCATGGCGCCCGGCGGGCTGATCCTGATCACCGACATCCATGGCGATCACATGGACGCCGACGATGTGAAAGCGCTGTCGAATGCCGGCACCGAAGTGATCGCGCCCGCCGCGGTGGCCAAGACCATCACCCAGGCCAAGCCCCTGGCCAACGGCGCCACCACCACCTGGCACGGCTGGAAGATCACGGCGGTGCCCATGTACAACATCAACCACAACCAGCCGAACGGCCAGCCCTATCACGACAAGGGCCGCGGCAATGGCTATGTGCTGAATTACGGCGGCAAGAATTTCTATTTCGCCGGCGACACGGAAGGCACGCCGGAGATGCGGGCCCTGAAGAACATCGATGTCGCCTTCATTCCGATGAACCTGCCCTACACCATGACCCCGGCCGAGGCGGCCGATGCGGTGAAGGCGTTCCATCCCAAGGTGGCGATCCCCTATCACTACAAGGG
>Ga0134125_10003720_pt1 | contig 17580 bp, 18 predicted proteins | sample KB31751_FD_96464 | JGI IMG/M metagenome (GOLD analysis project Ga0134125, IMG submission 96464) | Terrestrial soil microbial communities with excess Nitrogen fertilizer from Kellogg Biological Station, Michigan, USA - KB3-175-1 | ecosystem: Environmental > Terrestrial > Soil > Unclassified ...
TCAATCCCGGTTCGGCTTTATCAATGCGATCCATTACCGGCAATACTTCAGTCTGCAGAAACTGTATACACATGTCGCGTATCATCAATTGCTCTTCGCTAAAATCTTCCGGCGTAAAAATATCGTTCGGATTTCCTGGTTTGATCAACCATTCGCCGCCTTTTAAGGTAGAAGGTGCTGCTGTTGTTTGCATAATTATTGATTTAATATTTTTACGTTTTTTTTTTAGTTAGATAAATTATCATACACCATTTGTAAAACTTCTTTTGCAATTTCAATCTGCCCATTCGTAACGCCCTGCAATGCTTCATTCAACGTTCTATTTGCAACGTCCATGGTTTTTTGTTCTAGCGATTTAGCTTCTTTCGTAAGAAAAACGAGGTTGCTGCGCCGGTCATTTTTTGATGCGACTCTTTTTACCAGTTTTGCTTTTTCAAGATTATCTACTAACCGCGTAATACTGGGCTTGTCGCGAAAAGTAGCCTCACATAATTGTTGCTGGCTAATGCCATCCTGTTTCCATAAATGATATAAAACACTCCACTGCTCGATGGTTACATCTATTCCTGATTCCTTAAAATTTTTTTGCAATCTCCTGGCTATTGCCGTAGAAGCCTTGCCTGTAATAAAACTATAAAGTTCGCCTTTTTTGAATTGGTTGTTTAGCATATAGTTGTTTATGCAACTATACAAATCTAATAATTCAATCTGATAATAAAAAATATTTTTCCATTCTTTTTTTTGATGATCTTATAAAAATAAAAAACCCGGAGGTACTTACCATCCGGATTTTTTCGACTCAACAATATTAATAAAACCTATTTCGCCTGTGGAACGCTGGCACGCAGCATCCACGCCATTTTTTCGTGTTCTTTCATAATTCCGGTGATAAAATCAGAACTTCCTGCATCGTCATATTTTTGATCAAATTCATCAATTAGTTTCCGTGTATTTCGAATAATTGCATCATGGTCGGCTGCTAATTCTGCAATCATTTGTTCAGATACTGAAGCATTTCCTGCATGTTCTTTCAAAGAAGCAGCATCCAAAAATTCCTGCATGCTTCCGGTTGCAAAATGACCTACTTTTCTGATACGTTCGGCCACAGAATCAATAATGATCTGCAGCTGGTGGTACTGGTCATCAAGGAATAAATGCAATGCATGAAAATCGCGTCCTTCAATATTCCAGTGAAAATTTAAAGTTTTTGTATAAAGCACAAATTCATCAGCTAAAACCTGGTTCAAAGCTTCTGCAACGCCGGCACTGTTTGAAGCAGAAATACCGGTGTTTAAATTATCTGCATTCTCATTTTCCTTTTGCTGATTTTCATTTTTCCCAATCACTTTTTGATTTACTTGCTTTGCATCTTTTGCAGCTGGTTTCTGTTTTGCAGCTTTTACATTTTTTGCCATTTTATTATTTTTTTTAAATATGAAAGTTGCCCTTTCAAACACAATATGAATGCCAACTTTACAATTTATTTATTGCTTTGCGCGGCAAAATTTTGAAGAAAACACAAATTATTCATATTTGTCTATTTGTTGAAATGAGTCCAGTCGAACCAGAATTTCCTGAATTCGGCAGTTCGCTTCCTGCATTCGGAGGTTATAGTGAAACGGAACCCTGGCTGCTAAGTGTAAAAAACAAATCCTGCTCATTTATTTCTTTGTTGAAATAATTTTGCTTCATTTAATAACCCTTCATTAGCCGGTATTATTCGTTGTTAACTCGTTTTTATTAAATAATTTTACCCATCTTTCTTATTTAAAATCATCATTCACCATTATTTAAATTTTAAAATCAGTTGCAATCTGCCAATCGAACATTTATTAACCAACTACTTCCAGTCAGATGGTTTTTCCTGATCCTCTTCATCTTTAATTTCACCAAAACGTTTGCTCAGCAAGATTCCTGCAATCTTCAAATCAGCTTACTTACCGTAATGCCAGGCGAAGAACTTTATTCTACTTTTGGACACAGCGCTTTGCGAGTAACAGACACCGTCACCCACCAGGATATTGTTTATAATTACGGTACATTCAACTTTGACGATCCTGATTTTTATACAAAATTTGTTCGGGGAAAATTGCTCTATTTTTTATCCACAGATGATTTTGCCTCATTTGTTTTAGAAAATCAACAGGACAACCGCGGTATTACTGAACAAATTTTGAATCTTTCCTGTGAACAAAAGCGCAACATTATAGGTTTGCTCGAAGAGAATCTGATGGCGCAAAACCGGTTTTATAAATATGATTTTCTTTTTGATAATTGTACTACCAGATTGCGCGACCTGGTGGAAAAGGCATCTGATTCTACTGTTCATTTTGGAAAAGCTGTTAGTAAAGAAGTGTCTTTTCGAAACCTGATTCATGAATATCTAAACAGAAACGATAAGCAATGGAGCAAACTGGGAATTGATATCTTACTCGGGGCAAAAACAGATACGATTGCCACGCCTTATCAAATCATGTTCTTGCCGGATTACCTGATGAAAACTTTTGATAGTTCAACAATTAATTCCCAGCCTCTAATTACCGAGAAACATTCTTTGTTTAAAATAAACTATTCCCAAAATGAAAAAAATAACTTAACCCATCCGTTCTTTTTATTCATTTGTTTATTTGTATTGATTGCTTTTTTAAGTTTTTCAAAAAATGTATTTATACAAAAGTTTCTGGCTTCATTTGATGCATTGTTATTTTTCATTGTTGGGCTTTTAGGAATCCTGATCCTATTTATGTGGTTCGGGACCGACCATATTATGTGCCGCAATAATTATAATTTGTTATGGGCGTGGCCCATTAATATTGTTGCTGCCTTTTATATCCACTCAAGAAGAAAATGGCCTCAAATTTATTTTCTGATCTATGCCATTTTTAATATCGTCCTGATTGCATTATGGAGCTTTATTCCGCAACATCTTAATTTTGCGCTGATTCCCGTTCTCGCTATTCTAATTTTCAGAAGTGTACTTTATTTTATTCGAAAAAAATAAATCAATGCCGCAGATTTTATTCGAAAATAAAAAAATTTTTTACCGCGTAGAGGGAACAGGAAGGCCGGTTTTATTGTTGCACGGTTTTGCCGAAGATGGAAGGATCTGGGATAAACAGATAAATGCGTTGAAAGAAAACAATCTTTTAATTATTCCGGATCTTCCGGGAAGCGGCCAATCTGAAATGCTTGATGGTACGCCCACAATGAAAGATTATGCAGAAGTAGTAAAAGCCATTGCTGACGAAGTTATTTTTAAAAATAAAGTAGCAAACGAAACACAGTTCTGTTTGATCGGCCACAGTATGGGTGGCTACGTAATGCTCGCTTTTGCAGAAAAATATCCGGATCTTTTGAATTCATTCGGCCTATTTCATTCTTCCGCATTTGCAGATACCGAAGATAAAAAGGCAACCCGGCGAAAAGGAATTGCGTTTATTAAAAAAAATGGAACAGAAGCTTTTTTAAAAACCGCTATTCCCAATCTGTTTTCTGAAAGAACAAAAAATGAAAAGCCGGAAATGCTGGCGCAATTGTTAGAAATTGGCGAAAATATATCTCCTGAAGCACTGATTCAATATTATGAGGCGATGATTCGAAGGCCTGCCAGGACTGATGTGTTGCGCTCTTTCCGCAAACCGGTTCTTTTTATTATTGGAAAGGAAGATCATGCTGTGCCGCTACAGGATTCATTGTCGCAATGTTATATTCCGCCAATTTCCTACATGCATATTTTAGAAAAGTCCGGGCACCAGGGAATGTGGGAAGAAACGGAATTATCAAATGCTTATCTTGTTCATTTTTGTCAAAATTCTTTTTAAAATGACAGTTTTTCGTTACAATATCTCTTTACTTTTAATTGATTAAGAGTAATTTGCAGTAATAATGTTATGAAAAAAATTCTCCTGCTTTTAGTTGTTTTGATGTGGATTTTGAAATGTGACGCGCATCACATTATTGGAGGAGAAATGTATTATAATTACCTCGGTAAAGGCAGCCAGCCAAACACCAGTAAGTACCAGATAACGCTTAAACTTTTCAGGGATCAAAATGCTCCGCCAGGAACTGCATTAATGCCTACGGAAGTGTATATAGGGATTTTTAACAACGAAACTGGTCAGCAATATAATGGCCCGAATCCATATTATATTGTTCAAAAAAGCAGTGAATCATCTGTTACCGTAAATGCATTTCCACCCTGCATGACCAATGCACCAAATCTCGACTATCATGTGGGTGTTTTTCAATTTACGGTTGAATTGCCTGACAATACCAAAGGCTATACTGCTACATTTCAAACCTGTTGCAGGGTAGACAATCTGCAGAATGTCGAAAACGCCGGTGGTAGTGAAACAGGATCAACTTTCACTTGTGATATTCCACCTGCAAGTTATAATGACAATTCACCGGAATTTTCAACCAGTATTGATGTTATTTGTGCTAACAAAGCTTTCCAGTTACAGTTTAACGCTACAGACCAGGACGGAGACTCATTGGTTTATTCTTTTGCACCTGCTTTTAATGGTGGCAGTTTCAGGGATGATAAAAATGCAAATCCTGCGCCACCACCATATCAATCTGTAGATTACATTAATGGATTTGTTGCCTCTTCGCCTCTTGGTGATCAGGCGGTAATCAATTCTAAAACCGGCATTGTGAGTGGCATTGCTCCTGCAATAGGAAAATACGTATTAGGCGTAAAAGTGCTTTCATACAGGAATGGTGTTCTTATTAACCAACATGAAAAAGATTTTATTGTAAACGTTACAGATTGCGATTTTGCCGGTGCACAATTGAATCCAAAACCGGTGGTGTGCGACAGTTTTACGGTAGCTTTTCAGAATGATAATACTTCATCTTTAAATCAAAATTTTTATTGGGATTTTGGTGATCCCAAATCCGGTGCAAACAATATTTCTGTCTTAAAAAACCCCTCGCATCAGTTTACTGATACCGGCGTTTTTGTGTATAAATTAGTCATAAACCGTGGACAACAATGTTCTGATTCCGCCACGCAAATCGTAAAAGTATATCCTGGTATTTATCCTTTGTTCGGTACGGATGGCCAGTGTATCAATTCAAATATTTTATTCACAGATAAATCCTCCACTTTATACGGAAATATAAATAGATGGTCGTGGAACTTTGGTGATCCTGCTTCTAATTCGGATACGTCACAAAATAAAAATCCATCTTACATTTATACAAAACCAGGAACTTACGCTGTTCAATTAACAATATTTAATACTCAAGGTTGCATTAAAACATTTACGAATTCAGTTGTAATAAAAATACAACCAGATTTTTCTTTAAATAATGATACGGTGATGTGCAATCTTGATACTTTACAACTCACGGCAAAAGGGCAGGGAACTGTATCCTGGACGCCTGATTATAACATTAATAATATCCACAGTTTTACCCCTTTGATAAGCCCAAAAAACCCAACAATTTACTATGCCACTTTAAATGAAAGCCGCGGTTGCATTGCAACCGATTCTGTTTTTGTGAATGTTGTGAGCAAAGTTACTTTGAACATAAGGGCCGATACAAGCATTTGTCTCACAGACACTGCCAGCATTAATGCTGTAAGTGATGCTCTTCACTATTTATGGTCTCCGGGAGAGTCAATGGCCAATGATACAGCTCGATTTGTAAAGGTCGTTCCTCTTCAAAATAGCACGTATCATGTGGTGGCAAGTATTGGTAAATGCAGTACCAGCGGAAATTCTGTTGTAAGAGTAGTTCCGTATCCAAATGCAAAAGCAGGTGCTGATACAACTATTTGTTTCCCCAAGAGTTACCAACTTCATGCTACAGGTGGAAGTATTTATAGTTGGACTCCAGCTCTATTTTTAAATAATACGCAAATCGCTAACCCTATATCCACACCTAATGAAACAATAAGATATGTGGTTCAGGTTAATGATGTTTTGGGCTGTCCTAAACCCGCATTTGATTCTGTGTTGATCACTGTAGAAAACCCGGTGGCAGATGCCGGCCCGCAGGATACTTCGATTGTGATAAATCAACCATTACAATTAAGTGGAAGCGGTGCTCAGTTTTATTCCTGGTCCCCGGCCACCGGATTGAATAATGCTGATATCGCAAATCCGGTTGCTTTATTATCAGAAAGCCAGAAATATACTTTGAAAGTTTCCACTGCTGCCGGTTGTTTTTCTATTGATACCATTCATGTTACTGTATATAAAGTAAAACCAGACCTGTTTGTACCGGATGCTTTTACACCTAATGGAGATGGGATGAATGATGTGTTCAGGCCAATTCCGGTCGGGATAAAATCGCTGACTTTTTTTAAAGTTTATAATCGTTTGGGAGAATTAGTTTTTTCTACTGATACGCAGAAGGAGGGTTGGGACGGCACTTTCAAAGGGCAACCTCAGGATCCGGGCGTTTTCGTTTGGATAGCTGAAGGCATAGATTATCTTGGAAAAGTCATCTTCAAAAAGGGAAGTGTCACTTTGATCAGATAATTTTGAAAGTATTTAAACGGCTTTTGAAACGATTATAAATTCTTAATAATTGCATCACCAAATTCACTGGTTGTCAAAAGCGTTCCTCCTTTCATCAGGTTGTAAAAATCTATTGTGACGGTTTTATTGCGAATGGTTTTTCCAACAGCATTCGTAATGATTTCTGCAGCGTCTCTCCAGCCCATATATTCCAGCATCATTACACCGCTTAGAATCAAAGAAGAAGGGTTCATGCTGTTGGTATTGGCAAATCTTGGAGCTGTTCCGTGCGTAGCTTCAAATACTGCATTTCCGGTGATGTAATTAATATTTGCCCCGGGGGCAATACCAATTCCGCCAACCTGTGCAGCAAGGGCATCGCTTATGTAATCGCCGTTTAAGTTTAGCGTAGCAATGATAGAATAATCCTGCGGTGCCAGTAAAGCTTGTTGTAAAAAATTATCTGCGATGGCATCTTTAATAATTACTTTTCCTCCAACTGCAGCTATGCGCATATCTTCATTTGCAACCGCTTCGCCGCGTTCTTTTTTTGTGCGCTCCCATTCATTCCAGGTATATGTTTCATTTTTAAATTCTGTTTCTGCGAGTTCATACCCCCAGTTTTTGAATGCGCCTTCTGTGAACTTCATGATGTTTCCTTTGTGGACAAGCGTTACAGAAGGATTTTTATTAGCAATTGCATATTCTATCGCAGCACGAATTAATCTTTGAGACCCTTCTTTGCTCACGACTTTTATTCCAAAAGAAGTCGTTTTGGGAAAGCGTATTTTTTTTACATGTAATTCGTTTTGTAGAAAATCCAGTAATTTTTTTGCATCGGTAGTGCCTTCCATATATTCAATGCCCGCATAAATATCTTCTGTATTTTCTCTGAAAATAACCATGTTCACTTTTTCAGGCTGCCACATCGGAGAAGGAACGCCTTCAAAATATCTGATAGGGCGTAAGGAAACATATAAATCCAAGTCCTGTCTGAGCATTACGTTCAGGCTACGGATTCCGCCGCCGACAGGTGTAGTTAAAGGACCTTTTATCGCTAATAAATATTCACGAAAAGCATCCATTGTAGATTGTGGCATCCATTCGCCGGTTTTTTTAAAAGCTTCTTCTCCCGCTAGTACTTTCAGCCAACTGATTTCCTTCTTTCCATGAAAAGCCTTTTCCACTGCAGCATCAAAAACACGGACACTTGCTTTCCAGATATCCGGTCCTATTCCATCACCTTCAATAAAAGGAATTGTTGGATTGTCGGGAACAATTAGGTTTCCATTTTTCCCCATTGAAATTTTTTCCGCCATAATATCTTTTTTATTTCCCGGTGTTTAATCATTTTTTACAAATCACGAATTGATTTGGCACTAAATAAACAAATAACCCGGATTTTATTTTCGTTTACGTCCTACAAATATTACTATAACTCCAAACTACAATTCATCCATTCATTATCAAAATTCACGCCTTCATATTTTTTGTAAAAATTAATCGCCGGTTCATTCCACTCCAACACCTGCCAAACCATTCCATTGAACTTCTTTTCTTTTGCTTCTTTTATCAATTCATCAAATAATAATTTGCCAATTCCTTTTCCTCGCATCGGCTCATTCACCAAAATATCTTCCAGATACATTCGCTGTCCTTTCCATGTGGAATAACGGATATAATAAAGAGCAAAACCTACCACTTTATTTTCTACTTCCGCTACAAATGCCCACCACACACGCTTTTCACCAAAACCACTTTCTACAAAATGATTAAAATCAACCGTAACTTCTTCTGGTGCTCTTTCATAAACCGCCAGTTCTTTGATGAGTTCCAGCATCGCCAGGCAATCCTCTTTTTCCGCTTTTCTGATTTGAATGTTCAATTGAATATTGATTGTTGAATATCGATTATTGAATATTGATTTTTAATTCCTAATTTTAAATTTAATCTGCCGCTGCCTGTTCCAAATCGCTCAAAATATCTTCCACATTTTCAATGCCGACGCTCATTCTGATGAGTCCGTCTGTAATTCCATATTTTTCCCGGTCTGCTTCTGGAACGCCATAATGGGTCATCGATGCCGGATGAGATAACAAAGTATCGGTAGTTCCGAGAGAAACGGCGCGAACACACATTTGTAATTTATCAATGAATTTCTTTCCTGCTTCCAATCCGCCTTTCATTTCAAAACTCAACATGGGTCCCGGATGGCGCATTTGTTTTTGTGCAGTTCCATAATCTGGATGAGAAGGCAACCCGAGATAATTTACTTTGCTTATTGCCGGATTTTTCTCCAGGAACTGTGCCACTTTCATGGCATTGGCGCAATGCTTTTCCATTCTTATTTCCAACGTTTTCATTCCTTGTGTCAATAAAAATGCGTCAAAAGAATTACTGTTGCCTCCTAACAACCTATGCACTTTTTCCATCCTCGTGTTCATTTTCTCAATATCTTTTCCAACCAAAGCGCCACCAATTGCAGTGCCATGGCCGTTTAAAAATTTGGTAGTAGAATGAACTACATAATCAACTCCATATTTAAAAGGTTGTTGCAAATAAGGAGTAGCAAAAGTATTATCCACTGCAACGAGCAGATTTTTTTGCTTTGCTAATTTTGTCAGCGCATCAATATCAACACATTGAATCGTAGGATTGGCGGGAGTTTCAAGATAAAGTAATTTTATTTTCGCATCATTTTTCAATGCCTCTTCCGCTTTATTCAAATCTCTGAGGTCAACAATGATTGCTTCGATTCCTAATTCAGGAAGAACCCGGTTCATCAATTCCTGCGTTCCGCCATATAAAGAATAATGCGAAAGAATTTTATCGCCGCTTTTTAAATTTCCCAGGATCAAAGTAGTGATTGCCGCCATACCGCTTGCGTGTAAGCGTGCTTTTAGCTGCAATGGTTTGCCATTTTCTGTTAAACCAAAAGCTTCTAAAGCCGCAATTTTATCTTCGGGCTCTTTCATGCTCGGATTTCCCCAACGGCCATAAATGTAACCCGGTTCATCGCCGCTGAAACGCCGCATTCCCTGTTCTGCCTTATCAAAAACGTAAGTGCTGCTGGCATATATTGGAGTTAGATGAGCATAATTTCCTTCCGTTTCATGGCCGGCATGAATCGCTGTTGAACCGAAACCTTTTAATTGTTTTTTTTCTGATGACATTTTTATTTAAATAAAGCCGAAATAATGAATGCAGCAAAAGTAGCAAAAGATAAAAGGATAAAATAAACGTAGCTGAAAGAAATGGAAAAATACTAATCGTTGATATTTCTTTTTTTGCTGTAATTTATGGCAACATCAGATAGTTTATTCCTGCATCATAATCTTTATCCAACGCTTCTAACACTGCTTCCAGGTGCTTTTCATTTCCTAAAAAATCTGCATTGGTTACATCGATAAAAAGCGTTTTAATTTTATATTGTTTGATGTATTGAGTATAGGTTTCCTGCAATGAAAAAAGATATTCAGGGTCGATGGATTGTTCGTAAGAACGGTTTCTTTTTGCAATGTTGTCTTTCAATTTTGAGACCGGCGCATGAAGATAAATCAGCAAATCCGGTTGTATCAATTGTGGGTTGATAATATCAAACAATTTCTGATACAATAAAAATTCCTGTTCAGCAAGGTTCACTTTAGCAAACAAAAGACATTTCGTAAAGAGGTAATCAGAAATCGTCAGATTTTGAAACAAATCCTTTGTTTGCAATAATTCTTTTAGTTGCTTATATCTTTCCGCCATAAAAAAAAGCTCCAGCGGAAACGCATATTGCTGGCGGTTTTCATAAAACTTTGGGAGAAAAGGATTTTCTGCAAATTCTTCAAGAATCAATCTTGCATTAAAATGTTTACTCAATAAATGGGCAAGGGTAGTTTTGCCTGCGCCGATATTTCCTTCGATGGTGATGAAATTATATTTCATTCTTTTTATTCAGATAAATAATTTGGACAAAAGTAGCTGACAGCAAACGAATAATTATCGCGAATTCCTGTTTTCATTGCAAAGAAGTCAGGATGTCGCCGTCACTTTTAATTCATCTTTACAGTTTGCCAATAAATGATAAATGCTTTTTTTTAAAACAGGATGAACCAAATCCGGAGCTAATTCATCCAAAGGCGTTAAAACGAAGCGCCGGTTGACTATTTCGGGATGTGGAACATTCAGATTTGGTTTATTAATTACTTCATTGTTAAAAAATAAAATGTCAATATCAATAATTCTTGCCGCGTTTTTTATCGTTCTCACTCTTCCCATCTCTTCTTCAATTTTTAGAATTTTTTGCAAAATTTCTTCTGCTGAAAATTTGCTTTCGATAAAAAGAACCTGGTTATAAAAAGAAGCCTGGTTTGTAATTCCCCATGCTTCTGTTTCGTAAATTTTTGAGCTTTGGATAATTTGTCCAAGTCGCTCCTGAATTAATTCAGCAGCGGTTTTCAGATTTTTTTTTCTGTTGCCTATGTTTCCTCCTGTAATCAAAAATATTTTGTTCATTGATAAATTAATATTCCGTTAGCCGCTTATCCAATTCCAATATTTCGGAGGCAACTATTTTAACCTTTTTATATTCATTATGGAGCGGGTTTAATAAAACATTGCTTTCCTGGGGAACGATAACCGAAGGCACTTTTAAAAACAAATTCTGTTTATTTTGAATAAATTGATCTCCCATCCACTGAGTATAGTCCAAATCCTGTTGCCAACCTTTTCTCATTTTTGTAAATGATATTTCAGCAGTTTCTTTTTCATCCGGAAGTTCGATATGTAAAAGATATTGAGATGGAGGAATTACGTTTTGTTTCAGGTGTACCAGTGATTCAAGAATACTCAAAGAAATAGATTGAGAGGTGTATAATAAATAGATTCCCCTGGAATTCCAGCGCGACCCAAATAAAGCCGCTCCCGTGCCTGAGATGTCATTTCTATAAGCTTCGTTAGTTATTCTATATACTATCATGCAAAAATTCCGTGTTCAATCCTTCCTATTTGAGTAAGTACCAGGTTGATGCCTTCGAAACTGGCCAAAGAATGAATAGACAAACGTCCTTCAAGCATATAAGGATTATCGCGAAGCCAAAGATTAAACCTTTCATAGCTTCCAAACACCTCCTTCCCACGCTCAAAAACCTTATTTATTTGAAGAATGCGATCAATAACACCTGTATTAAAGAAGCCATTATCATGAGCGTATCTTTGCAAAGTTCTTTCTGAAATATGAAGAATATCTGACCATTCTTTTTGGGTAAAATCTACTTTGTCAGCGATTTTTTTAAAATCATTAAAAGTAAAATTCTTTAGCGATGGCACATTTTTCTTTAACTCGTAAATTGCCCTTGGTTCTTCGGTCATCATCGGTTTTTCTTCCTCTTCGTTATATTTTTTGTTTTTTTTCATAACCGTCTTTTGTCATACAAATATACGTCATCTGTCTTATGAAAAAAAATTATTTCCTTCTTTTATTTTTTTGACGGTTAGTTTTGCGCGATTAAAGACACTTTGTAAGATGAAAAGATACAGCCAGGTGAGGGCCATGTTTGCGATTACCAAAGCAAGTTTACACGCTATTTTCAGAAGTCCATCATCGGTAGTTTTTGGGTTTGCTTTTCCGTTTATCTTTATTTTGGTTTTTGGTTTTATGGGCGATAACGGCTCTTTCCGGAGTTACAAAATAGCGGTTGATCATGCGGCTGATACCACCAATGATTTGTATAAAAGCATCGAAAGTTCGCCAGGACTGATAATCAAAAAATATCCTGATACTGCATCTTTGCAAAAGGATCTGCAAAGTGGGAAAATAGCCGGAGTTATAAATATTGAAAAGAATGCGTCGGGCCAGCCACCCTATTTACTTACTTTAAAAAGTACTACGTCGAGTAACGATCAATGGCCCCAGGTAAGAGCGCTTATCCAAAGCATCATCAATAAAATCAGCAATAAAAAATATCCGGGCAGGCAAGCGTATGCCGCATTTGATTTTGATTTTCCAAGAGATATTGCGGTTATTCGAAAATATAAAACCATAGATTTCATTCTTCCCGGCCAGTTGGGTTTTTCTCTACTTGCCTCAGGTGTTTTTGGGGTTGCTTTTATGTTTTTCAACCTGCGAAATACGCTTGTTTTAAAAAGATTTTTTGCAACACCCATCAGTCGTACCTATATCATTCTTGGTGAAATGTTTAGCCGCGTTTTATTCCAGATGCTGACAGCAGTTGTAATCATTCTTGCAGGTTATTATTTTTTCGGATTTACACTCATTCATGGATTTGAAACTTTTATCGAACTGCTGATACTTAGTTTTATAGGGCTTGTTGTTTTTATGGGAATGGGTTTTATTATCAGTGGAATCGCGAAAAGCGATAGCACGATTCCGCCATTAGCGAATATCATTACATTGCCACAATTTCTAATTGGCGGTACGTTCTTTCCCATTGATGTATTTCCAAAATGGCTGCAATGGGTGGCCGACGCCATGCCACTTACCCATCTGAATAATGCGCTGCGTGATGTATCGTTTGAAGGATATAATTTGTGGGATGAACGATGGGAAATTGGAATATTATTGTTGTGGGGAATTGTAACTTATGCGATTGCTGTAAAAGTTTTCAGGTGGGAATAAAAAAAATATTATGCGACTTCTGAAATTTGTTTTCTTTCTTTTGTCTGTTTTTGTGATCATTTTTTTAATTAGTTTGTTGCTTCCTTCTCATGTTACTGTTTTAAAATATGTAGAAATAAATGCGCCAACTGAAAAAGTAATGAACCAAATTGTCAATTTTGAAGAATGGAAAAACTGGTATCCTGCTTTTAAAGATGAAAATATTAGCGTAATAAAAAATCCTTCTCCTAAAAATGTTCTTTCGTCTGTAACATTAAAAGATGTCAACGGAAAAAGTGTAAACTTAAAGCTCGTTGATACGAGCCAACATATCATTGATATCCAGTTGCAATCATCATCATTAACGAAGGTGAATTATCAATTCGTTGTCGTTCAAAAAATGAATAATCAAACACAAGTAACCTGGAATGTAAACATCGATCTTGGCTGGCTACCATGGAAAAAGATCCAGGGAATTTTTATGGATAAATTTTCGGGACAACAATATCAAATGGCTTTGGACAATTTAAAAAAAACCGCAGAAAACTAATCGGATTTTCGCTGTTCAATGTATTTTTCAATGAAATGAACAATCACCGAATAAATCTTTTTTAATTGTTTGGAAGTGGTGCAATAGGGCGGCATTACATAAATCGTATTTCCCATAGAACGCAGATACACACCATGTTCCAGGCAAAATGATGTGAAGTGATTGCTTACATCATTTAGATAATCATCATCATCATTTGTGGAAATTTCAAAAGCGATAATGGTGCCCGTTTGCCTTACGTTTTTGACATGACTTTTATTCTGAAAAGAGTAAAGCTTTTTTGCAAATTTTCGATGATGATCAATAATATTTTCAACGCATTTAAGAAATCCTTTTTTCTCAATCAGGTCAAAACTTGCAACTGCTGCGGTACAAGCCAGCGGATTTGCGGTGAAAGAGTGCCCGTGAAATAAAGTCTTCGTCTTATCATCACTTATAAATTCATCGTAAATTTTTTGTGTGCAGGCTGTAACGCCCAAAGCCATAGTACCGCCTGTAAGCGCTTTACTAAGACAAATAATATCCGCCTTGGTATCCATGTAATCGCCGGCAAAGAATCTTCCTGTGCGATAAAATCCTGTAAGCACTTCATCGGCTATGCAAATAATATCTTGCTTTTTTAAATATTGCAAAAGCGGATCCAGATTCTCAGCGGCGTACATTTTCATACCACCGGCTCCCTGCAACAACGGTTCATAAATAAAACAAAGAATTTCATCTTTGTTATTTTCAATCGTTGCCTGAATCGTTTCAAAATTGCTACCATCGGGCGTTTGAATAAAAATTACATCAAACAGTTTGTCGCGAAAAGCAAGCGTATAGACATCACGCTCACTTACACTCATCGCGCCGAACGTATCGCCATGGTAAGAATTTCGAAAGGCAACAATTTTGTTTCTCTGGTTGTTCCCTTTATTTCTCCAATATTGAATCGACATTTTAATGGCAACTTCTATTGATGTAGAGCCGTCATCGGTGTAAAATATTTTTGTAAAATCACCCGGTAAAACAGATAATAATCTTTCAGCAAGTTCTACAGCGGGCTCATGTGTGAAAGCCGTAAATATTACCTGTTCCAGTTTTTTTGCCTGCTCATAAATTTTTTTCGCAATGTATTTATTTCCATGCCCGTGAATATTTACCCACCAGCTACTGATCCCATCAATGTATTTATTTCCGTGCTCGTCGAATAAAATCGCTTTTTCTCCTTTTGCTATCGGTATTGCAGGACGTGTGCTTTTTATGTGTGTATAAGGGTGCCAGATGTATTTTTGGTCTTTTTCTTTCAAATCACTCATTCAATTTATTTTTGGGCAAAAGTAGCGTTAACGTTTTCGTTTGCCTTAAAAATAATTTAAGCACAAGTTGAAAAACGGATAGTTTATTTCAAAAAATTAATTATCTTAGACTTACGTTTGAAATTCAATCCTGTCCAAAAACTTCCTCCCGTACACTTTCCTCTTTTTAATTTTAAACAAAACAACCAATGAAAAGAATTGTTTTTTTGCTGGGCGTGGGTTTTTTATTTTTAATCCCCCAGGTAAGCAGCGGTCAATTTTTAAAAAAGTTGAAAGAAAAGGCTAATAATGCCGTAAACAAAGTTGTTGACAATAAAACGACCAGTACCTCTGAAAGCGGTACTACTGCTGATTCTCAGAGTGAAGCTACCAGCAGCAGTGGTAAACCCGTAAACAAAGGCGGAGCAGGTTTAAAAAATACTGCTCCACCGGATGTAAATGCAGCCATGGATGACGCTACAAAATCATTTTCTGCAAATAATTACAGCGACGCACGTTATTCTGTTCAACAAGCGTTGATTGGCATTGAAATTCAGCTCGGTCATCAATTATTACAATCACTTCCGGACAATGTTGACGGTTTGCAAAAAGATACGACCCAGGATAAAGTAGTAAGCACTCAATGGGGCTGGAACAACATGACCATTCAACGGGTCTATTCTGATAAAAAAGATAAACAATGCACCGTTACCATTGGCAACAACATGCTGTATTCTGGACTGGTAAACGCATACTTTGGAAATGCATACGCGGCAGAGTCTAACGGGAAAGACCAGAACGTAAAACAAGTAAAAGTGCAGGGAAATAAGGCGATTATCAGCTATGATGAAAGCAAAGGTTATACATTAATTGTTCCAATCGGCCAAAGCTCAATGGTAGTTTGGGAATGCATCAATTTTGCAAATGAAGATGAAGTAATGAATACTGCAAATGCCTTTAATATTGACAACATCAAAAAATCATTAGGGGAAAAATAGTCACTTAAAAATTTTTAAAAATGAAAAAATATTCCATTTTAATTCCAATACTTTTCTTCACACTGGCTCTTCAGGCGCAGGATTTTTCAAAAGATATTGCAGATGCCAAAACATCTTACTCTTCAGGCAAACTTGCAGATGCTCATTTTTCATTGGAGCAGGCAGTGCAGGAAATTGATATGATCGTAGGTAAAGAAGTTTTAAAATTATTGCCTGATAAAATGAGTGACCAGCCGTCAAACAGTAAAGATGACCAGGTTTCCGCGAATGTCGGTTTTGTTGGTGCTACCATCCATCGTGATTACGGTACCACCGGCTCACAGGTAGAAATAATCAGCAATTCGCCGCTGATCACAAGTCTGAATGCATTTCTGAACATGCCATTTGTAGGCGGAATGATGAGGAATTCGACCACGAAAGTGGTAAAAATACAAGGTTACAAATCGCGGCTGGAAAAACAAGGAGACAATGAAAACGGAAAGCCAAATTATCAATTGCAAATTCCCTTTAAAAGCGCATTAATTACAATTACTGCTAATGGAATGGATGAAAATACCGTAATGTCATTTGCAAATACGATTCCTCTTGATAAAATTGCTGCATTGATTCAATAACAAAATCAAAGTATTATTAAAAAAATGCGATCATTGATCGCATTTTTTTTTGTGGAAAAAAGAAAAAAGCTTCTTCCATGCAACGAAAAGGAAAGTATTATTGTCAGATGAGACGAATGGATTATAATCAATTATTAAAAGATTGTTTGAAACAAAAATCGGAAGCGCAAAAAATGCTTTATGAACATTTTGCGCCTTCAATGCTCGGCGTTTGCTTTCGATATACCAAAAGTTTGAATGATGCCGAAGAAGTATTGCAGGAAGGATTTGTAAAGGTTTTTACCAGGTTAAATCAATTTAAAGGTGATGGTGAATTGGGTGGATGGATTCGTAGAATAATGGTGAACACTGCGTTGACGTATTTAAAAACAAATCAGAAATACCGTTACGAACTTTCTTATGATGAAATGCCATTGCATGTTGTTTCGACCGAAAATCCAATTGTGAATTTACAGTCTAAAGAATTGGCAGAATTAATCAGGCAATTGCCGACCGGCTTTCAAACCATTTTTAATTTGTATGCAGTGGAAGGCTATAAACACGCGGAAATAGCGTCAATGCTGGGTATCAATGAAGGAACATCAAGATCGCAATATGCAAGAGCGAGGATTTTATTGATAGAGTGGATCGAAAAGTTTTCGCTGAAAGAAAAAAAAGGCCATTATGGAACAAAATAATTTTGAAAAAAATGTGCAGCAGAAAATGGACGAATTTAAAATCGCTCCATCAGATTCTGTTTGGACAAATGTTGGAAAACGGATTCATAAAAAGGAGAAGGACAGGAAAGTGATTTTTATACTCTTCTTTTTGATTGTGTTTCTTTTATCGGGTGGTTATTGGTTGTTGAATTTATCGAAAAACAATCAAAAGAGCAAAGAACAAATAAGTAATGTGATAGAAAAGAAATCGAGCAGCAAAGGAACAAATAAAGGAGATTCTTCTTCTGCGAATTTAGAAATCGATTCAAAAAATAATTTATCAAATCGTGATGCAGCATTGCTTTCATCAAAAAAGATAAAAAATTTTAAAACGATTTCTGTAATAGAAAACGAAAAAGAAAAATATGA
>Ga0134125_10003721_pt1 | contig 17577 bp, 14 predicted proteins | sample KB31751_FD_96464 | JGI IMG/M metagenome (GOLD analysis project Ga0134125, IMG submission 96464) | Terrestrial soil microbial communities with excess Nitrogen fertilizer from Kellogg Biological Station, Michigan, USA - KB3-175-1 | ecosystem: Environmental > Terrestrial > Soil > Unclassified ...
CGGTATACCGACAGCAGCGCGGGCTGGTTGCCGTCGCGGGCCAGATCCCGCCGGTGCGCAATCTCGATGGGCAACCGGGTCCCGTCGGGACTGAGATAGAAAGTATGCTCCACGATGACATCGCCCGGCGTGCCGGCGTGGCCCTGCAGCTCTGCGAGGCGGCTGCGGATCCACTCTCGTTGCGGAATACCGGCCAACGCCTTCGCCGTCGACTGATTCTCGACCGCTATCCAATGCCTCGTCCGCTTCGAATGCACGCTCTCCAGCCAGGCATACGGATTCGCGCCGCCGCGCGCGCCCGGCGGCCGCACCTGCGCGACGAACGTATTCATCCGCGGCATCGATGGCGTGGGATTGGCGCCCACCGCGACCTGTGTAGCGGTCGGTTCCTGCATGCCGAGCGGTCCTCTGCCTGGAACCGGAGTCGGCTGGCCGACCATCATTCCCGCACAACCGGCGAGCAGTCCTGCCAGTCCCGCCGCGAGCGACATCCGGCGGAATCGTATGTGTCTAACCATGGCCCACTCCGGTCTTTCGTGCCGCACCCAATATTACGTCAATGAGCTCCCTCGGTATCGCCCCTGTCAGCGCCAACAGCGCAAGGTAGAGTGCGCCGCCCGCTGCAAGCGCCAACAACCATGGAGTACCGAAGCCTGCCAGATACCTCATCGCGAATGCCGCCAGAGCTCCGGCGATCAGCGCCTTTGCGGGATTGGCGAGTGACGGAAGGCTTCTCCCGGCGAAGCGCAATCCGACGCTCATGGCGATCAGCGCAGTCGTCTCGGCGACGACGGTTCCAGCGGCGGCACCCAGCAGGGAGAACCTGGGAATGAGCCCGAAGTAAGCCACGAACGCGCAAGTGCACGCCACCGCGTCCCCGATCAGCACCAGAGTCGGCCTCCCGCAGGCCACCAGCGTGAACCGCAGGACATGCGTGAGGCTCGCCAATGCCACGGCGAACGAGATCACGATGAGGGCCGGCGCGCCCGCGACGAAGCGGTCGCCGGAAATGAGCGCCAACAGCCGGTCGGCGAACGGCGCGAACGCAATCACGACGCCCACCCCATACACCGCGGCGGCATCGATCGTGCTGCCCAGTTGCCGGGAAAACCCGGCGCGGTCCGATGCGGCGCTCGCCGTCAGCGCCGGCATCATGAGCCCCGCCAGGATGTAAGGAACCGAGGTCGTGATCTCGAAGAGTTTCGCGGGGACGCCGTAGAGACCCACTGCGGACGCCGGCTGAAAGAGCGAGAGCAGCAACGAGTCCCCGCGCAACATTGCCATCCCCAGGATCTGCGCGCCGGCAAGCGGCAGGCCCGCGATCAGATACCGCCTCCAGAGCGCCGCATCGAAGCTCACGCGAAAGGGAACCAGCCGCCGCACCAGCCTGATGGAAATGCCCAAGGCCAGCGCGGCACCCAACAGGGTCGCACCGAGCATCGGCAATGCGCCAACATGGGTGAAAGCCAGTGCGGAAACAACCCCCAGTGTGACCACCGCCCCGGTCACCTCGGCGACGGCATTGCGCGCCTGCTTGAGAACGCTCTGGAAAGGGGCGATGAGGAAGTCGCTCGCCTGCAGACAAGTGTAGATTGCGGCCCCGATCAGTGTGCCCCATTTGACCGGCGCATCGTATGGAGTGAGCCACGCAACGGCCGCCGCCGCGAGCAGGACGCTGCCGGTACTGACCAGTCGTAACGGCAGAGCGTTGCCGAGCACCCGGCCCGCGTTGGAGCCCCCCTGCGACATCTCCCGCAGGGTCACCATGTAAAGTCCGGAATCGGCCAGCACCGCCGCAAAGGCGCAATATGTAAGCACCGTGCGGTAGTAGCCGAACTCCGTGGGCCCCAGATGCCGCGTCAGCGCCACCACGGTCAGCAGCCCGACCACTGCCGTGGCGGCCTTGCCCGTGATCACGGCGGCCATATTCGCCGCCAGCGCGCGCAGGCGGCTCATGGAGCGGGCGCGGGCACGGTAATTGCGAGCTTTAGCCGGGGCAGAGCATCCCGAACGCACGCAAGCCCCGGTTGACCGTGATCGAAAAGAGCAAGCCGGTAATTGGTGGGCACCACGACTAGCATGACATGAAAGTAGGCATTCTCGCAGGCGGCGTCGGCTCGCGACTCGCGGAGGAGACGGTCGTCCGCCCGAAACCCATGGTCGAGATCGGCGGCCGTCCGATTCTCTGGCACATCATGATGCATTACGCGGCCTACGGATTTAAGGAATTCGTGGTCGCGCTCGGTTACAAGGGCGAGCAAATCAAACGCTACATGGCCGACTATTGCTCGCTGGCGTCCGACCTGCGGATCTCCCTCAAGACCGGAAAGGTGGAACGGCGCGGCAACGGCGACAACGGCGAGCATGGTTGCGAGGACTGGCTGGTCGACCTCATCGACACCGGCCAGCAGACCAACACAGGCGGACGCATCAAACGACTTGCGCCACATCTCGGCAGCGGAACCTTCATGCTGACATGGGGTGACGGCGTCTCCAACGTCAACCTGACAGACCTCCTTGAGTTCCATCGTAGCCACGGACGCATCGCCACCGTGACGGCCGTGCGTCCCCCTTCACGGTTTGGTCGGCTGGAGCTGGACGGCAACCGTGTCGCGCGCTTCGACGAGAAGCCGCTCGCCGGTGAAGCGTGGATCAACGGCGCCTTTTTCGTTCTCGAGCCGCGCGTGTTCGATTACATCGCGGGCGACGCCACGCTGTTCGAGCGCGAGCCGCTGGAGCGTCTGGCGAGCGACGGGCAGCTCATGGCGTACCAGCACAACGGTTTCTGGCAGTGCATGGACACCATGCGCGACAAAGTCCGCCTCGAATCCCTGTGGGCGAGCGGCGATCCCCCCTGGAAGATCTGGAAGTGAGCGCCCAAGCAAACGCCAAGCGAGGCCGCAAGACATGAAGAGCATGCGAGTACTGCTGACCGGGCACGACGGCTACATCGGCCACGTGCTGCTGCCGATGCTGCTCGATCGCGGGCATCACGTGACGGGACTCGATAGCTTCCTGTACGAGGACTGCGGGTTCGCCGCCGACGAGGTGTCGCCGAGCGCGGTGGTGCGCAGAGACATCCGCGAGGTCGAGCTCGAGGACCTGCGCGATATCGATGCCGTCCTCCACCTCGCCGGCATTTCCAACGATCCCCTGGGCGACCTGGAGCCCGCAGCCACGTACGCGATCAACCACGAGGCGTCGGTGCGCCTCGCACGCCTGGCGAAAGAGGCGGGCGTGTCTCGCTACGTCTTCTCCTCTTCCTGCAGCAACTACGGCGCGGCCGGGGACGCATTCCTGGACGAGACGGCGGGATTCAATCCGGTGACACCGTATGCAGAGAGCAAGGTGTGGGTGGAGCGTGATGTGGCGGAGCTGGCGAGCGATGCATTCAGCCCCACGTTCCTGCGCAGCGCCACGGCCTTCGGGGTCTCCTCGCGGCTGCGCGGCGACCTGGTGGTCAACAACCTGGTGGGCTATGCCTTTACCACCGGCAACGTGCTCATCAAGAGTGATGGCATGCCGTGGCGACCGCTGGTGCACATCGAAGACATTGCGCGAGCCTTCATCGCGGTACTCGAGGCGCCTCGGGAGCTCATACACAACGAAGCCTTCAACGTCGGAATCACCTCTGAGAACTATCGCGTTCGCGACGTCGCGGACATGGTCGCGCAGATCGTGCCGTCATCCAAAGTTACGTACGCCGGCGACGCCAGCCCTGACGCCCGCAACTATCGGGTGGATTGCGACAAGATCCGCTCGCGCCTGCCCGCCTTCGAGCCCCAGTGGACCGTACGCAAGGGTATCGAGCAGGTCTATGCGGCCTTCTGTGATCACGGCATCGGCGCGAAGGAATTCCTGAGCTCGAAGTTCATCCGCCTGAAGCGCATCCGGGAGCTGCAGACGGCCGGTGTCCTCGATGAGATGCTGCGGTGGCGGGCGACGGGGCACCCGGCATCCGCTCCCTCCTCCGCACCTCGCGTTTCGGTGGCATGACAAACCCAGTCGGCACGAGCTGCCGCAGCTGCGGCGGTGGGGACCTCGGAGTCTTCCTCTCGCTCGGGAACATGCCGCTCTCGGATGGGCTGCTGGCGCCCGATGATCTGCAGCGGGAGGAGCCGCGCTATCCGCTGGATGTCGCCTTCTGTCCGGATTGCACGCTGGCACAGATCCTGGCCACGGTGCCGCCCGAAGAGCTCTTCGGCGCGGACTACCCGTATTTCTCCTCGTTCACCGATTCACGGCTCAAGCATTCGGCCGCAAACGTCGCGGCACGCATCGAGGAACGACGGCTCGATGGCAGCTCGCTGGTCGTGGAGCTCGCGAGCAACGATGGCTACCTGCTGCAGTACTACCGCGCGCGCGGCATTCCGGTCCTGGGCATCGACCCGGCGCTGGGGCCCGTGGCGGCCGCGCGCGCTCGTGGTGTCGAGACGCTGCAGGCATTCTTCGGCCGTGACCTGGCCATCCAGCTCGCCACCAACGGGCGTTGTGCCGACGTCATCCACGCGAACAATGTGCTGGCGCACGTCGCGGACACGAATGGATTCGTATCGGGGATCGGAACGCTGCTCAAGGAGGACGGAGTGGCGGTCATAGAGGTTCCCTATGTCAGGGAGCTGATCGACCACGGCGAGTTCGACACCATCTATCACGAGCACCTGTGCTACTTCTCCGTCACTGCGCTGGCGGAGCTCTTCCGGCGGCATCGGCTCGCGCTGAATCGCGTCGAGCCGCTCACGATCCACGGCGGGTCGCTGCGTCTCTTCGTGGAGAAGCGCGAGCAGGTGGACCGGTCGGTGACGGAGTATCTGCAGGCGGAGCAGCGGGCGGGAGTGGATCGCTTCGACTACTACGCCGGATTCTCGGCGCGGGTGGAGCGGATCCGCAGCGATCTGCTGGCGCTCCTCACCAGGCTGAAGCGCGAGGGCGCACGCATTGCGGGCTATGGCGCCGCGGCCAAGGGCACGATCCTGCTCAACTTCGCGGGGATCGGGCCGGAGATGTTGGAGTTCGTGGCGGATCGGAACGTGCACAAGCAGGGGCGGTACATGCCGGGGGTGCGGTTGCCGATCGTTGCGCCTGCGCGGATATTGGAAGAGCAGCCGGATTACCTGCTCATTCTGCCTTGGAATTTCAAGGATGAGATCATGGAGCAGCAGGCGCAGTATCGGCGGCTTGGGGGGCGGTTCATCGTGCCTGTTCCCGAGCCTGTGGTCATTTAACTTGGAATTTTCGCCATGAGTCATGATTCGGGTCGCGGGGACTCGCCTGGCAGCAGATTTCCCGGGGACGCCGTAAATCCGGTTGCGCGGGCTCGCGCCCGCTCACTGATCCATGGAGGCTCTGTTCCGACATCCCTGGCTACACAAGCCCCGGGAAATCTGCTGCCAGGTGAGTCCCCGTATCGCTGTCAGGCATGCGGAGGCGGAGACGTACGGAGCTTTTATCGTGTAAACGGAGTGCCGGCGCACAGCTGTCTGATGTTGTCTTCGCGGGAGGAGGCGCTGGCGTTTCCGCGAGGGGATATCGAGCTCGGGTTTTGCCGGGGATGCGGGTTCATCGGGAACGTGAGGTTCGACCCGGCGCTGAACCAATACTCGGCGGCTTACGAGGAGACGCAGGCTTACTCGCCGCGTTTCCTGCGGTTTCTCGATGAGGTCTGGGACGATCAGATCGAGAGGTTCGGGCTGGGGCCAGGGATGACGGCGCTCGAGATCGGCTGTGGGAAAGGGGAGTTCCTGGTCGGGCTTTGCGAACGCAGCGGGTGCGCGGGGATCGGGGTCGATCCGGGGTATCGGCCGGAGCGCACGCGCAGCAGCGCGGCGCAGCGCATGAGGTTCATCCGCGACTTCTACGGGCCGAAATACGCTCACCTGCATGCGGATTACGTGTGTTGCCGGCATACGCTGGAGCACATCGCGCCGGTACGCGAATTCGTCCGCCTGGTGCGCTCGACCATCGGCGATCGACGCCACGTGAATGTCTTCTTCGAGCTTCCGGACATGGAGCGTGTCCTGCAACAGGGAGCGTTCTGGGACATCTACTACGAGCATTGCACCTACTTCACGCGCGGCTCGCTTGCGCGCCTCTTCCGCTCCGCGGGCTTCGACGTCCATCGCCTCTACAAGGCCTATGACGAGCAGTACCTGATGCTGGAAGCCCAGCCGGCGGCCGGGCCCACCGATGCCCTGCTGCCGCAGGAGAACGATCTCGCCACCGTGACCTCGCTCGTCGCCCGTTTCGAGCGGCAGGTCAGGGAGCGGCTGCAGTCACTTTCGGACGCGCTCGCGCGGCATCGTGCCGCCGGACATCGGCTCGCGGTCTGGGGCTCCGGATCGAAGTGCGTGTCGCTCATCAGCTCCCTCGGCCTCTCCCAGGGGCTGGGGCCGGAGCTGGTCGCGGTCGTGGATATCAATCCCCACAAACACGGCAAATTCCTGGCCGGCAGCGGTCTGGAGATCGTTTCCCCCGATGCCTTGCGGCATCTGCGTCCCGAGGTCGTGTTGGTGATGAACTCGATCTATGTCGATGAGATCAGGCATGACCTCGCCGGCCGCTCGCTTCACCCCGAGCTGATTGCGCTCTAGCCGTCAACCGGTCATAGACGAGCTCCAACTTCTGGGCTGCCCGCTCCCAACTGAACTCCTTCTCGACCGTCTCGCGGGCGGCTCTTCCCAGCTTCTCCGCCAGCTCCGGGTCGCCCGCCAGCCGGAGCACCGCGTCCGCGAACCCGCTCGCGTCCCCATTCCTGACGACCAGCCCCGTTCGCTCGTGCTCCAACACCTTCGCCGACCCGGCGCTCGCCACGATTGGCTTGGCCGCGGCCATGTAATTGAGCAGTTTCTGCGGGATTCCCGGACAGCTGGTCCGTGGCAGCACGGCGATCGCGGCTGACGCCAGGCGCAGCGGCAGCTCGCCGAATCCGTCAGCCAACACCTCGATGGCATCCAGGACGCCGAGTCGCCGCGCCGCCGCCTCATAGGGCTCGAAGGAGGAGCTGACCGAGAAGCAGAGTCTGAGGTCGCGCCGCACCTCGCGGGCCCGTGCGAAGGCCTCGAGCAGCAGGTCGACGTCCTGGTACGGCGCCAGTGTTCCCGTGTAGATGAGACGGACGAATCCGTCCTGCCGTGGCGGTGACTCCACGCGAAAGCAGTCGGTCTCCACTCCGTTGGTGACGACCGAGACTCGGCCCGGCTCGAGCCCGTGCGCGGCCACCAGGCGATCGCGGATATCGGTCGTCACTGCGACCACATGGTCGGCCCGCCTGGGAAGCGCTCCATCGAGCCAGCCACCCAACGCGCCGAAGGTGCCGCGCGCCAGCCACGCCGCATAGCTCGGCAGCTCGGCCGACAGCATGGTATGCGCGTCATAGATGAGCGGGATGCGGTGGCGCAGCCGCACCGGCAGCGCCACCAACAGCCCCTCGACGTGATGTGCGTGGATGACATCGAATCGCCGCCCGGCGAGCACACGCGACAGTTTCCACGACAGGGCGGGATCGTATAGCGCGAGCTTGCGGAAGCTCGGTCCGACCGGCATCCGCCAGTAGACCGGACGGCGAAAGATCCGGTGCACCGGGAAGTCGAGGGGCTGTGGGCCATCCGCGACGTGATAGGTCACGAGCTCGACGTGGTGCCCTCGTGCTGCCAGCGCTTCCGCCAGCCGCTCCACGCGCAGAGGCGTGCCGCGCCGCGCGGGCATGGGACAGGCGGCAACCATCGCAATCCGGAATCGGCGGTCGGCGGCGCTCGTCGACTCGAGCCGCGGCGGAATTCCGGCATCAGGCAGCACCGGCATCGTGGCGACGGCTGCGCTCTGGGACTCGCGCCGCTCAGTCCGTGGAGCGGCCCCACGCGCCGATAGCACCGGCGGCCCCGGCCCTGGCTCCATCAACGCCGCCGGTCGGCCAACAGATGACCCGGAGCGGCGCCAAAGAGCCGTGTCTTCAGCCGCTCCGCCTGCGCCGGGGCACTGGGCACCGCCACGGCCAGCAAATCGACCACCGCGCGGGCAACGTTCCAGTTGTAGCCCCACCAGCGGGCGAGCACACCGTAGCAGCGCGATCGCTCTGTTGGCGACAGCGATTCCCGCCGCACCATCTTCAGGTATTCCCGATAGAGGCGCCAGGTCGGGAAGACCGGCTGGGCACCGCGGGTGCCGTCGTGCCACGCTGCCCGGTCGCCGGAGCGGCGCTGGGCGCGGGTATAACGGTTGGGGTGCTCGCGGATGGCCAGCAACGGCGCGGGCAGCTGGATCATGCGGCCGCGCAGCGCGAGCTGGGCGAGAAGGGCCCGGTCGGCCCCGTGGAACGTGCCGTGCAACAGCGAGTTGCGCAGAGCATCGCGGCGGATGAGCCCGAAGAAATCGACACAGGTGTGTGAGCGCAACACCATCCACGCGAAGCGCCCGGACGGCGATACCGAGTCAGCGCCCGAGAGCCTGCTGTCGTAGAGCCCGAGCTGTGCCCCGGCAGTATCGATGTATGACACCACGGTGTTGCAGAGCACCGCGTCGGCGCGCTCCTGCAGGATCCGCTGGGTCTTGGCGAGGTAAGACGGCAGCATGCGGTCGTCATGGGCCAGCCACTTGAAGTAGCGGCCGCGCGCATGGCTGAAGGCGAGGTTGTAGTTGGCGGCGGCGCCGAGGTTGCGGGCATTGCGGAAATAGCGCACCCGCGGATCCCGTGCGGCGTAATCGCGGCAGATCTCGGCTGTCCGGTCGCTGGACGCGTTATCGCAAAGAATCAGCTCGAGGTCGCTCAGCGTCTGCGTGAGCGTGGACCGGATGGCGTCCTCGAGAAAGGCTTCTCCGTTGTATACGGGTACGCCCACGCTGACGAGGGGAACCTCGGCCGCGGACTCGGAAGCCTGAAGCATTACAACCCCCTTGCAATATGGCACCCCTGGCGCCGGGGAAGGGTCAATGCCTCATCAGCACGTTATGTTCCGCGAAGATCCAGGTTGCTTGCCCCCGCAGTCCGGGCAGCGGCCTGGCCGCTATCGGCCTACGGAAACTTGATCTTTCCCCCGCCGCCGGCTGCCCCGCCCGCCCCCGGGCCGGGACCGATTCCGGCGCCGACCTCCGGCACGACGATGCGGGAGGCCGCCTCGCGGCGCATCTCCCGGGCCTCATCGATGGCCTGCTCCAGCGCGGCATTGACCCCTTCGGGAAACTTGGCCAGCGCCTCCTGCAGAGTGCCCGCCTCGATCTCGAACACGAGCGGCAGGACTCCGGCAGGAGTCAGGAGCTGCGTCTGGCCGGAGAAGAGCACCGGACGGTCGGGATCGGTAGCTCCGTCCACGGTCACGGGAGTCAGGCGACGGATCGTGCCGGCCCGACGGTCGGTGTAGATCTCCTCCCGATAAAGACCGGCCGGGTCGAGCTGCACTTCAGGAAGATCACTCTTCGCTGCCATGGAAGGTCCTGTCAGGGTTAGGAAACCGGCGGCCATTGTACCAGCGCGGCCACGAACGGTCGGTCCGCCTCGAGAATGTCCTCATCGGCAAGATGGCCGCGCTGCACCCACTTTAGGCACTGACCATCGAGCGCCCGCGGCTCGCCCCGGTAACGCTCCACCACCCATAGGGAAAGCTCGACCTCACGGTCGGGGTACCGGTGTGTCAGTCGCATCATCGGGCGCGCGTCGATCACCTCCACGCCCAGCTCCTCCTCGAGCTCGCGCGCCAGAGCGGCCTCCTCCGACTCACCCGGCGCCACCTTGCCGCCGGGAAACTCCCAACGGCCGGCCATATGCTTGCCCGCGGGACGCTCGGCGATCAGCACTCTTCCCGTTGCATCCATCAGAGCCGCGGCCACGACCAGCACGGCCCGGCTCGCACTCACTCGACGCTCGACAAGGCGCCGTGGCAGTGCTTGTACTTCTTGCCGGAGCCGCAGGGACAGGGCTCGTTGCGGCCAATCTTGCGCTCACCGCGGACGAAGGTGCCTGCGGATTCCGGCGGAGGCGGAACGGGTATGTCGGCGCCGCCGCGCGCACGCAGGCCGCCGCCCATCATGGCTCCGCGCCCGGGTGCGGCCACAGCCGGAGACTCCTCCGGCGCTTCTGCGCCTCCCGCCAAAGCTGACAACATCTCGGGATGTTGCGCCTGGAGCGCCCGCATCAGGCGACGGCGGCGCTCCTCCTCTTCGCGGTCGACCTCCTCCTGCGTGCGCACTTCGATCTGCATCAGGCGTGTCACCGTCTCGAACTTCACGCGGTCGAGCATGGCGGTGAACATCTGGAAGGCTTCGCGCTTGTACTCCGTGCGATAGTCCTGTTGCGCATAACCGCGCAGATGGATCCCCTGCCGCAGATAATCCATGGCGGCGAGGTGATCGCGCCAGTGCGCATCGAGCGTCCGCAACATGACGTCCTTTTCGATGTGGCGCATCAACACAGGGTCGATGCGCGACACCTTGGCGTCGTACACCTGCTGCACGTCGCGGGCGAGTCGCTCACGCAGCGCCGGCTCCTCGAGCTCCGGCTCCTGCTCGAGCCATCCCTTGACGTTGACGCGGGCGTTGAAATCGCTCTCGAGCGCCTTGCCGAGCCCTTCGAGATCCCAGTCGCTCGGCATCGCGTGCTTCGGCAGATACTGATCGACGAGCGCACCGATCGCTTCCTCGAGGATCCCGCGGATCGCCGCCGAGACATCCGCAGTCCCCATGATCTCGGTGCGCTGTTGATAGATGACCTTGCGCTGATCGTTGGCGACGTCGTCGAAGAGCAGCAGCTGCTTGCGGATGTCGAAGTTATGTGCCTCGACCTTCCGCTGCGCCTTCTCGATCTGACGGCTCAACATGCCGCTCTCGATGACCTCGCCCTCCTTCATGCCGGCCATCTTCAGCCAGCGCTGCGTCTTCAGCGGGTCGCCGAAGATGCGCATCAGGTTGTCTTCCATGGAGAGATAGAAGCGGCTCGATCCCGGGTCGCCCTGGCGGCCGGAGCGGCCGCGCAGCTGATTGTCGATGCGGCGGGACTCGTGCCGCTCCGTGCCGATGATGTGCAGGCCGCCTGCCGCCACCACCTTCTCATGGCGCGCCTGCCACTCGGCCCGGACACGCTCGCGCGCCGCCTCGTCGACCTGCCCGCCCGACTCCTGGACCAGCGCGGTGAGCTCCACCTCCAGGCTGCCGCCCAACACGATGTCCGTGCCGCGGCCCGCCATGTTGGTGGCAATGGTCACCGAGCCGGGCCTTCCGGCCTGTGCGACGATGTGCGCCTCACGCTCGTGTTGCTTGGCGTTCAGCACCTCGTGGCCGATGCCCTCCTTCTGCAGGACACTCGAAACGAGCTCCGAGGTCTCGATCGAAGTCGTGCCGACGAGCACCGGCTGCTCGCGTTCGACGCACTCGCGGATGTCCTCGATGATCGCCTTGAACTTGTCGTTCTGCGTCAGATGCACGAAGTCCGCGTTGTCCTTGCGGACCATCGGCTTGTGGGTCGGGATGACCGTGACCTCGAGGCCGTAGATCTCCAGGAATTCCGGCGCCTCGGTGTCCGCGGTTCCGGTCATGCCGGAAAGCTTCTTGTAGAGGCGGAAGTAATTCTGGAAAGTGATCGAGGCGACCGTCTGGTTTTCCTCGCGCACCCGCACGCCCTCCTTGGCCTCGATCGCCTGGTGCAGGCCATCGGACCAGCGCCGGCCCGGCATGGTGCGTCCGGTGAACTCATCGACGATGATGATCTCGCCGCCGCGCACGATGTACTCGACATCCCGCTTGTAGAGCGCATGCGCGCGCAGCGCCGCGTTCAGGTGATGCATCAGCCGGATGTTGGCAGGATCGTAGAGGCTCTCGCCTTCACGCAGCAGGCCCGCCTTCAGCATCAGCTCTTCGACGCGCTCGTGGCCATCCTCGGTGATGTGGACCTGTTTGGTCTTCTCCTCCACCGCGAAGTCGCCCGGACCGTCCTCCTCCTGCTGGCGCGTCAGGCTCGGTACCAGCTGGTTGATCCGCAGATACAGCTCCGTGCTCTCCTCCGCCGGCCCCGAGATGATGAGAGGCGTGCGCGCCTCATCGATCAGGATGGAATCGACCTCGTCCACGATCGAGTAGGCGAGCTGACGCTGCACCCGGTCGTCCAGACTGAAGGCGAGGTTGTCACGCAGGTAGTCGAAGCCCAGCTCGTTGTTGGTGCCGTAGGTGATGTCGCAGGCGTACGCCTCACGCTTCTCCTGTGGGCTTTGCGAGTTCTTGATCACCCCGACGGTGAGTCCGAGGAACCGGTAGACGGGCCCCATCCAATCGGCGTCGCGCTGCGCCAGGTACTCGTTGACCGTGACGACGTGCACGCCCTCGGCGGGGAGCGCGTTCAGGTAAGCAGGGAGCGTCGCGACTAGCGTCTTGCCCTCGCCGGTGCGCATCTCCGCGATCTTGCCCTGGTGCAGAGCGATGCCGCCGATGAGCTGCACGTCGAAGTGCCGCATCTTGAGCGTACGCCACGCCGCCTCTCGCACGACGGCGAAGGCCTCGGGCAGCAGGTCGTCGAGCGTCGCGCCCTCCCGCAGCCGCTGCCGGAATTCCTCTGTCTTGCCGCGCAGGGCCTCATCGCTGAGCTCCTTGAGCCTGGGCTCGAGCTCCGTCGCCGCGCGGATGTACCGCCCATAGCCGCGGATCAGCCGGTCATTGCGGCTGCCGAATATGCGCTTGAGAGTGTCGAGCAACTTGACGATCCTGCTGATTGATTCGGTCGGCCTCTGGGACCCGCCTTACCGAGGGTCGAGGCACCGGGCAAACGGGCGGGGTATTCTACGCACGCGAGGCCAACTCCCCAATGGGTTCGGCTGGGTCTACTGGCGCAAATCGCTCCCGGCGATTTGCGCGGCCAGCCTTGTGGCAGGGATTCATCCTGCGGCACAGAGAGCGGCCCTGGGCCGCTTCATCGCTTGCTTTCGGGCTGACCCGAATCCTTAGACAGCGGTGGCGTGAGACAGTGCGGCGACCGGGTGGCTGCCTTGGCGCCGGTCGGGTCTGAGGGCGCGCCCGGCGGTTCAGTCCTGTCCTTCCTTGCTCGCGTGCGCCGGCGCGATCTCCGCCGCCACGCGGGCGGCGCCAGCGCCGGTGAATGCCGTCGCTCCCGCCCGTAATGCGACGAAGCGGGCCGGATTCACCTCGTGGCCGTTCCTGAGCACTTCGAAGTGCACGTGCGGCCCGGTAGAGCGTCCCGTATCCCCGACCAGGGCGAGGACGTCACCCCGATTGACCGTCTCACCGACGTGAACGAGCACCTTGTCCGCATGTCCGTAACGAGTGGCGTAGCCGTTCCCATGGTCGATCTGCACCATGTTGCCGTAGCCGCCGCGCGGACCCGCCCAGGTCACGATCCCGGCGGCCACCGCCCGAACCTGCGTACCCTCGGGGGCCGCGAAGTCGATACCCTCGTGAAACTCCCCACCGCCCGTGAAGGGATCGACCCGCTGACCGAACCCGGAGGAGATGTATCCGGTGCTGACCGGGCGCCCCTCAGGGTGAATCTCCTGGCCGAGCTGGCGCGAGAGAATGACGTTCTCCAGAGCCGAGAGCTGTGAGCCGCTGAGATCGATCTGGCTCTGCAGGCTCTTCAGCATGGTCGAGATGTCCGAGATGTCCGGCCGCGACCCCGGGATGTCGGTCTCCGGGCCGCCCTGCGGCGGGTCGTGACCGAAGTTGAATTCGCTGCTCTTGATGCCCGCCATCGACGTCAGGCGCTGGCCCAGCGCATCGAGACGGATCACGTGCGCCTTCATGTCGCCCAGCTGGATGGCGATCGCATCCGCGCGCACCTGCATCTGCTGCTTGAGGTCGGCAATTTCCTCGCGCTGCTTCGCCAGGATCTGTGACCAGCGCGCAGTCTGTCCGAGCGCCGAGCCGTCGGGGGCGCCATGCCCCAGGCTCATCCCTACCCCGAAAGCACCGCCGACGATAGCGATGGTGGCCAGTATCATGGCCGTCAGAACAAGCGGATGCAGGTTGAGCTGACGGGCGTGCCCGTCTCGCTTGGAGAAGATGATGACGTTCATGCCGTGCGCTCCGGACGCATGCGTAACCCTTCAGTAACGGCAGGTGACGCAGCGGACCGAGCGCACGAGCCAGTCAAGACGGGCTCCCCCGTCTTCCTCGAAAGAACTTGCGCTTTGCCGGCAACCCCGCTGTCATGGCTCTCTGCTTTAGACCGGTGGTTTTGCGTCCCCGCCTTTCGACGGGTTTGCCCTTAAGCAGCAACCAGAATATGCCCAATAAGAGCCGCCCATACAAGCACGGCGTCCCGAAAACGGCCTCCCGGTCACTGCGAACTCGCGCACATTCGGCCTCCCAGCCCCGCCAATCAGGCTCCAAGCCCCAGGCGGCGTATTCTGTCAAAGACCTGCTGGCCCGTGCGGTTCCCGTTTTGTCAAAAGCGGCCAATCAAACCGCCCGCCAAGCCTTCTGGCGCCCCTGGCTGCAGGCCCGTCTCCCCCCCGAGCTACCCCCCCGAATCACTGGAATCACCGAGCGTGACGGCAATTTGGTGGTCTTCGCCGACTCCCCCGCCTGGTCGGCCCGCCTGCGCTACGCCCTACAGGAGCTCACCCCCCAGATCCAAGCAACCCAACCGGACATCAAAGAAGTCACCGTCCGCGTCCTGCCAAGGTCAGCAAAGTAGCTGAGCAGGTGCGCACTTACGACCGGGCATCGGCCGCAAAAGGCTTTTCCGGGAGCCTCAAAAACAGGGTTTGCCGGAGCCGCGCCTCAGCCCCCGCCAGATCCTGGCAAAGCAGGCGCCTCGATATAGGAAATGGGCGCATCCGCATAAGACTCGAACACCACCTTCTCCCAGATAGTCGTGTCCGCCAACAGCGCCCGCAGCAACCGATTGTTCAGCGCATGCCCCGATTTGTGCCCGCTGAACTCCCCGATCAGGCTGTGCCCCAGCAGATACAGGTCGCCGATCGCATCCAGGATTTTGTGCTTGACGAATTCATCCTCGTACCGCAGCCCATCCTCGTTGAGCACCCGGAAGTCATCGAGCACGATCGCATTGTCCAGGTTGCCGCCGAGCGCGAGATTGCGCTCGCGCAGCGTTTCCAGGTCCCGCATGAATCCGAACGTGCGCGCCCGGCTGACCTCCTTCAGGAAGGAAGTCGTCGAGAAATCCATCGACGCCCGCTGCGCCCGCCGCTTGAAGATCGGGTGATTGAACTCGATCTCGAAGTTGACCTTGAAGCCATCGAAGGGGCTGAACTCCGCCCACTTGTCGCCTTCCTCCACCCGCAGCCGCTTCTTGATGCGAATGAAGTGCTTCGGCTCGCGCTGCTCCTCGATCCCGGCCGACTGCAACAGGAAGACGAACGGGCCGGCGCTGCCGTCCATGATGGGCACCTCGGGCGCGGACAGCTCCACGATCGCGTTGTCGATCCCGAGCCCCGCGAAAGCCGACAGCAGGTGTTCCACGGTGGAGACCCGCGTGTTGCCGCGACAGAGCGTCGTGCCGAGCATCGTGTCGCCGACGTTCTCCGCGTGCGCCACCACTTCCGCCGCCTGGGGTAGATCGGTCCGCCGGAACACGATGCCGGTATCGGGAGGGGCCGGGCGCAGCGTCATCAGGACCTTTTTGCCTGTATGAAGCCCAACGCCCGTGGCGCGGATCGAGTTCTTGAGCGTCCGCTGACCGACCATGTTTATAGCTGCGTGAGTCCTTCGTCTCTCAACGATCTGAGCGGCCCCGGGGCTGACCTGCCCCGCGGCGCGCCGCTTCGCGATCCGTTGGCCTGAGGGCCATGGCATCCACCATGCCCTAAGGTCAGAACGACTGTCGCGGGCCCTGGGGTCCGCGGCGCGAAACGGCGCGCTACCGTATCACAAGCTGGCCAGTTGCGCTCAATCAGCTTGGCGGCGCAGGAATGCGGGAATGTCAAGCAGGTCATCCGGTTGTACATCCTGGCGCAGTCCGTCGCCCACCGCCCGCTGCCGCTGCACCGTCGGCTTGTCGAGCTGCGCGTAATCACTGCTCGAGAGGGGGCTGCGCCGAACCACCCGCATGGGAGGCTCGCGCGTCTCCCGCTCCCGTGCCGGCGGCTCTCCCCGGGAGGCTGCGGCCTCGGTCTGCCGGTAGGCATGAGGCTGCGGCCGAGCCGCGGCTGCCGGGCGCCCGAGGCCCGTCGCCACCACCGTGACCCGCACCTGGTTGCTCAGCTCCGGGTCGATGACCGTGCCCACGACCACCGTCGCATCCTCAGAAGCGAACTGCTTCACGATCTGGCCAACCTCCTGAAACTCTCCGATCGAAAGATCCATGCCGGCGGTGACATTCACGAGAATGCCGTGCGCGCCCGCCAGGTTGATGTCCTCGAGCAGAGGAGACGATACGGCCGCCTCTGCCGCCGCCCGCGCGCGCCCTTCGCCGCTCGCGGCGCCCGAGCCCATCATGGCCATGCCCGTCTCGGCCATGACCGTGCGCACGTCGGCAAAGTCGACGTTGATGAGGCCCGGCCGGGTGATCAGCTCGGCAATGCCCTGCACGGCCCCCTGCAGCACCTGGTTTGCCGACTTGAACGCATCGAGCAGCGTCGTTTGTGCCCCCAGGACCGTGAGAAGTTTCTGGTTGGGGATGGTGATGAGCGAGTCGCAGTACTTGCCGAGCTCCGCGATCCCGTGGTCGGCCATGTAGGAGCGCTTGCTGCCCTCCATCTCGAAGGGCTTCGTGACCACGGCCACCGTCAGGATGCCGAGCTCCTTGGCGACCTGCGCCACCACGGGCGCGCCACCCGTGCCGGTGCCGCCGCCCATTCCCGCGGTGATGAACAGCATGTCACAGCCCTCGACCAGCTCCACGATGCGGTCGCGATCCTCCATCGCCGCCTGGCGGCCGACCTCCGGATCCGCCCCCGCGCCGAGCCCCTTCGTGATGTTGGTGCCGATCTGCAGGGCGGTCTTCACCTTCGCGTGCTTGAGGGCTTGCGCGTCGGTGTTGACGCACATGAATTCCACCCCCTCGATGCCGGAGGTGACCATGTGGGCCACGGCGTTGCCGCCGCCGCCGCCCACGCCGATTACTTTGATGACAGCGCTTTGGCTGTAGGCGTCCATTAGTTCGAACATTGCGCGTGCTCCTCGAGAAATGAGTCGGTTGGTTGGAATTGTCGGTTGCTTTGGAGTTATCGAGAGTCGTTCGGTCTGTCAGCGTCAGAAGTTTCCCTGGAACCAGGCGCGCATGCGGTCGATCGCCGTCTTCGCGTTGCCCAGGGACCGCCCGCGACGCGCGGGCATGAAGTTGTCACGGGCATAGAGCAGAAGCCCCACGCCCGTCGAGAAAACGGGGTTCTTCACGACATCGGTGAGCCCGTGCACCAGCTGGGGCAGTCCCAGCCTCACCGGCACGTGGAAGACCTCTTCGGCGAGCTCGATCGCGCCCTCCATCTTGGCGCTGCCGCCGGTGAGCACGATGCCCGCGGCGATCACCTCCTCGAAGCCGCTGCGGCGCAACTCCTCGCGCACTAGGCCGAAGAGCTCCTCGTAGCGCGGCTCGACGACCTCGGCGAGTGTCTGGCGCGCCAGGCGCCGCGCGGGCCGGTCGCCCACGCTCGGCACCTCGATGCTCTCGTCGGGGTTGGCGAG
>Ga0134125_10003722_pt1 | contig 17573 bp, 18 predicted proteins | sample KB31751_FD_96464 | JGI IMG/M metagenome (GOLD analysis project Ga0134125, IMG submission 96464) | Terrestrial soil microbial communities with excess Nitrogen fertilizer from Kellogg Biological Station, Michigan, USA - KB3-175-1 | ecosystem: Environmental > Terrestrial > Soil > Unclassified ...
CGAAGGTAATGCTTGTCGTCCCCGCTTTCGCGGGGACGACAAGCAGATTGCCCTTAGAATCACCAATTCCGTATCGTCGTACGCCCGCCGCTCGATCTCCGCGAAGCCTTCGGGCGCGGTGAGCGCGCGCCGGTGGCGCCGCGGTAAATGGTATTTTTCTACTATCTTAAAATCGGTGAAGCTCGATGAGGTAGATCAAGGCCGCATGGCTGCGGTGCAAATAAAAAGTCCTCGAAGCGATCCGAGGGGGGTGCCACGCCGTGTCCGCCGCAAACAGAGTGTCAAAGGCGATATTGTGCTGCAGCGCGCATCCTGTCGTGCGCATCGTCGCCTTGGGCGTGGCGGTAACGTGCCTCGTCTTCGTCCTGATCTGGGTGACGGAATATCGGAAGGTGGCGGAGCAGGTGCGCGCCAATACCGAGCTCTATGGTCAGACGATATCGGCAAACCTCAATCATTATGACGACGTCGTTCTTGAGCTTCGGCGCTTTCTCGATCACGCCGGCGGCACCGCCCATCCGCAAAATTTCGAAACCTTCGCGCGCAGCCTGATCTCGCAACATGACGGGATCATGGGGCTGCTGTGGGTGCCTCGCGTCACGAACGCCGCGCGGCCGGCCTTTGAGGCGGGGTTTGGAGAGGCCAACTGGCGTATCGAGATAACCGAGCGGGCCGAAGGTGGCGAATGGCGCCGGGCCGCGCCGAGGGACGAGTATTTCCCGATTACCTTCCTCACGGAATTGAGCGGCGATACCAGCCTTGTCGGCTACGATCTCGGGTCCGAGCCGGAGCGGCGGCGTGCGCTCGAAACAGCGAGAGACACCGGCGAGCCCGCGGTCACGCGCCAGATCCCCCTCATGCGCGACGGTAGCACCGGCCTTCTTATGTTCGCGCCGATCTATCGGGACGGCGCGCCAAAATCCTCCGTCGAAGAGCGGCGTGCCGCGATCACCGGCTTCGCGGTCGGGGCCATCCAGCTGTCGACCGCGCTCGAAGAGACGATCCGAGCGACGCGCTCGCGCGGCTTCGATATCTATTTCGTCGGCGGCTCGGCGTCGACGGGATACCAATTGCTGTATGCGCATCCGTCGCGGTTGCGCGCGGCCGGCGAGGCCCTCCCCGATTGGGAAGGGCTCATCGACGATGCCGATGTCGATGTGGGCCGGCATGCCATCCGATTCGTCGATCAGAACTGGACGATGATCGTGCGCGCGATTCCGGCCGCATACGCATTGAGCCCGCCGCCCGTGAGCTGGGTCGTGCTTGCCCTGGGATTCCTGGCGACGGGACTGGCCGGCCGCTTGACGCAAGAGGCGGTCGTCCGTTCCCGCCTGCGAGGGCGCCAGGACACGGTGACCGGTTTGATCAACCGCTCGACGTTCGTCCAGCAGATCCGTTTGGCCGCCGACCCGGACTCGAAGCATTTCGCCGTGCTCTATCTCAATCTCGATCATTTCAAGGATGTGAACAACGCCTTCGGCCGGGCCGCGGGAGACCAGATGCTCCGGGCGGTCGCCGAACGTCTGCGGGCGATCGTCCGCGAGGAAGACAGCGTGGCGCGCTTCGGCGGCGACGAGTTCGCCATTCTCCAGACGGGCGTCTCCGATCCGGCCGAGGCCGTGGCGCTGGCGGACAAGGTCCTGAAAGCCTTGGGCCGGCCGTTCCCGGTGGGAGAGTCGGAGGTCCGCATCAACGCCAGTATCGGCATTGCGATCAACTCGCCCGACGCAACCGACCCGGAGACGATCCTGAGCCGTTCGGATATGGCCGTTCTCCGGGCGAAGTCGGATGGCCGCGGCGCGTACAGGTTCTTCACCGAGGCGCTGGACAAGGAAATGCGGGGCCGGATCGTGCTCGGCGCGGAATTGGCCGAAGCGATCGCTTCCGGCCAGCTCTTTCTTGTTTACCAGCCTCAGGTCGACATCGATTCGGGGCACATTCTCGGCGTCGAGGCGCTGGTCCGCTGGCAGCATCCGGAACGCGGGCTGGTCATGCCGGGCGCGTTCATTCCGGTGGCGGAGTCCAACGGCCTGATCGTGCCGCTCGGACGCTGGGTGTTGCGCGAGGCCTGCCGGCAAATGAAGGCCTGGCTCGACGCCGGCATTGCACCGCGGATGGTCGGTGTGAACGTATCCGGACTGCAATTCAGGGTGCCCTCGGAGCTGGAGAATGACGTCGCGGCCGTGTTGGCGGAGACGGCGCTGCCGGCGGAACGGCTGGAGCTTGAATTCACGGAGTCGATGTTGATGGAGCTGGATCGCGAGCATGAGCAGGCGCTGCACCGGCTTCGAAACACCGGGCTGCGCATCGCGATCGACGATTTCGGAACAGGCTACTCGTCGCTCGAATATCTCAGCCGGATTCCCGTCAACCGGCTCAAGATCGGCCAGACCTTCATCGCCAACCTGGCGTCGAAATCGAAGTCGGCGAAGATCGTGAAGGCCGCTATCGGCATGACGCACGAGCTCGGGCTCGACGTCGTTGTCGAAGGCATCGAGACTGCGGAGCAACTGAAGCTCGTTCGCTCGTTCGACGGCCACAAGGTGCAGGGGTATTATTTCTCGAAGCCGGTGGCTGCCGAACAGGCGGCCGCGCTTCTGCGCATGAAAAAGATCATCCCGGCGAAGGCACCCGCGATCCGCTTTCCTGATGAGATGTGCATGGTCTGACAGGCGCCGTCACAACGGCGTTTACTCGGCCCGCAAGAACACCAGCTCGGTATCGTCATACGTCCGCCGCTCGACCTCCGCGAAGCCCTTCGGCGCCTTGAACGCGGCTTCGGCCGACTCTTCGACCACGACCAGAGCCTCGGGCGTCAGCCAGCCGCCGACGCGCGCCGCGGCGAGCGCCGTCTCGGCCAGCCCCTTGCCGTAGGGCGGATCGAGGAAGACGAGCGAGAACGGCTCCAGCGGATGACAGGGCCCGAGCCTGGTCGCGTCGCGGCGGAAGATGCGCGTCGTGCCGCCGAGCCCGAGCGCCTCGGTGTTGTTGCGCAACAACGAGCGGGCCTCGACACCGTCATCGACGAACAGGACGAAGGTCGCGCCGCGTGATGACGCCTCGATGCCGAGCGCGCCGGTGCCGGCGAACAGGTCGAGCACGCGCGCGCCGGCGGCGGGGTCGCTGTAGGCGTGGGCGAGGATGTTGAACAGCGACTCGCGCAGGCGGTCGGCGGTCGGGCGCAGGCCTTGACCCTTCGGCCCCGCGATCGGGCGCGAGCGCAAGCGGCCGCCAACGACGCGCATTATTTAGCTCGCGGATATTTCGGCCGCGGCCCGCCGGAGCGGTCGGAGCGGCGGCGCTTCTTCTTATCCCTCCCCTTCAGGGGAGGGTGGCCGCGAAGTGGCGGGGTGGGGTTCGTTTCATCCGGCGGCAATTTCCTCTCGACCGTTCGTCCCCGGTTTCCCGCCTTCGCGCGAATGAGCGGGGCGGGGGGTTCGACCGGCGCGTCGAAGTCCGCTTCGGCCAGTTTGACGGTCTCCGGCCCGAGCGCCTTCTTCAGTTCCGGCGTCGGCACCTCTTTCACGTCGCATTCGGCGATATCCGGCAACTCGAACGGCCCGAAGGCGACGCGGATCAACCGGCTCACCTTCAGCCCGATCGATTCCATCACCCGCCGCACCTCGCGGTTCTTGCCCTCGCGGATGCCGACGGCGAGCCAGCAGTTCGACTCGAGCTGGCGCTCGAGCACCGCCTCGATCGGGCCGTAGTGCACGCCCTCGACCGTGACGCCTGTCTTGAGGCGGTCGAGCGTCTCCTGCGACACGCGGCCGAGCGCGCGCACGCGGTAGCGGCGCAGCCAGCCGGTCACCGGCAGTTCCAGTGCACGTGCGAGCCCGCCGTCATTGGTCAGGAGCAACAGGCCTTCGGTGTTCATGTCGAGGCGGCCGACGCTGATCAGGCGCGGTAAGTGCTTGGGCAAGGACGCGAATATGGTCGGCCGGCCCTCGGGATCGGAATGCGTGGTGACCAGCCCGCGCGGCTTGTTGCACATAAACAGTCGCGTGCGCGCCCGCCCGGGCAAAGGCTGGCCGTCGACGGCGATGCGGTCGCGCGCGGAAACATTGAGGGCGGGGGAGGAGATCGCCTTGCCGTTGACCGAGACGCGGCCGGCGGCGATCCACGCCTCCGCCTCGCGCCGCGACGCCAGTCCGGCGCGTGCGATCACCTTGGCGATGCGGTCGCCTTCGGGGGTGGGGCTGCTCTTGTCTGTCATGTCCAAAGCCGCAATAACGTGCGGCCTGATAGCAGACCTGATGGCTCGTGTCCCGGGCGCAGCGCAGCACGCAGTGATGCGCTGCAGACCCGGGACCCCGGTCAAAGAAAGCGGGGCCCCGGATCAGCGTTGCACCGCTGCCGCGTTGCACCGCGTCCGGGGCGCGAACGGGAGAGTTCGATGCCGACCCCTTCCTACATACAAACAGCTCTCGACGAGGCGCGCGCGGCGCGAGACCGCGGCGAGGTGCCGGTCGGCTGCGTCATCGTGCGCGACGGCGCGATCGTCGCGCGCGCGGGAAACCGCACGCTCGCCGACAAGGACCCGACCGCGCATGCCGAGCTGCTGGCGATCCGCCACGCGGCGGCCGCGCTCGGCTCGGAGCGGCTAGCGGATTGCGATCTCTACGTGACGCTGGAGCCGTGCACGATGTGTGCGGCGGCGATGTCGTTCGCCCGCATCCGGCGGCTCTATTTCGCCGCGGCCGATGAGAAGGGCGGGGCGGTCGAGCACGGCGTCCGCTTCTTCGCGGCACCGACCTGCCATCACCGGCCGGAGGTCTATGGCGGCATCAACGAGAGCGAGGCCGCCGCCTTGCTGAAGGATTTCTTCCGCGACCGCCGCTAGACGCGCTCTCTCTTCACCTCTCCCATAGGAAGAGGTCGCCCGCCGAAGCATAGCGATGGCGGGCGGGTGAGGGGTTATGAAATTCGAGAGTCCTGGACCCCCTCACCCCAGCCCTCTCCCCGCAGGGGAGAGGGAGCCAGCGGTGCGCGCGGCGACGTTTTGCTCAAACGCGCTTGTCGACGTATTTGCCGGTGGTCTGCGACGGCGACGGGCCTTTGGTTGAAGTCTGCGATGAATTGTCGTTTGCCGCGCTCTGCTGCTGCGGCGGCTGCTGCTCCTGCTTCGTGCCGGTGGTTGGCGTCACGGTCTGGATCCCGATGCTGCTGATGCTCACGTGCCCACTCCTGATTTCGGGCGGACCGTACGCGGCAGCTCTCAACGTTGTGGAACCCACGACGCCCGAATCCGGGGGCAACCGGCAAGGTTTCGTTGACCATGAGCGCCCTCAGGCGCCGGCGGCCTGCGCGAACTCCCACGCCTTCCCGGCGAGCGGGCGGATCATCTCGGCCTTTGCCGGGGCATGCTCGCTGGTCGCGGTGCCGTCGCGCACGCGGCCGATGATGCCCTGCAGGATCGCGGCGATGCGGAAGAAATTGTAAGCCATGTACGCCGCCAGATGCGGCCGCGGATCGAGCCCGGTGCGCGCGACGTAGTCGTCGACATAGTCGGCCATCGGCGGGATACCCAGCGCGTCGAGATCGTGCCCGACGAGCGTCGCGGTGCCGGCGGCGCTCTCCGAGGCCGGCATGTGCCAGGCCATCAGGTGATAGGTGAAATCGGCGAGCGGATCGCCGAGCGTCGATAATTCCCAATCGAGCACGGCGGCAACGTCGGGCGTGTCGCCCGCGATGATGAGGTTGTCGAGCCGGTAGTCGCCATGCACCAACCGCACCGATTGCGTCGGCGGAATGTGGCGCGGCAGCCAGTCGATCAGCCGCTCCATCTCGTCGATCTTTTCCGTCTCGGAGGCGCGGTACTGCTTCGACCAGCGCTCGACCTGCCGCGCGACGTAGTTCTCGCCCTTGCCGAAATTGCCGAGGCCGATGGCCGCCGGGTCGAACGCATGCAGCCGCGCGATGGTGGCGTTCATCGCGTCGTAGATCGCGGCCCGCTCGGCCGGGTCCGACGCCGGCATCTGCGGCTCCCAAAACACGCGGCCGTCGACGAAGTCCATGACGTAGAAGGCGGTGCCGGCGACGTTCTCGTCGGCGCAAAAGGCAAACGGCGCGGCGACCGGAAAGCCCTGCGCGTGCAGCGCGCTGATGACGCGGTATTCGCGGTCGACGGCGTGCGCCGAGGGCAGCAGCTTGCCCGGCGGCTTGCGGCGCAAGACGTAACGCCGCCGCGGCGTCTCCAGCATGTAGGTCGGGTTCGATTGGCCGCCCTTGAACTGCTTGACGGTCAGCGGCCCGGCGAAGCCTTCGACGTTGGCTTCGAGATAGCGCGCAAGGCGCGCCGCATCGAGTGCCAGCGCGGGAGCCGCGTCCTTGGTGCCCGAAAAAGCCTGCTGCCGGTCGATGCTGGTCATCGCTTACGCCTTCCGCCTTGCGTCGAGATAAGCGGAAATCCGCGGCACAATCCAGAAGATCAGCGCGGCATTGATGGCGAGCAGGACGACGAGCGCGGCGATGCCGGCGATCGTGTGCGCCGGGCCGGACAGCCGCACCACGATGTGCGCGTACACGAAGTTGAAGGCGATGACGAAAGCCGGGCCGAACAGGACGCTGTCGCCGATGACGGCGAACTCTCTGCGCTCCTCGATGACGGAGAGCGTCGCGATCGCGAACAGACCGGGCAGGGGCAGCGCGCTGACCATGCCGACCCATTTCGACTCCCACACGGTCGCCACCGCCAGCAGCGCGACGCAGCAGACGGTGAACAGCGCCAGCCGCCAGAGCCCGGACGGGCTCGACCAGAAGCGCGTGAGCGCGCGCGTGTGCGCCGCAAGGCTCATCGGCGCCGTGCGGGCGGCCTCGTGCCGCTGCGGCGCCCGCCACCACAGCGCGGCGACCATTGCGGCCAGCGCGCATTGGAATGCGAACAGCACGGCCGGGCCGGGCAGACTGTCGCGCCACGTCACAGCCGCGCCCGCGCCAACTGCCCAGATCAAAGTCCAGACGATGAGCCGTGCCGCGAGCCTGGCGTTCTCCGGCAGGTGCCGCGGCAGCGGCGGCAGCACGCCGATGCCGGCGATGACCGTGAACAGCAGCAGGCCGTTGACCACGACCACGGCGTAGATCGAGTTGGCGACCGCGAGCGGGTCGGCGCCGGTAAGGATGCCGATGCCATTGAGGATCGGGAAGGTCAGCAGCACGCCGGCGGTGCGCTTGTCGTGGAAGCGGCCGAGATAGCCGAGAAGGCCGAACGCCGCGACGCCGAGCGCGAGCTTGAGGAGCGCGAGGGCCAGCGCCGCCATGGCCCGCCGCTATTTCTTCGCCGCGAAGGCGATCGGCGCGTCGGCGTAGATCTTGTACTGCTGCGCCTTTGGTTTCGCCTTGTCGTCCTCGTTGACGTACTGGAGCGAGCTCTGGCCCTGCAACGCGCGCGGCAGCACCATCACGCGGATGAAGCGCGTCGGCCGTTCCGCCGCGCCCTGCGCGAACACCGGGTCGGGACCGCTCTCGTACCACGCGCCGCCGGGGCCGTAGCTGGTCGAGCGGCCATGCGTGTCGATGCGGATGCCGCCGTCGATCAGGCAGCGGATGCCCGGCCCCTGGTGGCGGTGCAGATAGGCGCAGCCGCCGGGCGGGAAGGCGACGCTGTCGCCGCGCATCAGGAGGTCGCCCTTCGGCAGCGTCTCGAGGAAGGCGGAGAGCTTTTCGTGCGTGATCATGCCGGGCGCGTTGGCCGTGGTCGCGCCCTGGTCGCCGCGCGCGAGTTCCCAGCGCCAGCAGGTGACGCCTTGGGGCGACGGCTTCATCGTCGCCGCATCCTCGCCCTGGAATGCCTCGCCTTCATTGACCGCGCGGCCGCCGATCACCGCCGCGCCGTGCACGACGAAGATGAAGCGCGGCAGCGGCGGCAGCGCGAACTCGACATTCTCGGCGCTCGACAGCACATCTTCGTAGAGACGCAGGACGGGGTGCATTCCATTAGTTCTCCGGATTGCCCGCGTAGGGTGGGCAAAGGCGCGACAGCGCCGTGCCCATCAGCCGACGGTGGGCTTCGCTGCGCTCAGCCCACCCTACATCTTTTCCCTTTCCACCGCGCGCCAGCCGATGTCGCGGCGGCAGAAGCCCTCCGGCCATTTGATGCGGACGACGGCGGCATAGGCGCGCGCCTGCGCCTCGCGCACGGTCTTGCCGCGCGCCGTCACGTTGATCACGCGGCCGCCGTTCGCGAGGATACGGCCGCCGTCGGCCTTGGTGCCGGCGTGGAAGATCTGCACTCCCTCGACCTGCGCCGCGTCGGAAAGTCCCTCGATCACCGTGCCCTTGGCGTAGTCGCCGGGATAGCCCTTCGCCGCCATCACCACCGTCAGCGCCGCGTCGTCCGACAGCCGCAGCGAGAAGTTCTTCAATTGCCCGTCGCGCGCGGCGATCAGCGCCGGCAGCAGATCCGACGCCAGCCGCAGCATCAGCACCTGCGTCTCCGGATCGCCGAAGCGCACGTTGTATTCGATGAGCTGCGGCCCGTCGTTCGTGATCATGAGCCCGGCGAACAGCACTCCCTTGAACGGCGCGCCCATCGCCTTCATCGCACGCACGGTCGGCTCGACGATCTCGCGCATCACGCGCGCGTTCATGTCCGCCGTCATGATCGGCGCCGGCGAATAGGCGCCCATGCCGCCGGTGTTCGGGCCCGTGTCGCCGTCGCCGACGCGCTTGTGGTCCTGCGCCGAACCGAGCGCGATCGCGGTGTCGCCGTCGCACAATGCGAAGAAGGACGCCTCCTCGCCGACGAGGCAGTCCTCGATCACGATTTCCCAGGCGCGCTTGCCGGCGCCGTCGAACATCATGTCGACCGCCGCTTCTGCTTCGTCCACGGTCGCCGCGACGACGACGCCCTTGCCGGCGGCGAGCCCATCGTCCTTCACCACGATCGGCGCGCCGCGCGTGCGCACATATTGCTTCGCTTCGCTGGCGTTCTTGAAGCGCCGATAGGCGGCCGTCGGTATGGCGTTGGCCTTGCACAGGTCTTTGGTGAAACCCTTTGAGCCTTCGAGCCGCGCCGCCCATTTGCTCGGGCCGAAGGTCTTGAAGCCCGCCGCCTCGAGATCGTCGGCGATGCCGGCGCAGAGCGGCGCCTCGGGACCGACCACGACGAAGTCGATCTTTTTCTCTATCGCGTAGGCGATGACCGCTCTGTGGTCTGCAAGGTCGAGCGCGGCGCATTCCGCCACCTGCGCGATGCCGGCATTGCCGGGAACACAGTAGAGGTTGTTGCAGAGGGGGCTGGCGGCGATCTTCCAGGCCAGCGCATGCTCGCGGCCGCCGGAACCGAGGATGAGGATATTCATGACCGAAGGCCATCTCCCGGGGTCTTGCCCGGGCTTGACCGGGGCACCTTATCCATCTGAAACAGGGTTTCCCTTCGCCCCGCAAGAGATTCGGCCCCGATGGCGGAACCTGCGCTGAAAAACGCTGTGGAATGGACCGTTTCCGAGCTCTCGGCGGCGCTGAAACGCACCGTCGAGGACGCCTACGGCTTTGTCCGTGTGCGCGGCGAGGTGTCCGGCTTCCGCGGCGCCTCGCCGTCCGGGCACTGCTACTTTCGGCTCAAGGACGACAAGGCGGTGCTGGAGGCGGTGGTCTGGAAGGGCACCTTCGGCCGCATGCGCGTCAAGCCCGAGGAGGGGCTCGACGTCATCGCCTCGGGACGGCTGACCACGTTCCCCGGCTCGTCCAAGTACCAGATCGTCATCGACAGCCTCGAGCCGGCCGGCATCGGCGCGCTTATGAAGCTGCTCGAGGAGCGCAAGAAGAAGCTCGCCGCCGAGGGCCTGTTCGACGAGGCGCGCAAGCAGCTTCTGCCATTCATTCCCGAGGTGATCGGCGTCGTCACATCGCCGACCGGCGCCGTTATCCGCGACATTCTGCATCGCCTCGCCGACCGCTTCCCGCGACGCGTGCTGGTGTGGCCGGTGCGAGTGCAAGGCGAAACTTCGGCGGCGGAAATCGCCGCCGGCATCGAGGGCTTCAACACGCTGCCGGAGCGCGGCCCGCTGCCGCGCCCGGATCTCATCATCGTCGCGCGCGGCGGCGGCTCGCTGGAAGACCTATGGTCGTTCAACGAGGAGATCGTGGTGCGCGCGGCCGCGACCAGCATGATCCCCCTCATTTCGGCCGTCGGCCACGAGACCGATTTCACGCTGATCGACTTCGCCGCCGACTGGCGTGCGCCGACGCCGACCGCGGCTGCCGAGAAGGCCGTGCCCGTGCGCGCGGAGTTGCTGCTGCAGTTGTCGCAACTCGGCGCGCGCAAGCTGTCGTGCTGGCAGCGCGGCGTCGAGCAGCGGCGCAAGGAACTCAGCCTGCTCTCGCGTGCGCTGCCGAAGGATATCCTCGCCGCGCCGCGCCAGCAACTTGACAATCTCGCCGAGCGTCTACCGCGCGCGTTGCGCGCCAATGCGCAGATCCATCACACGCAGTATTCGCGCATCGCTTCGCGACTGTCGCCGCAGCTCCTCGCCCGCGAGGTCGAACGCCGCCGCGAGCGTTACAGCAATCTCAGAGGTCGGCTGAGCACGAGCCTGCTGGCCAATGCGCAGGCACATCGCGCGCGGGTGGCGCGGCACCGCGACCGCGTCCAGTCCTGCGCCGCCGCCGCGCATCGCGCCATGCGCACTTATCTCGACCAGCGCACGGCCCGCGTCGAGCGCGCCGAACGCCTGCTCGCCGCTTTCTCCTATCGGGAGGTGCTCAAGCGCGGCTTCGCGCTGGTGCGCGACGGCGACGGGCACCCGCTGCGTAGCGTCACGGCGGTCGCAAGTGGCGCGCGGCTCGACATCGAGTTTGCCGACGGCCGCGTCGGCGCCATCGCCGACGGCGAGGCCCGCCCGGGGCCGGTTTCCAGGCCGAAGCCACGGGCCAAGGGCGGCGGCGAGGGCGGCCCCGGCGGGCAGGGCAGCCTGTTCGGCTAGGGTTTCGCGACGCCCCGCGAATGACTATCTTGGCGTGACCTGAACAGGCGGAGGCTGCCGTGCTCAATCGCTACGACCGCTCGTCCATGAACGGCGAAGCCGAGGTGAAATACCTCGACGGCGATTTCCGCGTCGTGCGCCCCGGCGCTTATGTGCGCTGTGCCGTCACCGGCGTGCCGATCCCGCTGGAGGAGCTCAAATACTGGAGCGTCGATCTGCAGGAGGCCTACGTGTCGCCGGAAGCCGTGCTGCAACGGCTGAAGGACGTCGCGCGTTAGGATCCGCGCACCTTCGCCAACGCCGCGCCGAGTTCCGAAGCTTCCGCGATCTCCATCGTCACCGGCAGAACGTGCGCGCGCTGCATCAGGCCGGCGAGCGCGGGATCGCCGGTCATGCGCGCGCGGTCCTTCTCGGTGGTCAGCAGCGCGAGCGCCTCGCTGTCGGCGGCCATCAACAACCCGGCCGCTTCCTCGGCGCTGAAAATGTGATGGTCGGGAAACGCGCGGCGCTGCACGACGCGGATGCCGGCGGCTTCCGCGGTGGCAAAGAACTTGTCCGGATCGCCAATGCCGGCGAAGGCGAGCACCGGCCGCGTGATCGCGCCGGCGCTCTCCCGGTGAGGCTCGAGGCGGCCGCGCCACACCGCCTTTCCCCGCCGGCGCATTTCCGCGGCGACGGCATCTGCGCCTTTGCCTTCGCCCACGACAAGCAGCGCGTTGCTACGCGCAAGCTGCGTGCCGAGCGGCGCGCGCAACGGCCCCGCCGGAAACACGCATCCGTTGCCGATGCCACGGCGCGCATCGGCCACCGCGAGGGCGAAATCCTTCTCGATCGACCCATTCTGCAGGCCGTCGTCCATCACGACGACGCTCGCACCCTGCGCCTTGGCCAACGCAGCGCCGGCAACGCGGTCGCGCGCGACAATTGTGGGCGCGACATGGGCGAGAAGCAGCGCCTCGTCGCCGACGCGCGCGGCCACGTCGGCATGCGCGTCGACGCGCTTCGGCCCGGCCTCGCTGCCGCCATAGCCGCGCGTCAGGAAGAACACATGCTCGCCCGCCGCGGCCAGCATTCTTGCTATGGCGATCGCGGTCGGCGTCTTGCCGGCGCCGCCGAGCGTGAAGTTACCGACGCAAATGACCGGAACGCCGGCGCGCGCGCCGTTGCGCGCCATGCGCTGCGCAGCGATGGACCCGTAGACCGCGCCCAGCGGCGACAGCAGGGTCGACATCGGCCCTGCTTTTCGCCACCAGAAGCCAGGCTCACGCATGCGCGGTGTCCTGCGTCTTGTCCCGCCGCCGTTGCACCTTGCTCAGATACGGCTCCAGCGCCTGCATAGTGCGCTCGAGCGCGCCGCCGAGCGCGTTGACGGCATTGCGCCCGGCCTGCGCCACACGGCTGCGCTGCGCCGGCTGGCCGAGCATGGCCGCAAATCCTGCGGTCAATTTGTCGCCGCTGTCGACCGGCTCGGCGCCGTGCGCGTCGTCGAGCGCGGCATAGACCTCGTCGAAATTCCACACATGCGGTCCGTGCAAGATGGCTGCGCCCAGTTTGGCGGGTTCGATCGGGTTTTGTCCACCGTGCCGAACCAGCGAGCCGCCGATGAACACGACCGGCGCAATGCGGTAGACGAGCCCGAGCTCACCCATCGTGTCGGCGACGTAAATGTCGGTCGCGGCATGCGGCAGCGCGCCTTCCGAGCGCAGCGCCGCCGTAAGCCCCGCCTGCCGCGCAAGGTTCGCAATTTCGGGTCCTCGCTCGGGATGGCGCGGCGCGATCAGCGTCAGCAGGCCGGGCGTCGTGGTGCGCAAGCGCTGGTGCGCGGCGATGATCAACTCGTTCTCGCCGGGATGGGTCGAGGCCGCCGCGATCAGCGGCCGTTCGCCGATCGCGGCCTTCAGCGCGGCGAGCGCCGCCTCGTCGGCCGGCGGGGCCGGCACGTCGAGCTTGAGATTACCGCTGACGAAGACATTGCGCGCGCCGAGCTGCGTCAGGCGCTCGGCGTCCGGCGGCGTGCGCGCGAGGCACAGGTCGAAGCGTTCGAGCAGGTAACCGATCGAGCCGGGCAGCTTCTGCCAGCGGCGAAACGAGCGCTCCGACAGGCGCGCATTAACCAGCACAATCGGCACCTTGCGCCGCGCCGTCTCGATCAACGCGTTCGGCCACAGGTCCGATTCGACGAATAGAGCAAGCTGCGGCTGCCAGCGGTCGAGGAAACGAACGACGAATTTCGGTACATCGAGCGGCATGAACTGATGGATGACTCCGGGCGGCATGCGTTGCGCCGCGAGCTCACTCGACGTCACCGTGCCGGAGGTGACCAGCACGTTGAGGCCCCGCTCGCTCAGGCGTTCGATCAGCGACAAGACGCTCATGATCTCGCCAACGCTTGCTCCGTGCAGCCAAACCAACGGTCCGGGTGGTCGCTCCGCGCTACTGTCGCCGCGCCGCTCGCGGATGCGCTCGCCAAGCTCCTTGCCGCGCTTGAGGCGTCGCGCCAGCAGCACCGTGGTCAATGGCGCTCCGGCCGCCGCGAGGAAGCGGTAGAGTTGCAGCCCAGGAGGCAGCGATTCGCTCAAGCGGAAGCGCTCCCATTGTCGGCGAGCTCGTAGGCGCGCCTGGTGAGGAGATTGAGCTCGTCCTCAACCTCGCGGCGCTTCTCCTCGAGAGTTGCCGCATCGGGATCGGCCGGCACCCAGATCGGCCGGTTCGCCACCATGGCGATGCGGCTGAACGGCAGATTGATCGCGGTGCGGTCCCAGTTCTTCAGTTCCTTGCGTCGGCTCGAGGCGATGGCGACCGGGTAGATCGGCCGGCCCGAATGCTGCGCCAGCTTGACGACGCCGAGCCCTGCGATGCGCGCGACCTTGGGCACGTCGGCGGTCATGGCGACGTTGTAGCCATCGGCCAGCGCGTCGAGCATCTCGGTGAAGGCGGCGGCACCGCCCTTGCGGTGGAACTCGCCGTTATGCGCGCCGGAGCCGCGGATCGTGCCGATGCCGAGCTTCTCGGCGGCGATGGCGTTCACCTCGCCGTCGCGATGCCGCGAGATCAGCACCTTGGCGCGGTGGTCCGCGGTGTCCTTCTTCAAGAACGGCATCAGGAAGTGCTGCCCGTGCCACATCGCGATGATCGCCGGCGTGATGACCCGCTCGTAGATGTCGGGCGGATCGAGTACCTTGCTGCTCGTCGTCCAGACGAGGCGAAGATACCACGCTCCGAGTGTTCCGACCGTGTTCTGGAATACGGGCGATGAAGCGATCTCTTTGGAGGACGGCAGCCGCACGCGCGCTCAGTGCCCCGGCTTGCCGGCGTCGGGATCGAGCAGGCGGTGCAAGTGAACGATGAAATAGCGCATGTGGGCGTTGTCGACGGTTTGCTGGGCCCTGGCCTTCCACGCCGTATAGGCGGTGGCGTAGTTCGGATAGACGCCGACGATGTCGAGCTTGCCCAAGTCCTTGAACTCGATGCCGGCAAGGTCGGTCAGTTCGCCGCCGAAAACGAGGTGCAGGAGTTGTTGTTGCGGTGTGGACATGGCCTTCCTTTGGCGCCCGGGCGCCAGTCTACGCGAACTCCGGCATGCGGTCGCGGACCAGCGCCAGAAGCGCATCGTGGGGGGCGGGGCCGGCGGCAAGAACGGCGCCATGCACAACATCCACACCATTGAATGTGAGCGGATGGCCGGCGAAATCGGTCACGAGGCCGCCGGCTTCGTGCACCAAAAGGTCCGCGGCGGCAAGGTCCCAGTCGTGGCTGCCGCCGGACGAGAACGCGACGTCGAGCACGCCTGAGCCGACCTGCGTCAGCCTGAGCGCCAGCGAGTGCACCTTCGGCTGGGGCAGGACCGCGGGGGTGAGCTTTTCCAGCCGGTCGAGGTACCGCTTCGGCCCGGCGACCCGGGCGCCGGCGAGATCGCCGCCGGCCGAAACGGCCATCGACGCGCCATTCAGGCGTGCGCCGCGCCCGTGCTCCGCCAGGAACATCTGCTCCAGGAGGGGCGCGTAGAGCCCCGCCAGCACCGGCCGTCCGTCCGCGACCAGCGCGACCGAGATCGTCCAGTCGGGACGGCCGGAGATGAAGGCGCGGGTGCCGTCGATCGGGTCCACCACCCAGACCTGCGCGGCCGCCCGGGCGTCCGGCGCGTCCTCGGTCTCCTCCGACAGCCAGCCGGCCGCCGGCACGAGCCGCGTCAGCCGTTCGCGCAGCAGGTCGTTGACGGCGATGTCGGCCTCCGAGACCGGCGAGCGATCCTCGCCCTTGGTCCAGTGCCGGAACCCGCGCGCCGCGGTGGCGCGCGCAAGATCGCCCGCCGCGCGCATCACCTCTTCCAGCCCGTTCAGCAGGTCACTGTCCGGCAACGGTCAGCCCCTCGATGCGCACGGTCGGCGCGTTGATCCCATAGCGGAACGTCAGGTCGTTCGCCGGCGTCAGGCCGCGGGAGATGTCGCTCATGTGCCCGGCAATGGTGACCTCGCTCACCGCATAGGTGCACGCACCGTTCACGATCCAGAAGCCGGAGGCGCCGCGGCTGTAATCGCCCGTCACCATGTTGGCGCCGTGGCCGATCAGGTCCGTGACGTAGAAGCCGTCCTTGATGTCGGACATCAGCTCGGCCGGCGAGAGCGTGCCCGCCTCCATGTGCAGGTTCGACGCCGAGGGCGAGGGCACCGAGGAGACGCCGCGCGCGGCGTGGCCCGTTGTCTTCATCCCCAGCTCGCGCGCGGTCGCGCAATCCAAAATCCAGGTCGTCAGCACGCCGTCGTCGACGAGCGCGAGGCGTTTGCCCGCCACGCCCTCGCCGTCGAACGGATGCGAGCGCAGGCCGCGCTTGCGCAAGGGGTCATCGATAATGCGGATGCCGTCCGCGAAGACCTTCTGCCCGAGTCGGCCCTGCAAAAAGCTCGTCTTGCGCGCGATCGCCGCGCCGTTCACCGCGCCGGCAAGATGCGACACCAGAGTGCCGGCGACGCGCGGATCGAACACCACCGGCACCTTGCGCGTCGTCACCTTGCGCGGATTGAGCCGCGCGATGGCGCGCTCGCCCGCGGTGCGGCCGATCTTGTCCGGGCTGTCGAGGTCGGCGAGATGCCGCACACTCGAATAATCGTAATCGCGCTCCATGCCGGTACCGTCGCCGGCGATCGCCGTCATCGACACGCCGTGGCTGGAGCCCAGATAAGCGCCGGTGAAGCCGTGGCTGGTCACCAGCACCATGCCGCCGATGCCCGCGGACGCCGACGCGCCGCCCGACTTCGACACGCCCTTGACCGCCATGCCGGCCTCTTCGGCGGCGCGCGCGGTTTTCTCCAGTTCGGCGACCGACGGCATCTTGCCGTCCATCAGATCGAGATCGGGGAAGTTCTTCGCCAATTCGCTGGCGTCGGCGAGGCCGGCGTATTTGTCTTCCGGCGCGGCGCGCGCCATCGCCACCGCGCGCTCGGCGAGCGCCGCCGTGCCGGCGTCCGACATGTCGTTGGTCGAGACCACCGCCTGGCGTTTGCCCACGAGCACGCGCAGGCCGAGATCGTCGCCCTCGGCGCTTTCGGATTCTTCGACCGCGCCGTCGCGCACCTCGACGCCGACCGACACGCCGCGCACCGCGACCGCATCGGCGGCGTCGGCGCCTGCCGCGCGCGCCGCCTTCACCAGCCGCTCGGCGCGGGCGAGGAGGGCGGTCTGGTCGAACAGCGAGGCGGGGGTGAGCATGGGGCTTCCTTGTGATTACCCCTGTCAAATGGCCCTTTTGCGCCCCTGGCGCAACCGGTTCCGCGACAATTGCCGCCGTCGCGGCAACACCTCGTCAAGCATCCTCTTTCAGGCCCCGTCAATCATGCGCTTTGGAAGGAAGCCTGAGAGATTCGATTAACCGCGAACCTTAAGCGGTTTCGGACGGCCCTCTGTCATTCTCTCCCGTGCGAGCAGGCACATAAGCCCGCCGCGGGAGAGTTTGAGGCGTCAGATGCGAGTTGGCGGATGCCCCGCCGGGTCGAGCCGCGCGTTGCGGCTCGACCCGCATGACCTGCCCGTGCGCTATGCGGCGATCGACGCCGCGGCCGACGGGCAAACCCGTGACATCGAGCTCCACCGCGAGCGCGTCGTGCTGCGCCGTTCCGTGCGCGGCGTGCGCATGGCGCTCAACATGCCGCTCACCGCCTTCAACGGCGTCGCGCTCAAGATGATGCCGGGCGAGGGCGCCGTCGCCGTCGTGCTGGCGCACGACGATCCGGGCCTCGTGCTGCCGCTCGCCGTCACCGACGAGGCCGACGAGGCTTTCGCCGAATGGCACGGCTGGGCCGAGGCCTTGGGTCTTCCTCTTTTGGTGGCGGACGAGGTCGGCTTCCGCAAGGCGTTTCCGAAGCTCGGCGAGATCGAGACGGGGCGGCCGCGGCCGCGCAGGCGGCGCAGGTCGGCGCTGAAGGCGAGAAGGCCGGGCATTTTGATGCGGCGGGTGGTGGGGCGGATTACCGAGGCGACGCCCGTGCGTCGGGGCGAGCGGGAGATTATTGCGAGGGATTGATTTGCTTAGCCTGTTCAGGCGGTTAAGATCAATGCGAGCGTTCTGACAGGCGTGTGGTAGAAGCAACTCGCAGAAAAGTTTGTGTTGCCTTTTGCGTTTCTCGGCGCGGGTTACCAAATTTGTTTTAGCGA
>Ga0134125_10003723_pt1 | contig 17569 bp, 14 predicted proteins | sample KB31751_FD_96464 | JGI IMG/M metagenome (GOLD analysis project Ga0134125, IMG submission 96464) | Terrestrial soil microbial communities with excess Nitrogen fertilizer from Kellogg Biological Station, Michigan, USA - KB3-175-1 | ecosystem: Environmental > Terrestrial > Soil > Unclassified ...
AAATGGGAACATTTGCCCAAGCAATGTATTTTGCCAGAAATAGCTAGTAGGAGTAAAGGAATCGTCTTGAAGGAATTTTGATGTATCAAGGCCTCCAATTTTTATGAACCACTGTTTCTTGCTCTCGTCTCCTCCGCCGCCAAGTATGTAGAGGTCCTGATTGTTTGAGGTAAACTTTTGGCCTACAACATAAACTAGAACATAATTTGCACCTGCCTTGTTTAGCATCTTCCATGCTTCATCAGGTGAGCTCAAAAGCATCCTTGCGATATTTGCTATAACGCTGGTATCAATGGTAGCATTGTCAGCAAGTGTCTTTCTTTCTCCCAGAGTCTGTACCCAATATCCATAGTCCCACCAAGAAGCAACTACAGAATCAGTTGGAGTGTTATTTTTAATCCAGTTCAGAGCATCTGGCCAGTCGCTAGTAGATATTGCAAAGTTTGATCCTCCATTAAGAATGGTAGGCGGAGATTTTGTTATCGAAATCCAGTTGGCGTTTACAGGATACATGACTGGAACAAGTAATAATGCCACAATCACTGCAACAAACGCTATCTTTGGAACTCTGCCAAGCAAGTCAGTTGCTTTCTTTGTAGGAGCATCCTTTCTTGAGCTTCCTTTCTTTGATGATTCTACAACTTGGGCCTGTTTTGTTTCTCGTTTAAGAATATCTCCAACAAGTGCTGCAAGACCTATTGATGAAAGTACGATTACAGATGTTGCGGTAAGTAACTCTAATCTAGAGAATGTAGAACCCGCATATGCACCTACCATACCAATTATCAAGGCAAATACAATCATCTCATTTCGAATAGAGAATCTTGATGCACTTTCATCTCCATTCTTTTTTCTAAACACAAGCCAAATTCCAAGGCCTGCAAATAACATGAGTATCGAAAAGTAACTAAAGTTTTGTGCAAGTGTTGGAGTTGCGTGTTCTGCTACAGAGTCAACCAGTGGATCTTCTGAAGTCAAAAATGGATTTATTGCGTTAAGGTAACGGAAGCTCACCGAATGCGTACCGCTTGCAGCCACGATGACACCACCTATTACTAGCAATGCAGCCAAGACCAACAAGCTATTCCGCAGACGATACTGCTCTTTGCTATATTTTTGAACCAAAATTATTACAACAAGCAGAATTGCAGGACCAATCATTGCCAATCCCCTTACACCAAATACAAATGACGGACCAGGTCTTGCAAACAGTCCTCCAGCTATTATCATGGTTACTGCTACAAACAGCGGAACTGCCCAGAGCAGGAACTTGTGATCTTTTCGTATGAAAGGCAGAGCAACAAAGAACAGACCAAGAGGAAGAAGGAAGAATTCAATTCCACCCCAAGATGCAAAACCTATTGCAAGAAAGAATCCACCGCCTACCAATTTTGATATGGCAATTTTCTTGTTTTCTGACTTTAACCCACTAAGAAACAGGTAGACTCCTAATAATCCATAAAACAGACCAAGAGGTTCGGACTTGAACCACCCAATTGTTCCCCTGACTATGATTGGAGGAGAAATTGCAAAGAACAGTGAGGCAAACAGTCCTGCACTTGTTCCACCCAGCACACGAACCAAGGCAAATATCACTATTGCAGTCATGGAGCCAAAAACTACTGGAAATATTATGGTAAAGTCATAAAGGCTCATCCCACCGCCAAATATTTTGTACAAGATTGCATCAGTTACATGCAATGGGACCTGAGCAGTTGAGAAAACATCTCGCCCAGTTGGATACCAACTCATGGTATCATGCCAATGAACGTATGCGTTTAGCCCATTGTCTAGAAGATACTGTGTTGCCCTATAATTGAAGAACGGATCAAATTCGTTTAGTTGAAATCCATAATCAGCAGCCTGGGAACGAACCATTGCAGAAACGGAAAATGATACTGCAAGAATTCCAATTACAAGAAGATGCCTCAGGTGAAAATCAAATTTTCGTACTGTGAATAGTTTGGCATCTTGGAGCAATCTAGTTTTTGGTGTAAAAACTCTGCTTATTTACTCTTTTGAGAGGATTTGAACCTCACAGGATTTTACCAGTTGTTTAAACTCATGGGCATCTTTTTCGCTGCCAACAATTACTCCATAATGCATCGGGATTGCAATCTTTGGTTTTATCTTTTCTACTGCCTTGGCAGCTTGCTGTGCTGTCATGACATATGTACCACTAACAGGCACAAGTGCAATCTCAGGTTTTAGATCAGACATCTCAGGAATCAAGTCAGTGTCACCAGTGTGGTATATGGTTACACCATTTAGTTCAAACAGAAAACCCACCTTGTTGTCTTCTTTTGGATGAAATGGTTTTTTTGTATCAGGATTTATCTTGTCCAGATTATACGCACGAATAGATTTTATCTTGATTCCTCTCACAGTTTTTTCTTCGCCTGGAGAGATGCCAATCTTTTCTTTAAAGTCAAATCCTTTGAGCATGTCAATGCATTCCTTTGCTGCAACAATGCTTGTATCTTTTGTTGATACATTTTTGAGATCATCTACACTTAGATGGTCAAAGTGATTGTGTGATATCAGAATCAAGTCTGCTTTTTCGTATTTTGCAATCTTGTATGGATCAATCATTATTGTTACATTGCCAGCAAGACTAAAGGAATCATGGCCAAGCCATTTTATCTTTATTCCCTTGTATTCAAACATAATCAGAATACCGTTTTACCAAAATTAAAGCTTGCTTGGTTCAAGAACAATCTTGTCATTTGATACAGAAAGAACAGAGCCTCCACTTTGTTTTATTCTTGACTTTAGCTCAGCATCAACAGTAGCTACAATTCCTCCATTTTCTTTTACAAAAGAAACCAAGGCATCATCAACAGATCTTCCAGATATCAAAATTGTTTTAAAATCTTTAATAATTTTTAATGCGTTCTGTGCAGAGCTTTTTTTTTATCGTTTCCAGATATTTTTTCCAGTTCTTTTACAACCATGTCTGGTACGACATACTCTAATGAACCGATTTCAGTCTCAACACTTGAGATATTTTTTATCCTCTTTGAGGCAAGAATCATTAGAAAACTTGAATCACAGATTATCTTAACCACTAGAAACACCAGCACCAATCAGTCGCCATCTTTCAGATATTCTTCGACTTATTGCCACCTTGCTGTTCTCAAAGATGCATACAGGTCTCTTGAATTGTAATTCCACTGTCTTGCCCCTCACACTAGTTACCTTGGACAAGAGTGGTGCAGTTCCAAGGCTTAATCTCAATGATTCGCCTGTCTGTATTGCAGCTACTTTGATCTCTTCGCCAGAGCCAACCGCAGTATCAAAAAGACTTACTTCAATTTTTGCAGTGTAGGAATTTTCCGGTAGAGTGTCAGGTCTTCCTATCACAGAACCAATCAACGAATCACTTCGGGTCATGGTAGGATCAAGTTTTGTTGCAAGTGCAATCAGTCCACCAGCCTTTACCTCCTTTACAATTCCCGCACCAGTTCCAAGAGATGCAATCTGTGTAAAGATTGACTCGTATTTTCCAGTCTTTTCATTTGGCAGACCAGGCTTTATCTCAATTTCATCTCCCACCTGGAATGTTCCTTGGATTATACTTCCTCCGATGACACCACCCTTGATGTCTTTTATCTTGGTTCCAGGCTTGTTGATGTCAAATGATCGTAATACATGCATGACAGTGTCTTTTTTATCATCACGCTCAGGAGTTGGTATGGAATCTTCAATTGCACCAATTAGTGCATCAATGTTTAGTTTTGATTGTGCAGAGATTGGAATTATTGGGGCTTTGGCAGCACTTGTTCCTTTGACAAACTTGACAATGTCTGCATAGTTTTCCATTGCCTGCTCATATGATATCAAATCGACTTTATTTTGAACGATAACAACTTGTTTTATTCCAAGTGTCTGTAATGCAAGCAAGTGTTCTTTTGTCTGGGGTTGCGGGACTTTTTCATTTGCTGCAACTAGGAGCATTGCTCCATCTATCAAGGCAGACCCTGAGAGCATGTTTGCCATCAGGCTTTCGTGTCCAGGACTGTCTACAAAACTTACAACACGGGATAATTCGCTTTCCTTTCCACAATTGTTACACTTGGGTGTTACCGAGTAACCTAGTGGAACTTCACAGTTCTTACATTTGTAAAATGCAGCATCAGCATATCCAACTTTAATAGTAATTCCTCGTTTGAGTTCTTCACTGTGTGCGCTTGTCCATACACCAGTCAAGGCCTGGATTAGAGTAGTCTTTCCATGATCAACATGACCTGCAGTTCCAATGTTTACACAAGGTTGATAGCCATATTTTTTTACATACCAATCCGGAAGAGTCTCTTTCCAGTGCATGTACAAATTTAAAAAACCTGATATGTTAACCTATGCCTTTTTCTCGGCAGATTCTTTTTCTTGTCCTTCAGCTGCTTTTTCTTCTACCTTGAGCTCTCCATCATAAGAGCAGTTTAGCTGATAGACTTCTTCTGTTATGGTATTACCTCTTACAAGTTTGCGAATTCGTTGTCCGTTTTCAGCATCTCGCAATCCAACACCTTTTGATAACAAAATGTATTTTCTTGCACCGCCGTGGATGTCTCCTCGTAGTGGAACTCCAGATTTGTCACTGCCGCCAGTTATCTTTAGTTTTCCTGCTTCTCCTACCAATGCAGCATCAAGTTCAGCGCCTATTGTCAAGCCCAAGAATGGTCCTGCTTCTTTTTCCTTTACCTCTTTGGTAATGGTTCTTCCTTTCTTGTCAGATATGTTTAGCTTGAATGTTGCCAAGTAGCAAAAAAAATCTCTGAACTATTAATTAACGTTTGGAGCCCTAATCTTTTAAAAATGCGAAAACGTTGCTATATCATTGAACGAATCCATCAAGTGTCCACGCTGTGACAAGGTAATGGTAGCAATGCAAGCCTGTCACATGGTATGCACAAACTGCGGAGCCCACTTGGACTGCTCAGACAAGGGTTCGTTTTGGTAATTAAAAACCAGACCTGTCAAACTGAAAGTTTTCTGCCAGTTGCCCAACCTTTTCCCTCATGATATCAAGATACTCTTCATATTTTGCCTCAAACCCACAGTGAGGGCACTTTACATTTGTTGCTTCATCATCAAGTATTGCAATTTTGTCACATTTAGGACATTTTGCATCCATGAATTAATTTGTCAACTAAACTATATAATGTTAGATATCAAATTTCGATCCAGCGGAGTTAGTCCAGCCTGGTAGGACGTCAGCTTCCCAAGCTGAAGGTCGCGGGTTCAATTCCCGCACTCCGCACTTTTTATAATTTTTACAATCTTTTCAAATTCATTTTCATCAAGCGATGGTCGTTTTGAAAACATGCTATGAACCGGACCTGCACCATCAGACGAGTCTCGTGGTATCAAGTGCACATGCACATGCGGCACCTCTTGGCCGCTTTCCTTTCCATTATGAACTGCAATCAGTACAGATGGAGCAATGGACTCTAGTCTTCCAGCCATTATTCTTACTACTTCAAAGAGATCGCTGTTGTCTTGTGGACTCATCTTTTGGACCTTGTCATAGTGATTCTTTGGAATCACAAGCGTATGACCACGTGCAAGAGGAAAGGCATCCAAGAACGCAAGAGAGTTTTGTGTCTCGTACAATTTTTTTGCAGGAATTGCTCCATTTACTATCTTACAAAAGATGCAATCCATTTGTTTCTGATTGGAAATATATCGTTAAATTCTTTTTGTAAAAATATAGCTATAATTCAGATATTGCTTGCTCAATTCCAGCCCTGTCGCGTGCTTCAGGCATCTGTTCCAGATATTTTTCAAAGTCTTGTTTTGCTGCAGCAAGTTTTTGTTGCTCATATCGTACCAGTCCACGGTTCTTGTAGATTGGTGCAAATCGTGTCTGGTCAACCTCTAACGCAAGTGTATAGTATTTCTCGGCATTAGAGTAGTCCTTTGTCTTGAGATAATAATTTCCAAGCCCCCTATATGCAAGATAATATTTTGAATGAAGTGCTATAGTTTTGTTATAATACATTACAGCCTCGCTAGAGTTTTGGTCATTTAGTATTCCAGCCAAGAGGCACATGGCAGTAGAGTTTGACTTGTTGATTTCAAGTGCCTGTCTCAGCGTTTCCATTGCCTCACCAGTCTTTCCCTGTAACCGTAATTTTTCCCCATCAAAGCACAGCCTGTTAGATCGTGTCTTTTTTTCATCAAACGTATTGATGTCTTCTAGTATGTCTTGTGGAACAAGTAGTATCATCAGCCTGTCATCTTCTTGCCACTGTTCATCAAATATTTTCTCAGGTATTGCCCCAATTTTTTCAGGCTCTGGAATGTAATGAAATATTGTCTTTTCAGTATCGTCGTATCCAACAACAAGTGATGCATGCTGGACCACATCTTTTACGCCAGGCAAGATAACAATTGGAGGAACTCCAATGTCTATCATTTTTTTGAGCTCCTTTAGGCTAGAGTTTACTATGACACCTACAAGGCCATGCCTTTCTGCAAGCTCGACACCTTCAATGAGTATGCTTCCTTTCATGTTTTGATATTTTTTTGCAATCTCTGCAGCTTCTTTTAGTGACAGGTCCACTCCCCAGTATTTTGATACCGCACTGACAACAAGTGGAAGACAAATGTTTTCTTCCTTTACAATCGGTATCTCTAGTGTGTGGGTTGGGTCCATCAAAGGATCAGTAATTTATACAATATTAAAACTGTATAATGTTACAAAATTTTTCAAGTAAAGATTTCCCGTCTGTGCTCATCTCTGGATGAAACTGTGTCCCAAAAATATTTTTGTCCCCATACTGGAATACCTCAAACTTGCAGTCAGTGGATGATGCCAGTGGAATAAAAGAAGAGCCAAGTTTTGATATCATGTAAGAGTGACTCTCAAAGGCATCAATGTCTCCACTGCACAAGGAATTGTCTTTTGTGACTTGTACTGTATACAATCCATGACGAGAGGATGTCATTTTTTTTATGGTTCCACCAAGGGTGAGTGCAAGTATCTCTGCACCATAGCATATGCCAAGCAATGGTTTGTTTCCATCAAGGGAATGCTTGACTAGCTTTGAGTTTATCATGTTCATCTCAGAGTTATTTTTTCGTCTTCCTGACAGTATAACAGAAGAATATTTTCCAAGATCTAGTGATGATACATCAGAGAATACATGGTATTCAAATTTTACATCAAGATTTTTTATACAGTCCAAAAGTGACTGGGTGTAGACAGAGCCATTGTCTACAACTAGCAGCAAACTATCGTACACCTATTGTAATATAGTGCAGTTCTGGTACGCCATCATCTACTGATACAGCTCCAAGTTTTACCGTGCCGTTTTCTTGCCAGAACAATACTCTGTCTTTTGGCTGGACAAAGTTTTTCACAAATTCTGATATCAGACTCTTTGTCTTGTCCAGATCAGTCTGTTGTGTAAAGGAGACCTTGCCTTCCTCAAATGTGAGCGGGAACTGGATGGCTATAGGAGTAAGTACTGTAATCCTTTGATCAGCAAGTATTGTTTTTACCGTTGATATTCTAGATGTTTCATCTAGTTGCAATGCTGCTGTGACATTGTCTGGTGCAACACCGCTGACCTTTGCCAAGTAAGTAGCAAACGCCTGTTGTGGTGTACTTCCTAGGCCTACAAAGTATTCACCATCAAATGCAGCACCAACTGCTGCAATGGTTCCTAGCTGTGTTACCACTCCACCAGAGCCTGCGGTATAAACAGGAATAAAGTAAACATCTTGGTCTCCTATCTTGTACAGAATATTATCTCCTACTCTAGGAGTTCGCAATAGAGTTTGTAGCTGTGCAAAGTCTGATTCCCTTGCTAACGCTTCGCGTACTGCAGTTGGTCCTAGAAGTTTTGTCTTGGAGTCAAGTGGTACCTGATAGAACTGCATCTTGCCAAAGTTTGGAACATCGTTTTGTACTATCATGTATCCTGCCAAGTTTCTTCCCTGAGATCCTCGTAGTTCAAGTGACAATATTCCAACATATGTGGGCTTGTCAAATCCAGGTGGTTTTTCTTCCACATAATAAGTTCCAAGATTGTCTGGTACTTCGTAAAAGTCCTTTGCCTGTATGAATGTCGAAGTATCTGTCACGTGGTAAATGTTGAACATCTCAACTTTCCAGTTAAAGAGAGCTTCTGGATATCGAAGTTGCTTGCCAAGCCATGAGGGCATGTCAACAAACTGGTCACCATATTGGCTTGCAAACATGTCTGTGAAAAAGTCATCACCTGTTTTTATCAAAGTCACTTTGCCGTCATAGATGTCAACTAACGCATATCCCACTAGCCTCAAGTATGGATTGCTAAATGACCAAGGAACATTTTGAGTATCAAAGCCTACAATCAATGGTACAAGCCAGTATGTTTTTTTGCCATCACTGACCGGAAGTATGTCTAGTTGTTTTCCAAGCAAATCATACTGGAAATATGGATAAAGCAATTGCATCCTGTCATGGACATCCCTGTATCGTAGAATGTGTATTGGTTCAGTTGGATATGACAAGAAAAAGTTTGGCTCAAAGAGTTGGCTGATTGGAGGCTTGACATCAATTCCTCCACTTCCATTGTATGTTGCATTGTTAAGCTCTGCCGAAGTCTGTCTGTTCTGAGGATAGGCAGCCCATGTGTCTGTAAACAGACCACCTTCTCCATAGTATATCATTCGTTGCTGGAAAAATTTACTGCTGTCAACAATTGTTCCGTTCTGGGCATTAAGTGTAAGAAATCCATTGTCAACGTGAGTATATACAAGATGTTGGTTATACCACGTGTTTTCTTGTGTGACTGAATCAGGCAATTTTGGTTTCATTGATGCAGTCCAGTATAGAGTATCATTGAATCGTAGAATATCGTTATTTTCAAAATCTACATATGGTATAAGACCAATCTCTGGTTTTAGTTTTGCAAATGCAGCATCCCAGTCCCAGACCCGGACTTTGCTTAGCAGATCATTATTTTGTGCTACATAGCTTGGAATGTCACCAGGGGCAACAGAGCTTTGCTTTACGTCATGAGGTACTATAGATATCTGGTCTAGTTGTCCAAGGTAACGGTTTACACCTATCTGCTCTGCCTTGTATGGACCAAGAAATTCTATCTTTCTTGCATCTGCGATGCTGTTGTTTACCATCATTATGGAACCGGCAATTAGTACAATGATTATCAATGTAAGTACGCGGATGTAGATGTCACGCTTTGATGGTAATATGATTACTCGAGACTTGAACTTGTCAACAAAATAAAATCCAATTAATGCAAATCCTGCGGCAAGCGTTCCGCCTATTGCATATTTTGTATTGTAATCAATCTGGTTTGTAAAGAACATGTTTACGCCAGCCCAGATTATTCCAATTCCAATTATTGCCTCAATTGTAGATACATAATCTAGAAACTTTGGCTTGCCCTTTGCAGCATCTTGCAGATATCTAGTAACAAGTCCTACGATATTGTGTAGCCCCACATAGAGTACAAGTCGAAGACCAATTACGGCAAGTAGTGGCGGAACAAGAATTGTCAGCGACGGAATCATTGGTACCACATGAGTTGCAGCATAGGATGGATCGGTTGGTGGTGTGACAAATGGAAGTGAGAATATCTTCCATATGCTGTTAACACTCAGGTCATGGCCATCAAGCAAGTATACAAGTGCAAACCCAAACATTAGATTTGTAAAGAATGCACCAAAGAGAACGACCTTTGTTATTTGCCAGATGATAAAGTTTGGAACACTTAGCTTGTATTCCTTGAAGCTTGGAATGTTTTCTGTTACAGAATAATTATTTCCTCGTTTAAAAAATGTCAGGACGACGTTTAGCCCATACCATGCCATTGATGAGCGGTTTTTTATGTTCACCCGTATCAATGTGATAGAGGCAAGAACAATAGCAGAAACTAGTGAAAAGTATAATGGCTTTGTAAATAAGGTACCAAACTCTTGCGAGTTCATGTATAGTACAACTGCCTGGTTGCTTGTCAGTACAAAGATTACAATGGCAATTAGAGCAGCAACGCCAACTTTGACATATTTTCCGGCATCACGCGGAGGCGGGCTGGACTGGGTCGATGAGTTGTACAAAATCAAGCTACCTTCCTTTGTGTCAAATTAATGTCTACCTGATTTCTTTTCCAAAATACCATTAATAAGTGAAAAGAAGTTTGTCAGACTGCATTTCCTAGGCCTTTGCACAACATGTAGACTGCAGCATATTTTGGCAATGAGACTCTCTCGGCATCATATGGTCCAAATTTCTTGTTTTTGAGTCTAATTTGCACCGGACAGTCTGCAATGATATCAACGGTGTCATCACCCAGTAGACATGCTTCCATAAACGGATCAAAGGAATCCAAGTTTGTGCATTGGATCTTTGATAGTCCACTCTTGCTGTTAATTGATCCTTCAAGCCGAAATATTCTGTGAATGTCCATGGTTACTTTTGGATCAACTCGTACTCCCATGGTTTTCTTTATCTCTTCTAACTGGACCTGAAATGCAGAATAACCACTTGCAATTATTTCTCGAGTTGCTTTTGGTGCCTTTGATTTTGATGAAAATAGTTTACGGGCAACTCTTCCTCTCCAGCCTTTTTCATCAAAGGTTGGAAGAGATGACTTGGAATTGTCTTGTCGTTTTATTCCAAATGATTCAGGTATTGCTCCGTTGAACATTAGATAATCCACCAAGTCTGCCCTTTCTTGTGAACCCAATTGTTCATAATCTGTATTTGTTACACGGAGATGAAACCCTTCATTTCCGGAAAAATATACCTCGACCTGTTCTTTGGATACATTAAGATCAGTTGTCATGATATCAACAAGTTTTGTAACCTCTTTTTTGGATTCAGAGATACAATTTTTGCAGCCAATAGATACAGTCTCAAACTTTGTTGAACCACACTTGGTACACTGGGACTGGAATTCAGTGGCATGATTATTGCAAGAGCTGCACTTGGATATGGTATGATCTTTTCTGCATGGAAGGGCCAGGTCCTTTGCATCGATATCAAATATCAAGTCAGCACCCTTCCAGTCTTTTTCTGCCATTGGAAGGTTTGGAAATGTATAGTACGCATTGGAACAATAAACATCAGATGGAACTTCTTTCATCAATAACAGATGTAGCTCCTTGTCGTTTTTTACAACCAAGTGTCTAGTCATACCAGAGTTGAACTTTTGATACCCAAACTCTCGTTCTGTGGCACGTTGTGGAACATGTATCAAGTCAAAGCGATTAAAATAATATTCCTTGAATGCAGATTGTATCAGAGATACATCTTTTTCAATCATGGACTCTTCCTCTTTTTGCCAAACTGTACAGGATTTATTATTCCATCACAGTCAGATGTGGCAAAACAAAGGCTTTCACTTCGTAGTTTTTCACATGATGGACATTGGTATTTTGTTCCGCTTCCAGACGAGCCTGAGATGTGCTCTAGTTGGTATTTTGTAGTTCTCTCGTTGTAATCTGGAGCATTTTTGAACAAGGGAGCAATCTGGTCAACTGTCTGGCCCTTTGATAGAAGATATGTAGCAAGCAAAAATCTTCCAGAGTGCGGCAAGTTCTCTCCCTTTTCTAAAACCTCGATTCCATGTTTTACACATGGTGGATATTCTGAGGAGACATAGGTTGTGTCAGAAAACTTTTTGGCAAGTGCAACCAAGTCTTCTACTCTATTCTTGAAGCTTTGTGGAATGGAATCAACACTTACTGACTGGATCTTTCCATTGATGTATTCACCAAGCTCAGCTCGTATCAGCCTGACTGTTTCATGTGCACTAAGATAAACAAGACCATTTGCAACTCTTCTGTTTACCAACTTCCATTCCTTTTCATGAAAATGCACTGCCCTCTGTAGATAGTCAGGCACTTTGATCACAAACTCTTCATTGTCAATTGATACATTAACTGAAAACAGATCCTGGATTATTTTTAATGGAAGTTCCAGGTTTTTTTTCTCCCTGCTTACCCACAAGTCCTGCTGCAGATACCTTTCAGCTCTTCGCGATTCTGCAAGAGAAAACCTTCGGATAAGAGTTGCAATGCCTGCAGATTTTAATAAAATTATTGCCACAAGAAATGAGAGCAGTTCAGAATCATTATCCAGTGCTTCAAGATCAGAGCCATAAATTTGGCCAGATGAGGCAACTACAATTCTACCATATGCCTTTTCAACAATTGGCTGCCAGTCTGAATGACCAAGCTGCTCAAGACTCAGTCCCGTATTTCTCAGATACTCTCCAGCCTCTGTAAGAAAAGGATATTTTGCCAGATCCTTTACTCCAATCTTTAGCATGTTTTCTTTGTCTTGGTTAACCTTAAAAATTTGATTGTCATGATGTAATAGTAAAATCCTAGATTATTCTCCCTCGAGTTTAAATTATGCCCAAATAGATTAGTGACATGCAGGTTGGATTACATGTATCCATTGCAGGCGCAATAGACAAGGCTGTTGATAATGCAGTAGCAACAGGATGTTCAGCATTTCAGATTTTTACCCGCAATCCGCGAGGATGGGCTGCAAAGCCATTAACAAGTAGTGATGCAACAAATTTCAAAGAAAAACTTGCCAAGACAAAGATTGACAGGTTTGCAACAGTAGCACACATGCCGTATTTACCAAATCTTTCTTCTCCAGAAGATGATCCATTTGCAAGATCGCTTGATTCCCTAATAGATGAAGCAAAAAGATGCAGCAAATTAGGAATTCCATATCTTGTTGCACACCTTGGAAGCCACAAGGGACAAGGAGACGAAAAAGGAATCGAGATGTTGGTCAAGGCATTCACTAAAGCTGCAAAAGATACTTCAGATGACGTAACAATTCTTTTAGAAAATACTGCAGGCCAAAAAAATAGTGTAGGCTCTGATTTTGATCAGCTTGGCTCTATCTTGTCTCAACTAAAGCCTGCAAAAAGATTTGGAATCTGTTTTGATACTTGTCATGGTTTTGCTGCAGGCTATGACATGAGTACAGAAAAAGGCGCAGCTGCTACACTTGAAAAACTAGACAAGGCAATTGGATTTGAACATCTCAAAATTTTACACCTCAATGACTCCAAGGGAGAGCTTGGAAGCAATCTAGATAGACATGAGCACATTGGACTAGGACATATTGGGGATAAGGGGATGGGATATATCATAAAAGCAATAAATCGCAAAAAAATTCCAATTATTTTAGAGACACCAATTGATGAAAGACGTGATGATGTTGGAAACCTGAAAAAGGTAAAAGAGCTAGCATAGAGGATTTGATGATACCATGAATTACGACCAGATAATACAGCTTGCACTGGAACGAGGATTTTATTTTCCAAGCTGTGAAATCTATTCTGATGCACATGCAGGATTTTGGGAGTATGGCCCAACCGGTGTCAGCCTGAAGAACAAGTTCATCGAACTGTGGAGAAGAGAACTTGTGCGAAGGGACAGGATGTGGGAGATTGACGGTTCTCAAATAATGTCAGAGAGTGTATTTGTAGCATCAGGTCACTTGGCAAGTTTTGCTGATCCAATTGCAACATGTACAAAATGCAAATCAATCTTCAGAGCTGATAAAATGATAGAAGAGATTGTATCCATAACAGTTCCTGAGAGTGCAGACTTGGCAGAGTTTGACAAAGTAATCCAAGAAAAAAATATCAAGTGTCCAAAATGCAAGGGAGATTTGGACAGTATAAAAAAATTCAACATGATGTTTAAAGTTGGAATAGGTGCACAAGGAGAATCAGCATACCTCAGGCCAGAGACATGCCAATCCATCTTTGTTGACTTTCCAAGACTGTTCAAGACAATGCGCGGCAAGCTTCCAATTGGTGTTGCCCAGATAGGAAAGAGTTTTAGAAATGAGATCTCGCCAAGGCAGAGCCTTCTTAGATTACGAGAGTTTTACCAGGCAGAGATTGAAGTCTTTTGCAATCCAGGCAAGCTTGATGATATCTCCAAGTTCTCAGAGGTAGAAAATACCCAGATCAGAATAATGGTAGATGATACGATAAAGAGCATGACATGCAAAGAGGCAGTGGAATCAGGCCTTGTTCCAAACAAGCTTGTTGCATATTATCTTGGCTTGCTTGTCGAGTTTTACCAAAAGACAGGAATTGATGTAACAAGAAGCAGGTTTAGAAAACTTGGAGATAAAGAAAAGGCATTCTATGCTACTGTCGCATTTGATTTTGAGGTTGAAACCAATACGGGCTGGCTTGAGCTTGTTGCGTGCAATTACAGATCAGACTATGACTTGAAGAGCCATGGTAATACCAGTAAAGAAAAATTTGAGGTAATGGATGATGAGACCAAAGTTTTGCCGCATGTCTTTGAGATATCAATGGGAATAGACCGTAGTCTGTATACAATGATAGAGCATAGATTACGCGAAGACAAGGAAAATGACAGGGTTGTACTTTCCCTGGAGCCATACTTGTCTCCAGTACACGTTGGAGTCTTGTCTTTGGTAAAAAAAGATGGATTGGCAGAAAAGACTGACGAAATCTATATCACGTTAAGAAAAAAATACGATGCATTCTTGGACCACTCTGGTGCAATAGGAAGAAGATACAGAAGACTAGACGAGATTGGTGCACCATTTGCAGTTACGATTGATCACCAGACATTAGAAGATGATACCGTTACAATACGAAACCGAGATTCAATGAGTCAAGAAAGAATAAAGATCTCAGAACTTGATTCTCATCTTGCCAAGGCCACAGCATTTCCATAGATATACCATTATTGGTTTTCAGTTACAAATGGTAATACCACTGCTCTGTATTTTACCTTGAGGGAAACATCATCCATTGCATGAGCCATTGGTAACAAACTGCTTGCAGAATCAATTTCTACTTTCCAGTTGCCGCTCATTGAATCAACAGAAGTTATAGAGAATCTCTCAAGTGGATCATCAGAACCGGTGTATCGTACTCTGTATACCTGGTCTCCCACTGTTACTGTCTTAAAGTTGCCAGCAAGTCCCAATGTAGATTTTGTAACAAGGCACTCATTGTCTGCACCTATTACACATGTTCCATCAGATGCAGTTACCTTGAAGTTCATTGTGCCGTCGTTCTTAAACGATGAATACAATGTGGATGCTGTTGCTATTGTAGTATTGCCTATTGATACGTCAGTAACATTGACCAGATTTGATATTGGTAGGTTTGCTGTTCCAGGGAATGTTGTAACTGGCCATGATACAGTATCAATCGAGTTTCCAAAGATCTCTGCTCTTGCCTGTACATTATATTGAGACATCTTGCCAACTGTTGGAGTCTTCCACTCTAGATTTACTGTACTCTGTCCAGGTGCAAATACTTGTGATGGTGAAGCGTATGCTACAGTTCCATTTACTAGCAAGACAACGCGTCCATAGACTGGTCCAGTAGAATTGTTGGTATAGTATGCAGTAGGATGAGCTGTGGTGCCCTCTATTCTTGCCATCTTGGTATCAAGGTCTAGATTGCCAACAACTGGATAACTTGGCTTTACTCCAATTGAATAAACATCAGAACTTGTAGTCTTTCCTGCAGAATTGTGAACACTAATCCAGTATGACATAGCAGGTGCTTGGATTGCATCCTTTGATATGGTTCCTGATACGATATATGTAGAGTTTGAGATCTGGAGAGGTGCAGTATTCATCTTTACTGTATTGTAGTTAGAGTCACCTGTCTTTGCAAATCTAAGTTCTGCATCATCAAGTGATGTCTTGCTGTCTACAATTGCGTATACGGTTATAGATCCTGAACTGATTACATGATTGTCTTCAGATGATAGAATCTTGGTACCATTGTCTAGTTGGAACTTGGCATCAAATATTCTAGGTGCACTAGTATCAAGCTCGATTGGTATGATTGCCTGTTCATTTTCAAATGATACTTGTCCATGGCAGTCTGTTACTTCGATAGTCTTTCCTACAGAGTAGATGTTATGCCCTACTGCCTGTAACGCTAGTACTTCAAATGACTGTTCCTTGGAGTTAATCGAAGCTTCGTATACTAGTTTCTTGGTTGTTGCATTTTCATTTTCTGCTGCAAATGGTTGTTCTTTTGCAGGTACAGCTTGGACTACACCGGTTATTGATGTTCGCAATATGATGCTTGGATTGTTATCAGAATAGGCAACAAGTATCTTTACCATATTTGTATCACATGTGTCATAGGATACATCAAGTATCTTCAACTGTGGCAAGATTCCACCTTGTCCTCCTGATGCACCAGGTCCTGATTGTCCAGAACTTGGGCCTGCACCAGTAGCTCCTCCTCCAGCACCGCTAGATGCTGGTGCTGATGCTGTTGTAGAAGAGGATGTAGAAGATGAAGATGATGAAGAACTCCATGTACCAAATCCTGTAAAGTGCTTTGTCCAGATTGCCAAGTCAGAACCTACGTTGATCTTGCATTCGTTTGCGCCAGAAGGCATTCCAGATATACTATCAGAAGTACATGTTGCAGTTATCTCTGTGACTGTAGGAATATTGTGGAAGTAGCCTACATGATTTCCTGCTTGTCCTGCAAGCAAGAGACGTACTGGTTGGTTAAATGTCAATGGAGTAGATGAACCAAGATTAATCACAACTAGAGGAGTGGCAACGTGTCCGGATGCAACTGGGAAGTTAAGATTTGCAGAGCTTTGAACTGTTGGTAATTCAAGTACACCATTCCAAGATGTACCAGTGATGTTTGTGTTTGCAGGAATTGTAACCTTGACTGCAGTTTGTGAATTTCCACTGGTGTCTTTTGTAATATTGAGTTGGGTAGTAATTTGTACGGAGGTGGTGCTGCCGCTAGTCTGTATTATTTTAGAATAGTTGATTGTTGGGTTTGTTACTGTAGATGGAACTGTAATTTGTGATAAAGCTGCACTACTGTCAACTATAACCAGTTGTGGCTTGTCTGGATTTACCGTGACTTGAGTTTGTGAATTCTCTACAAGATCTTGATCTGGTGCAAGGTTCTTAGCTGGAGTAGTAGAGCTTAGCAAGTTCATTGATTCTTGCAATGATAAACTGAGTGACTTGGTTGTTGATATTGTATCAGAGAGACCTAGTGAGTCGGATAGTGTGGTATGGAGTGACTTGTTGGTATTTGTAAAGGTATCAGATAGTTCGAGTGAATCTGTGAGTGTGGTATGAAGTGACTTGGTTGTATCGATTGTATCAGAGAGACCTAGTGAATCTGTTAATGATTTGGTAAATGATTTGAGACTGGTAGACGTGTCAGACATACCAAGTGAATCTGTGAGTGTGGTATGAAGTGACTTGGTTGTTGATATTGTATCAGAGAGACCTAGTGAGTCGGAGAGTGCAATGTTGAGTGACTTGGTTGTTGATATTGTATCAGAGAGACCTAGTGAGTCGGATAGTGAGCGTTGGAGTGACGTTTTGGTTGCTATGGCATCAGATAGTCCAAGTGAGTCGGATAGTGTTGTTGTAAATGATTTGAGACTGGTAGCTGTATCAGACAAACCAAGTGAGTCGGATAGTGTGGTATGGAGTGATTTTGTTGTAGATATTGTATCAGACAAGCCTAGTGATTCTGAGAGTGCAAGATTGAGTGATTGTTTGGTGGATATGGTGTCA
>Ga0134125_10003724_pt1 | contig 17569 bp, 15 predicted proteins | sample KB31751_FD_96464 | JGI IMG/M metagenome (GOLD analysis project Ga0134125, IMG submission 96464) | Terrestrial soil microbial communities with excess Nitrogen fertilizer from Kellogg Biological Station, Michigan, USA - KB3-175-1 | ecosystem: Environmental > Terrestrial > Soil > Unclassified ...
AATTACGTCGCTGCTAACCACTTTGAGGGTGCCCCAGGATCCAATAGACGCTCAGAGAGAAGCATCTTTCTTAAGGGCATCAGAATATATGCCCCTAGAGTAGCTAACGAATCTCCCGCGGCTTTCTGATAGCTCCTAACGCCTGCGAACAGTACCCAAAGCTTTGATTGGCGCTGCCGCGCTCATCGTGCGTGACGCTTATGACGCAATGACGCTTATCCAGAAGAAAATAGATAACCCAGAATCTCTCGGAAGGACTTTCTGAAAAAGACTGTCATTGTGTCACGCGCGTCATCGAAGCCAGAGCTGAATGGAGTCCCCGCTGTTCGTATTTTCCAAAGTTCTTTGGCAGCTCATTGAGCCCAGTCACGTAATCGTCGGCTTGATTGTTTTGGGGATTGTCCTGTGGCGAACCAAATGGGCTCGTCTGGGTTATCTTCTAGCGATAGCGGGGATTTCGCTGTTTATCGGAATAGTGTTCCTCCCTATCCCAAACCTACTGCTTGCATCGCTTGAAGATCGGTTCCCGTTTCCTCGACATCTCCCCGATCGTGTCGATGGCGTTATTGTCCTGGGCGGGGCAATCGCTCCGCTCCAAAGTGCCGCCCGAGGCATTCCTAGCCTAAATGATGCCGCCGAACGGCTGACCACGTTTGTTAAGCTCGCACGACTTTATCCCGCAGCAGAAAAGGTTTTCACGGGAGGAAACGGGACTCTCGAATGGTCGAGACTGTCCGAAGCCGACGCAGCCAAGCAACTCTTCACTGACCTAGGCCTCGATACACAGAAAATCGAATTCGAGGCGAAATCACGCAATACGTATGAGAATGTCTTGTTCAGTAAGGAGCTGGTGCATCCTGCATCAGATCAAATTTGGATTTTGATCACCAGCGCGCAGCACATGCCAAGATCGGTCGGAATTTTTAGGAAGCTTGGGTGGCCGGTCATTCCCTATCCCGTCTCATACAAGTCAGATGGCGACTTCTTCGGGGATGTTGGCGGCGCATTAAGCGCGGTTGATGGCGCGGCTCACGAATGGGTCGGTTTAATCTCTTATCGCATTCTCGATCGGACGGACGCATTACTTCCCGGGCCGGCATCATCTACCAATCGATGAGTGATAGCCCAGGAACGCTACCGGCTCACATGCAAGCGGATATGGGGATTACCGGAAGGCATCGGTGACGATCCGTGGGGCTTTGGGGCCGAGCAGTGAGCACGACCACTACCGCGTCCATGCGACTCATACCGCAGTCAATGGTCCTCCAAAACCGGGACTGAGTCGTCCAAGCTACTGGCAAGCGCGCCCTCCGTTCGACGTAGCTGAAACGAGTTGCCGAACGCCGGCACGAACCGGCCGAGCGCTGCTGCCGCGACAATCGGTAGAGAGCAGATGAAAAACAGGCTCCAGGTAAAACTATCGAACATTACGAGCTGGTTCACCGTCACTAGCCAGTTTGGCAGTAAGGCGATCAGAGCACAAAGCACCGCGGCGATCGAAACCGCGGACAAAAACCCGACCGTCTCGCGCGCCGCCAGCCAGCACAGCAAGGCAAGCACCACCAACGGCAAAACAATGTGCCAGCCGCTAAGCCCGGCAAACAGCGAGCGATACATGATCAGTTCGTTGCGCAGCATGAGTCCTGGTTTTATCTCAAGGAAGGCCTGAACGACGAAACCAGGATCGTGCCGCAGCACATCGAGAAAAAGGGTCCTAGACGCTTTTTCGTAGAAAACCCGCGTCGGGCTGGCGTTGGCGTTGAGATTTGCTTGTCGCTTGTCTGCCGGAAGCCTGGTGATAGCCAAGGCCGCGACGGCCACAGGCAACTCGTCGCCGGTCGCGCCATTGACTGCAGCGCCGTATTTTGCGCTCCACGCGGGATTATCTGCGAGTGACATTAGAGCCCCGTCCCAGAAAGTGTGGCGTCCGAGGTCACCCTCGACCTTGTAGAACGGGTGATACGACCAACTGACTCCTGCCTGCGCGATGCAAGGTATCAAGCACATGGCGGCGAGAATGGCCCCAGAGCGAGATGAACGCCGCTGGCCAAGACTCTCCCCATCGCGGGCGCACCGCCGCAGTTTGACCAAAAACAGCCAGGAAGTCGGTAGAGCGAGTAATGTCCACGCCACAGGGAACCGAATGTGCCACACGAACGCCAGGATCATCGCCTGAGCGGCAAGCAAAAGATAATCGCGCAGAGCCAACCGGAATGGCGGCCGAATCCACGTGACGATAATGTGCAGCAGCGGAAGTGCCGCGAGCGTACCGAGAAACCGTGGGTCCTTGAGGTCGATGCCAGGGCGTGTAACCGTCCCGTCAGGTATCGCGAAATTCAACAGCGAGGAACACACGGCGAGATACAGCACCACACTCAGCAAGCCCGCGGCGATCATCGCGCCGCGGTGGCGGTGATGGCTCGCTGCAAACAGCAGCAGACTGATCAGCGCGATCGCGAAATAGCTGTAGGTGAGAGCCGGCAGATTGGTGCCAAACAACGCAAAGGCGAGACGGGTAAAGGTCGCCATTCCCGCATCCTCGCCGCCAAAGCCCAGCAGGCCTCGATAATGCGCGTCGGCGCCGCTCCGGACCAGGTCCGAAGGAGGGCAATCCATGGTGGACGTCCTGTCCAGGGCGTTCTGGAGCAGCATGGGATTCTGCAAATTCGCGGGATAGCTCACCCCGAGCCGGTTCAGATTCTGCGCGCTGTCGCTGAAGCCCCCGATGCGGAGGGTGTGGTCGATGTCCTTGTCGATGACGAAGCCGCCGACACCGCAATTGCGCTGCGTAAGCGCCGCGCCTATTCCCTGCAACGTGCGTCCCCAGCCGTGCTGGGTTAGCGTCGCGACGAGGTTCTTCTCGAATGCGACGCCGAGCATCGCCGCTAGCATTACCAACGCCGCGGCGAACGCGAGATATTGAGCCGTGTCTGGGCGAGAGACTTTGCGCCGTTCCGATGTTAAGCGACCGTCGATCGCTGCAGCCAGCGCCGTCGTCGCTTCCCTCACTTTAGGCACCTTAGCCCGAATATGGCTTACCACGCGCTGCCACCGTTTCTTTGCGTTCCCTGCTGATCGTAAACTATCCAGTGAGCCTAGATCAGGAAAAAAAAGGCTTCTCCATTCACGCTTGTGGTACGAAAAGAGTTACGCCGAGTGGTCGACCACTATCAGTGAAACTGTCGACTTCAGCTGGTCCTTGGTCGATACCTCCTCACCGTTCTCGCGGATGACATGCGATCTGTCGAAGCCGGATTTTGGGAAGAACTATTGCGGCGCAATTCACGCTGTTCGGCACGCGCGATCATCGCTGAGCGCGCGAGCCGCCGCGCTTCGCTTGGGGCCGACCACCGGCCTGATCGTCGAAGCCGCGGCGATTGCTGACGAAAAGCAGCGCGACCAAGCCGACGGCGAGCCCGATCGTCAAGAGTGCGCCGAAGACCATCGCGAGGATTCCGGCGGTGCCGACGACAACATCTGCCATGGACCGCCAGCCTTGCCAGGCGACCCCCATTGTCGCGAGCACCAATGCCGCCGCCACTAGATAGCTGATTTTGCTCATGGCAATGATTTAGAGTTGGGTCAGTTCCACAACAACGCATACATACGTATAGTTTGAGTTATACCTTCCCCGCTGGCCAAGAACGACTTCGAATAACAACCCACCAATATCCGGCCCCCGGCATTCGGGTATTTAATAAGTCGCCCGAGTCGAATGCCTTTGCGCTTCCTCGACCCGGGCTGGCAAATTGCTGCTGCTTAATGACAGCAAAAATTGAACGATGCCTAAAAATTGAAAATGACCTGGTTGCGGACATAGAGGGTGTCCTTGGCGCTAACGGCCTTAAGCGCCGGGCCCTCTGTCTCATACGCCAGGTCGAGGCCGTAGGTGAAGTGCGGCGCGAATTTCCAGGACACTCTCAGATTGGGCTGATAACCGATGAACTGGCCGCGTTTGATGGCTGTCAGCTGGTAGGGATTTGAGCCCGGCGCAGTCTGGTTGCCGAAATAGGTGCCTGCGTAGACGGAGTCGTTCTCCTGCTGCCGGAAATAAAAATTGTTTCGTATCGAGATCACGAGGTTGCCGACCTTGAGAGGTCCGACAGAGAACACAGGATGAAGATCGAAGCGGGGCGAGATGCTGATCACATTCGAAAGTGCCTGATCGACCGAGATCGTGCTCAATGCGAGTGCACTCGCGCGCATCGGCTGAAAGGTCATGATCGTGTTGCTACCGCCCTTGCTCGATTGGCTCACGCCTCCCGAGGCACCATCGATCTGAACCCCGACCCACGGTTTCCAGGGTGCGGTCGCAAAATCGTAGCCCGTCACTGTATGGAATGCCCAGGCATCGACGTTATAGGCGCCGAACGAGCCGCGTTGCAGAACGCCCGAATAATCAAAAGTGAAATTGTTTAGGCTGCCGTAGAAACGCAAGCCGACGCTGTGACGATAATCATGTGCGGTAATGAAACTTTTGCCGCCCGCCGCTATCGCTTGCGACCCGGTCACTTTTAGGAACGCGCTGTTGGTGTATTGCGCGGCGCTGTTGCTGTAACCGTAATAGAATGCGTCGATAGCGGTTTTGCCGACGAACCCCCACAAAGAGAAAGGCGGAAGGTCATGGCTCAGGTGTCCGCCCCATATGAGCTGCCTCGCGTTGTCGCGATCTTGCAGGACCGTGTCGCCGTTGATGGGGTTGAAGTTGATCTCGTTCACCGTATGCGCCGCGAAAATATCGAGGCGGGTTTCTCCCCGATCGGCATAGGCATGGAAGCCATCGAAAGATGTGCCAGCAAGATTCGTCCCGCCGTTCGGTGCGAACCAGAAATCGTCGCTGCCGAAACCAAGATTCTCTCGACCCGCGCGAAGGCCTAGAACGGTGTTGCGCAGGAGCGGGTTGGTGGTGTCTTGTCCGAATGCTGTCTTGCCTTCCGCGAACAGCGTTACGGCCGACAAGTCGTTGCGCCCGCTCGCGCTCGGTCCCGGACGCAAGAGCTGGCGGCCCGAATAAGTACCGTTGTCGAGTTGCCCGTAGACTCTGAAGTAATCCGTTAGATGCAAGTCGGCGCCGACGGCCGTGTGGGTGAGATAGGCCTCGCGCTGTGTTGATGCACCAATGCCTTGCCCCGGCGTCGCCGTCGGCACGCCGGCGGCATTGCTCGTGAATTTGGTGCCAAGGCTGCCATATTGGAAATTCTCGTAGCGCAGCCGCTCTGTGCCGTTGAGCACGACATAAGAGTTACCCGCATTGCCAATAGGGATGCATTTGAGCGGATCGGTGAGCCTACTGATCAAATCCTCTGCATGCGGCCTCAGGCACCCCGTCGCGCTATAATTGTCGCTCGGGAGCCACCGCTGCACGTAGCTGACGGAAGGGCCGTTGCCATCTTTGTAATAGAGTGGTCGCGTGGAATCGGTTGGGTAGTGTGGCGCCGGAGGCATCGCGGTTTGGGCAAGCGTGGAGACGCTTGTTAACACGGAGGCAGCGAAGCCGCAGGCCGTTAACCCGCGGCACGTAGTGTTGATATGTCGGCGGGTAGTCGTCCGCGGACCACCGGTTTCGCGTATCTGTGACTCCAGACGAAGATATCGATAAGACCTGTTCACGTGCTGCCCCTGGGTTATCGACGCGTGAAGCGCGCCCCAGGTGCAAATTGAGCTTTTCTCCGAGTTCGATAATCTCCTGAAAATGAGAAGGACCGTTTGACTACGATGAACAATTCGTGGAAGGCGTGTCGGACCGCATGGGCTCGTTAAGGCAACGGCAGAATGATGTCTTCCGCGCTCTACGGATTTATTTTTTGATTAGGTGATGGCCAGAATGCAGAGGCGGACCGCTTTCGAGCGGTGCCGCACTATCAGAATACCGCCAATGAGAAATTGGCGGCCAAGCGGTTGTCGGCGTAAGACAACCATTATTGCTGCTTTCGGAAAATAAGCTCCTTCCGGGGAAGGTGAGGGCACAGAAACCTCTCACTTCCCCGAGGGCTATAGAGCGGCGTTCACGAGAAGATCTGGCTCTCGGGAATGACGAAATCAGGTCTGTCGTAAGGCCCCGTGTTGCTTGGCGATTGCTGCTGTTGTTGCGGCAGCAGTTGGTCGTCCGGGCCAACGCCTCCGAAAATCGGTCGGTGATCAGAGGCGAAAGCTGCGCTCGTAATGCCAAAGAGGGCGATTGCCGAGGCGGTGAAGATGGCGCGTAGATGAGAATTGATATGCATGATCTGCTCCGATGAAAGGCCGGCTGCTCGGAAATGGCAGTCGAACCGTGTTTCTACGGAACAGACGTAAGTCCTATTATCTGTCGTGATAACTCATTCAAACAAGCAAAGGCCATTCGATCGCGCAGAATAGTCGGGATTCGATTCGGCGAGCCTAGTCTTAACGGCTGACCAGCGCGTCAACGGGAGGTGTTTTATCGGTGCGTTCGGCAAGCACAGCAGCTTTGGTATCAACAGTCGGCTCGGCGGACATTCCTGGACGCAGACGGCCGGATAACGGGTTATTGCCATCCAAGACGATCTTGACGGGGACGCGCTGCACGATCTTCGTGAAATTTCCCGTCGCGTTGTCAGGAGGTAGAAGCGCGAATTCGAGCCCGCTCGCCGGCGCCAAACTATCGACGTGCCCTAAGATAGGCGTTCCCGGAAAAGAATCGATCTGCACCTCGACGGGTGCACCATGTCGAATGTGGGTCAACTGAGTTTCTTTGAAATTTGCGACAACGAAGACGGCATCGAGAGGAACAACCGCCATAAGCTGAGTTCCCGCTTGGACGAATTCACCGACACGCAGCGATCGGGCGCCGACTGTTCCGCTAATCGGAGAGCTGATGACGGTATAACTTACATTGAGCTCTGCCTGATGCTCGACGGCTCGGCTATGTGCTAGTCCCGTCTCGGCCTTTGCCTCTTGGGCTTGTAGAACATCAACCTGCTGGTGTGCGGCTGCCAGCGCGGCTTTATCGTGATCGAGAAGCGCGCGCTTCTCGGCGAGATCCGTATCTGCTTGCTGAGTCCTCTGTACGGTCGCCGCCCCCGAGCCAACCAAGGTGCGATAACGGTCATCGTCGCGTTTCGCGAAAGCGACCGCGGCCTCGTCGCCTGTTACACTTGCCTGAGCTTGCGTAACGACGGACTGCTGAAGGTCTATCTGTGCCTTGAAGTTTGTGATATCGGCTTCTGCCGCGGTGACATTCGCTCGAGCCTGAGCCAGCGCCGACTGATAGTCGCGGTCATCGATGCGCGCCAGGACCCGTCCGGCTTTCACCGCCTGGTTGTCATCAACGAGAACTTCAGAAATGTAGCCTGAAATCTTCGGTGCGATAATCGTGTAGTCGGCTTTGACATACGCATCGTCAGTGCTTTCGAGATAACGTCCCGACTGCCAGTAGTAGACAGTATACCGAGCCCCCGCCGCGGCTAATCCCGCCGCGGCAACGATGAGTGCGGCGCGCTTGACCTTAGGCCTCATAGCAGGTCTTCCCCATGAGCAATCGCATCCGGCAGACAGGCGAACAAGTTCTCGCCATCTAACATGCCCGCGATTTCCCACTCATATAAGTCGGGCCGAAGGCAAAAGAGTTTTGCCGAGAATCGAATAATAGAATGGCCGGACGAGAGGCCGAAACCGCACCTTTTTGTCCGCTCTAACAAGCACTGTTCGGATTTTTACCACTTATCGCGGGTGAGTACCGGCTTCATCTTGCTAGTCATGAGTCAGGAAGCCGTAACGCAAGATGCACGTCTCACGCGCGAGACTGGCGCGTTTGATAAAGCCCACAAGGCGATCGCGAACGATCGCGGCTCGCAATTCCGTGACCAGCGAGTTGCCGGTTTAAAAGTCTGGGCCGCCGTCATCGGGGCGACGCTTGGCGCTTTCATGGCCGTCCTGAACATCCAGATTGTCAATGCATCGCTCGCAGACGTCCAAGGCGGGATCGGCGCCGGCATCGATGACGGAGGCTGGATATCGACCGCCTACCTGATCGCCGAAATTATCGTTATTCCGCTCACCGGATGGCTGGCAGAGGTATTTTCGGTCCGCCTCTATCTTCTGACGAATACCATTCTCTTTCTCGTTTTTTCCACCGCCTGCGCCTTCGCCCAGAACCTCGGGCAAATGATCGTGCTCCGGGCCGTCCAAGGCTTTTCCGGAGGGGTCCTGATACCCATGGCCTTCACGCTCATCATCACCTTGCTGCCAAAGCCGAGGCAACCGATCGGACTGGCGCTTTTTGCGATCTCCGCAACGTTCGCTCCCGCAATCGGGCCGACTATCGGAGGTTACCTGACGGAGAATTGGGGCTGGCAATACATTTTCTATGTGAACCTTCTCCCGGGGGCGTTCATGGTCGGGATGTTATGGTTCTCGCTTGAGAAAAAGCCACTGTGCCTGTCATTGCTTCGGGAGGGTGATTGGATTGGCATCGCCACGATGGCGATCGGCTTAGGCGCGCTGCAAACGGTTCTGGAAGAAGGCAATAAGGACGACTGGTTCGGCTCCCGTTTCATTTTTCGTCTTGCCATCGTTGCGACGATTTCGTTGACGTTGTTCGTTTGGCGCGAGCTGGCCTGCGAACGACCGCTCCTGAATCTGCGTCTCCTCGCGCAAAGGAACTTTGGTCTAAGCGTCGCTACGAATATCCTGCTCGGCGCCGCGCTCTACGGATCCGTCTTCATCCTTCCCGTCTATCTCGTCAGGGTTCAGGGCTACAACGCCGAGCAAATCGGGTCTGTTCTCGCTTGGACGGGGCTGCCACAGCTCGTTCTAATTCCTCTCGTGCCGAGGCTTATGAAGCGCATCGATGTCCGCGTGCTCATCGCGGGAGGCTTCGCGCTGTTCGCGTTTAGCAATTTCATGAATATCGATATGACGTCCGACTATGCGGCTGACCAGCTCTTCTGGCCCAACGTGATCCGGGCAATAGGCCAAGCGTTATTGTTTGCGCCGCTTTCGGCGGTAGCAACGAGTGGAATCGATAAAGCAAGCGCCGGGTCGGGTTCGGCTCTGTTCAATATGACGCGTAACCTCGGCGGCGCGATCGGCATTGCCGCGCTCCAGACCTTTCTGACGAAGCGTGAACAATTTCACTCGAACGTGCTGACCCAGGCCGTATCGCTCTTTGGCCATGCGACCCAGGCCAGGCTTGGTACGCTCGCTCATTATTTCCTAGCCCATGGCGTCACCGACGATAATCAGGCCAAACATAAAGCCATCATTGCGATTAGCGGTGTCGTTCGCGAGCAAGCGTACGTCATGGCATTCAGTGACACATTCTATTTGCTTGGCTTCGCTTTGGTCCTGGCGGTCCTAGCGTCGCTCCTGCTCAAGAAGCCGAGCCATCTCGAGGGCGGCGGTACTCACTGAGACGGGCCGATCAACGCGCTCGAGCGGTCTTTAGACTTGCCGCACGGCGTCGCGTTCCCCTGTCGCGCGTTGTGCTGCCGCGTTGTCTTTGCCACTCAAGGCGTAGGCCGTATTGATCAATGCGACGTGTGAGAAAGCCTGGGGAAAATTACCGAGCTGGCGCACGCCACAGGGATCGTATTCCTCCGAAAGCAAGCCGAGATCGTTGGCGAAGCCGAGCAGGTGCTTGAACAATTTGAGAGCATCGGCATCGCGGCCGCAGAGATGATAGACATCGCACAGCCAGAAGCTGCATGCCAGGAAGGCGCCTTCGTCTCCATCGAGGCCGTCGAAGCCATCATCCGTGTCGTACCGACGAAGGAGCCCATTGTTTAATAAATCGCGCTCGATGGCGGTGACGGTCCCGAGTACGCGGGGATCGTCGGGCGGCAGGAAGCCGACCAGCGGGATGAACAGCAGGGCGGCATCCACGGTCGCACCGCCGTAATATTGCACAAACGTGTTACGCTCGGCGTTGAAGCCGTTGCGGCATATATCGGCATGAATCTCATCGCGAATCCTGCGCCAGCGTTCGAGGGGGCCGCTGAGGCCGTAAATCGACGCACTTGCGATCATGCGGTCGAAGGCAACCCATGCCATAAGCTTCGAATGGACGAAGTGACGGGCCGATCCTCGGACCTCCCAGATGCCCTCGTCGGGTTGGTGCCATATGCGGGCGAGGTGCTCGACAATGACCGATGCCAGAGACCACGCGGCCTCGCTTCCGTCGATGCCATAGCGGCGTGCGGCATGAAGCGATCCGATCAATTCGCCATAGACATCGAGCTGTAATTGCGAAAAGGCCGCGTTGCCAACCCGAACCGGCGCGCTGCCGCCGAAACCGGGTAACCAGTCGAGCGTGAATTCCTGAAGCCGTTGCTCACCATGAAGTCCGTACATGATCTGCAAATCCTTCGGTGAGCCGGCGGCAGCGCGCAACAGCCAATTGCGCCATGCGATCGCTTCGTCGTGGTAACCCGAGGTGAGGAACGCATAGAGCGTCAACGTGGCATCGCGGATCCAGCAATACCGATAATCCCAGTTGCGGGATCCGCCCAGCGACTCCGGTAACGAGGTCGTCGGCGCTGCAACGATCCCACCGCTTGGACTATAGGTGAGCAGTTTCAACGTGATCAGCGAGCGCTCGACAACCTCGTTCCATGGACCTTGATAGGTGCTGCGTGCGGACCAATCGCGCCAGAACCTCTCGACCCTATCCATGAGCCCAACGGCATCTCCTACGGCCGGGGGCTGCCGATGAGAGGGAAACCAGGTCAGAACGAAAGGGACGTATTCGCCCGCGTGAACCGCGAACTCTGCCTGAGTAGTCAAGTTCCGGTTGTCGAGCTCGACTGGCGTGTACAATCGGACTGCATCAGGGCCCGCGACGGCAAATATGCCTTTCGCCGTCCGCTGTAGCCACGGAACGAGACGGCCGTAATCCAATCGGAAAAGGATTGTCGTTGCCATTTCGATGACGCCGCGGTCGCCGCGCACCAGGCGAATGACCTCATTGACAGAGTTGTCGGCGGGCGGTGGCATAAAATCGATGACCGTCGCTGCCCCCATCTCTGTCTCAAAGCGAGTTTCGAGGATGGCCGTGCCCGGGCGATAGCGCCGAAAGATCCGCGCTTCACGGTCTTTGGCGCGAAGCTGCCAAGACCCGTGCCTCTCGTCTCCAAGCAAGGCCGCAAAGATGGCGCCCGAATCGAAGCGTGGCAGGCACAGCCAATCGATCGAGCCGCTGCGTGAGACCAGTGCCGCGCTGTGGGTGTTGCCGATGAGGCCGTAGTCTTCGATACGCCGCATGCGTTTCTCAAATCGCGAACCGGTTGTTTCAGGCTTCTCGCTTGCCGAGGTTGGGCTGCGCAGCCGTGCTCATCCGCATCATTAGATACGGCGATCCGTAGTTCTGATAAGCGTGGCGGTTGAACACAAACTATTCGCGGTGCGCGAACAATCCGTTGCGCATGATCGAAAGCGAACGCATCTCGCTGCATCACGTTTTCTTCTGAAGCTCGTCGAAAATCATAATTTTTGAATCGGCAACGCCATCAGTAGATAGGAATTGAAGTCGGTCGTTTGTCGACCGATCGACGCACAAATAATCGGAGGGACTATGACTAGGATGAAATCTCTTGGATCCGCAATCGTGTTGGCTATGTCATCGCTGACAGTCGCGTGTACGCAATCCGGCCCAAAGGTCGACGCGAGCGGCAGCGCTTACGATCATTCCGGATTCGAATACAGCCCTGCAAGCGCCAATTGCATCCCCGACATCAATCACTGCGCGAGCTACCCGACCGGAGACGTCACGAAAGACGGTCCGCCGGGAAAACAGTCTCCGACGGGAAAACAACGTTAGGAGTGTTCCGTCGGGGCGATGCTTGAGCTGCAGGATCGCTTGGAGCCCGAGCTTTTCGCCGGGAGGAAATCGTGAGCGCTGTTTGGAACAGCATTTTAAGCGGTCTGCCGGTTCTCATTGTCGATTTGGGCGTGACCACGGTGCTTCTTCTCTGTGGCATTGCCCTCTATGTCTCCATTGCCCCCTATCATGAGCTTCGTCTCGTCAGGCAGGGCAACGTCGCTGCGGCGATCGTGCTGGCTGGTCAATCGCTGGCCCTCGCGATCCCGCTCGCGGCGATGATGGCGAACAGCGTCAACGTTCCCGATATCCTGGTTTGGGGCGTGGTAACGATCATTCTGCAATTCGTGGCGATTGTCGCCGCGCGACTGGTGATCCCGCATTTGCCGTCTCTTATCGCCAAAGGCGAGATAGCGCCGGCGCTTCTCCTGGCTAGCGGTCAGATCATTGCAGGCTTGCTCAACGCCGCCGCGATGAACTGAAGCCATGCCCCAGGCAGCGCGCGTTCTCTTTTTTGGCTTACTTCTATGTCTTGAGACGTTCGCACTTCTGCACGATGAACGGGGGTGGCAGGAGGTCTCCGGGCCCCGAACCGCGACAACACGATTTGCCATCGGACAAAAGAGCGACGCCGCGTCGCGCCGGGGTCAGCCGACGGCCGATCTTACGGCGCGGGATGTCTTGCCTGGAATGCACAACTCCTTGCTTACGGTTCCCATCGAAAGAATCCCCTCTGGGATGAACGTGCGCGGCACGTCGTTTCCGCTCGGTCACAATCTTTGGATGACCGCGAGGCACGTTGTCAGCGCCGATTGCGATCGAATCGTGCTTATTGTCGACGGAGAGCAGATCGCCGCGCATATCAGATACATCGATCCAAATGCCGATGTCGCGGTGCTGGAGGCGTCAACGGCGACCTCACCTCGATTGTTCGTGGCGAGCGACGCGGTCGGCAAAGACGAAATCGCTTTTGCGTACGGCTTCCCGCATGGTTCCCTGGGAGGAACGAAAGACGAGTTCATGGCTCCCGCCCGCATGCGGCTCGTGGGGCGCCTGAGCGGCATTGCGCCCATGCTCGCCTGGGCCGAGGTCGATCGCTACCCGGACACGCTCGATTCGCTCACGGGTATCAGCGGCGGTCCGATGATCGACCAGAATGGCCATGTGGTCGGCATCTTGGTGGCGGCGTCCGTTCGGCGAGGGCGAAGCTATACGATCGCGCCCGAGGTCCTCCTCGAAATTGAGCGCTCGCTAGGATCGCTCGCCTCGGCACGATCCGACAAGCCTTCAGCCGACACGATCGCCACGCCCCTGTCGCTGGAAGAAGCGGCGACGGCGATGAAGACGAGCGCGCGTATCGCGGAGACCTATTGCATTCGCTCGTAATGGTGCGCGAAAGATCCGGATCCACGGCCACTGGGTCGGGAAGATCATTGTGCTGCATCTAGCCGCGCTGGAAAGAAGCAAGAGGATGTCGACGGCGGCTCGGTCGCCGACTCATGCATCAATTTGATGGCGCTCTCCCGCAAGCGATCGAGAACCGCTCCGATAAGCGGCGACCGCGGCTGGGGGAGGCGCGATAGGGCAACGAAATCGGTCTCCAAAATCGGATCTACCAGCGGGGTAAGCGTGAACTCGCGTTCCGCCAGTCCTTTTGCGAAAGCGATGCCCGGCAGGATCGTAACCCAGTCTGTGTGGCGTATGAAGTTCAGCGTCGCTAAAGCACCGTCGATCTCCAGCTTGCGCGTAACGTCAGCGCCGCTTGCGATGAGATAAGAATCGATCGTTTTCCGCCGTTCGCAGCGCGGGCCTGGAAGCGCGATTTTCAATGGGCCTAGCGCGCGCAGCGGAATGTTCGCGTCGTTTGGCGTCTCCTTTGTCCGGGCAGAAACGAGAAATTCGTTCGTTCGCAGAAACAAGCTTTGGCTTAAGCCGGGTTTACGATGCGCCCGAGGAACGATCGCGAGATCTATCTCGCCGCCCCGCAGTTGTTCAGATAGTTCATGGCTCGCTCCTTCGAGAACGCGGATCTTGGCTTTCGGATATTCTTCGATAGTCGAAGAGAGCACTTTCGCCGAAATCTGCGACAAGAACGGTGTGACGCCGAGCGCAATTTCCTCGCCGCCGGTTGCAAAGCCACGCATTTCTTGCCGGGCTTTTTCCTCCAGGCAGAGCAGATGCACCGCGTTTGCATAGAGGCTCTCGCCCGCAGGCGTAGCGATTACCTTGCCCTTGCTGCGCATGAAAAGCGGTATGCGAAATTGCTGCTCGAGCTTGCGTATGTGCTGCGAAACGCCTGACTGGGTCGCGTGGAGGCGCTCGGCCGCAACCGTAAATGACTGTTCTTCATAGACGGCGACGACCATTCGGTAGTCGTTCAAAGTTGCGCGCGCGCTCATTTCTCTGTCCTAAGCAAATTGCCGATTTGGGAGTGCATCTGCGGACAAGCAGAAAGATGTGTGCGCCGATCGGAAGATTAATATTGAAGCGGGAAAAGAATGTTTTCAGCGGAAGCCAACAATTTATCGAGCGAACCGGGGTGGCTTTTGACGAGGGCTCTGAAAAGACCCGTGGTCGGGAGCGGTTCCCTTGTGAGATTCCCATGAAAAAGCGTGCGCACGATCGTTATTCTCGGCGCACTCGGTCTTGGCATCGTTGCTTGTTCTGCGGCGCGAAACGATCCGCGCAACCAGGCGTGTGAGCAGGAAGCCGGTCCCACCCTTCGTCCGAGGGCATGGGGTTACTGGCCAGGTTACAGATGTGGTCCCATCCCGCCGGCAGAGACGCATTTTTCCTGATCGCGCGCGGCGCGATCGAGCCCCCAAAAGGGGACAGTTCACATGACCGATCGAGTGACGTTGGCGCGACATCGCGTTGCGCAGCCATCACCGCCGCGCCGGCAGGCGCTAGTGCATGAGCTCCCGTACTCGGATACCGGTCTTCGAGGATGGCGCCCCTAAGGCCACGCGTAGCTTCTCGATCGCCCTAACTTCGATTTGCCTTACGCGTTCGGGGGAGAGCGAATAACGGTCCGACAGCTCGCGGAGCGTAACCGGCTTTTCCTTGAAACGGCGTTCGACGATTATCTCGCGTTCTCGCGGACCGAGCCGCGCCATTGCCGATTTGAGCAAAGTATGCCGTCGTGCGTGCTCGTCTGCCTCACCAACCACCGTTTCTTGATCCGGACGGTCGTCCGGCAAGAGATCGATCCATTCGGTCGAAGCGTCGCCGGCAAGATGCGCATTGAGAGAATTGTCCGGGGCGCTCAGGCGTTCGTCCATCTCGGCGACATCGCTCTCTCGCACGTTGAGCTTCGTTGCGATCATCGATGCGGTTTCGGGCAGCAGGCCGTCCTTATCGGGATCCTGCAGCTGCAGCTTGAGACGGCGCAGGTTGAAGAAGAGGCGCTTCTGCGCGCCGGTGGTCCCTATTCTGACGAGAGACCAAGACCGAAGTATGTAAGCTTGAATGGAAGCGCGAATCCACCAGACGGCATAGGTTGCGAAACGAAATCCGCGTTGCGGCTCGAACTTATCGATTGCATGCAGCAGACCGATATTGCCCTCGGCGACCAGGTCGGCGAGCGGAAGCCCGTAGCCTTTGAAGCCGCGCGCAATTTTCACGACCAGCCGCAAATGACTCCGCGTGAGTTCCTCGCGAGCGGCACGATCGCCTCGATCGTGCCATGCTGTCGCGATCTCGAGCTCGCGCTCCGGCGTGAGCATGGGAAAACGCTTGGCGTCGCTGACGAAGCTGCGCAAGCTGGGCTCGACCTGGATGTTGCTCGGCATATAGCTCATGGCTTGTTCTGTCCCACCGGTTGGTGCGGCTAGGCCGCATTCGCTGTCGCAATGCTGACGAGGACGACGACATCGTCGTGGCGTATGTCCACGCGAGCTCGCCACCTTCCGTTCGCCCAGCCGAACGGAAGGAAGAGGAAGCCGCGCGAAGCCAGGTATTCGTGCGCCTCGCGCCGGCTCGGATAATGACGCTCCAGGTGGGCGCTGCATGTAACGCCACCCGCTTGCGTTTGATGGTCGGCCCGGACACGTGGTTTAGTTTCGTGCGGGAACCGGATCACGGTTGCGGTCATGGATGCTCCCCTCGTTTCATGCTGGATAGTTTGGCGAGCACACCGGTGCCGACCAAGAAGGATGTTCTGAAAGCAGTATTCGGCGGGGCCGAAAGGTTGCGGGAGGAGTCCGGAAGAAAAATCTGCGTTGCGCGGCCTCGCGTCGCAGGCGCGGTTCTATGGGGCTGCGGACGCGGCAAGCCCGGCGGCTATCGTCCGGCGAGGCAATAGCGGATGCAGCAAAAGTTTGGGTCGCGATCTATGTCTTATTCGATCGCTTTCGAATAATCTTCAAGCAGCTGATGTGGCGGACGCGATCGGATTCATCCAATTTGGATGGTGCAGCTGCTTTGCGGCCAAATCGATGAAGCAGCGTACTTTGGGCGACAAATGGCGGCGATCCGGGTAGATCGCATCGATGCTCAATTGGACGGGTACGTAATCTTGCAAGACTGCGACAAGACGGCCCGATCGCAGTTCGTCGGCAACGACGAAGATCGGCATGTAGATCAAGCCTTGACCCAAGACAGCCGCGGCCCGCAATGAAGTGCTATTATTGGCTTCTAGGTTGCCGACGGGGTGAATCACCTCTTCGCTGTCGGGGCTGACGAAACGCCATTCGCGGTTCCAGCTCGATTCGTAGAAGACGACGCAGTTATGCCGCTCCAGATCGCTCGGGCGTTCGGGGCGGCCGTGATTGGCGAGATACTGCGGTGCTCCGCAGACCACGAACGGATAGGTCGCGAGGCGGCGCACGATGTGGCTTGAATTCGCCTCAGGCGTGATGCGGATCGCCAAATCGACGCCCTGATCGACCATGTTCGTCATTTTGCTCGTAATCATCAGTTGGACGGACGCCGCCGGGTAGGTCGCCGTGAACTCGGCGATAACGGGCGCGATGATTTCGGCAACCGGCGGCGCGATGTCGAGCTTCAATACCCCGCGAGGCTCCGACTGCATCTCCGCGGCGATACGATCGGCATCTTCCAATTCGGCGAGGATTTGCACGCATCGCTCATAATAGGCGTGTCCGATGTCCGTGAGACTGACGTTGCGCGTATTGCGATTGAGCAACCGCGCGCCCAGCTTTTCCTCAAGCCATTTGATGTGACCCGTCACAATACTGGCGGATAGATTGAGCCGCCGCGCGGCGGCTGAAAATCCTGCACTCTCGACCACCTTTACGAACGACAGCATGCATGTCATGCGGTCCATTCGGATTCCTCCGTTCTAGCGGCTCTGCCCAGGTATCGCCGCATTGTTTTTCCACGGCGCGCAAAGAGCGCCCGATGACGTTGCCCAGCTGGATTTCCGTGAAAAAGGTGCAGCAGCGGCGCGCAATTTCGTGCGCCTCTGATCGAAGCAAAGGCTGCAACCGGCAACCGAGCGCATGCGAGTCACGGCTACCGATCGTTCGGTAATATCGCTGCCCGTGGCCGTCAAGGTCGCGCCGAACGGCGCGGGGACCGGGAACGCGTGTGCGGCGCCGGAGTGTTCGTCTGCCGAATAGCGCGCTCCTATATGTCGCTTGGCGGAAGGCGGAAATCGGGATCCCAACCCAGCTGCGCTAGCGCCTTCTCGACCTTCATATAGGCGTTTGGCTGCGCGACGTTGTAGATGCCCGGTCCGCCGCGTTCGATCGCCAGCACCGCAGCATAAGCCGCGGCATCGACATGGACCGGCGCGGAGACCGAGGGTTTGTCCGAATGCGTGCCGGGGCC